>Ga0073903_10000290_pt1 | contig 26136 bp, 14 predicted proteins | sample KloWWTKNB14_bulk_FD_66665 | JGI IMG/M metagenome (GOLD analysis project Ga0073903, IMG submission 66665) | Active sludge microbial communities from Klosterneuburg, Austria, studying microevolution and ecology of nitrifiers - Klosterneuburg... | ecosystem: Engineered > WWTP > Aerobic digester >... | reverse complement strand
GAATCTGCTTTTGCAACAGCAACCGGGCTTGCTCCATCAGAGAAATCTATCCCTGCCAGCCAATCCACTTCTGTTATCGGCATTCCGAATGCGGAAGGCAGGATAGAAAACTTCAGGGTTGTAGATGCCCCTGTGATGGATCCTTTATTGGCAGCCAGGTATCCCGGTATCAGATCGTATGCCGGTGTTTCAGTTACGGACCCTTCTGTAACAATACGGTTCAGTGTATCTCCTCAGGGAGTTAGTGCTATGATACTTTCTGCTTCGAGACCTACCATCTATATTGATCCGCTTTCAGATAATTATTACCTGGTAGTTTCAAGAACTGATGTATCCAACTACAGGCAGCCATTTACCTGTGAAACAATGAATGCGATAGCTGAAGTGGCCGATACCCCGGCGAGTACACTTAGAAATGCCGATGATGGAAGGCTGAGGACTTACCGGCTTGCATTGGTTGCCAGTGGTGAATTTTCACAATATTGGCTGAATGGTACTGAAACCACCGATGCGGAACGTAAGGCAAAAGTATTAGCAGCGATGAATGATAAAATGACAAGGGTGAATGGAATATATGAAAGAGATTTCGGTGTTCGCCTGTTACTGATTGCCAATAATGACGCCGTTATTTATCTCAACGCTGCCACAGACCCAATTGGCACAACATCCAGCAGCTGGAATACACAGACACAAACCACCTGTACAAATGTAATTGGCAGTGCAAATTATGATGTTGGACACCTTGTTCACCGTGGCCCTACCAATAATGGCAATGCTGGTTGTATCGGCTGTGTTTGTAAAACAAATAAAGGAAGCGGATGGACTTCTTATATTGATCTTTCAAGTGATTATTTTGTTGTTGACTACCTGACGCATGAATTAGGGCACCAGTTTGGCGGCAACCACACTTTTACGCATGCAAACGAAGGAACAATTGCACAGGTAGAACCGGGTAGTGGTTCCACTATTATGAGTTATGCAGGTATTACAGGCGCCACTACTGATGTGCAATCGCATAATGATGATTATTTTCATGCCATTACGATTCAGCAGGTTACTGATTATATAAAATCAGCCAACGGAACCTGTGCTGTTTCTACTGTTACAGGTAATGCAACTCCCACAGCTAATGCCGGTGTGGATTATGTTATTCCGAGGTCAACTCCTTTTGTACTTTCAGGTACCGGCAGTGACGCAGATGCGGGAGATGTACTTACTTATTGCTGGGAACAAAATAACCCAAGGGCAACAGGATCTTCAACGGTACCCAGTGCAACTGCAACAGCAGGACCGCAGTTCAGGTCTTACCTGCCAGTTACATCAGTCAGCCGCACTTTTCCTGCGATCAATTCCATACTGAGTGGTACAAATTCTAACAAATGGGAAGTATTACCTTCTGTTGCCAGGACATTGAATTTCAGGTTTACGGTAAGGGATAATCACCCGGGAGCCGGCAATAACAAAAGTGATGATATGGTGCTTACCATTAATGGAACTGCCGGGCCGTTTGCTGTTACAGCTCCTAACACTGCGGTTAGCTGGGCAGCTAATTCAGCACAAACTGTGACATGGAGTGTAAACTCCACCAATGTGGCCCCAGTAAGTTGTGCCAATGTAAAAATTTCAATATCTGTTGATGGTGGTTATACCTTTTCAACATTAGTGGCCAGTACCGCCAATGATGGTTCAGAAGTGGTGTCAATCCCCAATACACCCACTGCTACTGCAAGAATAAAAGTAGAGGCTGTTGGAAATATTTTCTTTGATATCTCCAATACTAATTTCACTATCAGTGCTCCTGCAGCTTGTGGTGATCCAACAGGACTGACTTCATCAGCCATCACCAATACAACTGCAACCATTAGCTGGACAGCTGTAAGCGGGGCGCTATCTTACGATGTGGATTATAAAGCTGCATCGTCAGGCACCTGGATCAATGCTGCTACGGCCACTACTAACCTGTCTGTAGATCTATCAGGGTTAACATTGGGAACTACATATGATTGGAGAGTGAGAGCCACCTGCGATGCAGGAAGTGGTAATTATGTACAGGCACAGTTTACCACAACTGCTCCTTGTAATGCTCCTGCCGGGTTAAGCTCATCAGCCATCACTGCTTCATCAGCTACAGTGGGATGGACTGCAGTTTCCGGAGCCAATAATTATACAGTAGAGTATAAGACAACAGCAGTATCCACATGGACAACAGCTGCCAGTGCCACTACTTCTACTTCACAAGCTATTAGCGGATTGTCAGCATCCACAACTTATGACTGGAGAGTTAGAGCAAATTGTGCTTCAGGCAGCAGTGACTACAGCCAGGCGCAGTTTACAACATCCGCAGCACCGGTTTGTCCGGGTACATATGATATTTCAACCAACGGAACAAGAGGCGGTGCTGCCACTATTCCATTCAATACTGACATTAAAGGATTGGTCAACCCAAGCGGAGATAATGATTATTACAAATTTGTCATTACTACGGGCGGTACAATTACAATGACCTTAACCACCCTGCCTGCCAATTATCATTTACGGTTATTGAACAGCAGTGGCAGTACATTGCAAACATCCAGTAACAGCGGTACTACAAATGAAACGATTAACAGGACTGTTACTGCAGGTACCTATTATGCACGGGTTTACCCAAGTAGTAGTAGCCAATGGAATGCTACGAACTGCTATACACTAAGAGTTGCATTGGGTACTGCTTCCCGTGAAGAGGGATTGATTACCGGCAAATTAGTTAGTGTATTCCCCAACCCGGTAAACAAAACTGTAACTATTTCAATACCTGATATACAGGGAATGGCTGATATCAGGGTTTTTGATATATATGGAAAGCTGATGCAACAGAGAAGCAGCGGACAAATGAATACACAGCTGGATCTGTCATCATTATCATCAGGAATATATGTGATCAAAGTGATGAATAATGGTAAAGAAAGTATGATGAAGATTGTAAAACAATAAGTATTGTTTTAAAAAAAATAAAAAGCCTTCCTTTTATCCGGGAAGGCTTTTTATTTAAATACTATATTTTCTGATCACTCACTTTGAAATGTCTGAATGAATCATTGAGCTCAAGGCACAGATTTATTTTATTGATGCAATGGCAACCTGGTCCATATCTGTAAATTCTTTATTTTCTCCTGCCATACCCCATATAAAACCATAATTAGCTGTTCCTACTCCAAAGTGCATACTCCATGGCGCTGAAATAGCCGCTTCATTGTTTGCAACAACCAAATGCCTGGTTTCCTGTGGTTCCCCCATAAAATGCATTACCCGGTGTGCCTCATGTAAATTAAAATAGAAATAAGCTTCCATTCTCCGGGTATGTGTATGAGGAGGGACAGAATTCCAAACACTGCCATCTTCTAAAACAGTTAATCCCATTACGAGCTGGCAGCTTTCTATACCATCATTATGTATGTATTTATAAATGGTCCTTTTATTGGAAGTAGAAATGTCACCCAGGTTAACCGGGGCAGCCTCCGCTTTGGTCATTTTTCTATTCGGATAAGTATGATGTGCCGGCAGGGATAATAAATAAAACATTGCCGGTTCTTCTGAAGAAAGGCTGCTGAAATTTACTTCCTGTGTGCCCTTGCCCAGGTATACACATTCCAGCTTTTCAATATCATAAACCTTACCGTCTGCTGTCACGGTACCTTTACCACCAACATTAATGATCCCCATCTCCCTTCTTTCCAAAAAGAATTTGGCCTTTAGTTCTACTTCATTGGGTAAAGAAACAACTTTCGATACTGGTACAACACCTCCTATAATCATACGATCATAATGAGAATATACCAATTCAATTTTACCAAGTTGCATCAAGCCCTGTACCAAAAAATGATCTCTTAATTGCTGGGTCGACATTTCACTGGTTTCCTTGGGACTGTTTTGAAATCTTATTTCCATTTTTAATTTTTAAAACTTTATTCTTACCGGCCCATCCAACCGCCATCGACGGTTATAATGGAACCATTGATATAATCTGAGGCTGGTGACGAAAGAAAAATAAAAGCTCCTGCCAGGTCAGAAGTCTTTCCCCAGCGGCCGGCAGGGATCCTGGATAGAATAGCAGCACTTCGTTCAGGGTCAGCCTGTAGTTGCGCCGTATTATCCGTATCAATATATCCAGGGGCTACTCCATTAACGGTAATACCATGTGGCGCCCACTCATTCGCAAATGATTTTAACAAAGAAGCTATGGCTCCTTTGCTGGCGGCATAGCCCGGTACATTGATTCCGCCCTGGAAACTCAGTAAGGAACAGGTAAATACTATCTTTCCTGCTTTACGTTCAACCATTCTCTTACCAATTTCCCTGGTAATAATGAATTGCGCATTTAAATTGATCGCAATGATCTTATCCCAATAGTCATCCGGGTGGTTGGCAACAGGTTTACGCAAAATATGTCCTGCATTATTAATCAATATATCAATCTGCGGATGATCAGTCTTTACTTTATTCAGAAAATTATATAAGGAATCCCGGTCAGAAAAATCAGCCGCATACGGATAAAACTTTTTCCCGGTTGCTTCAATTGCCTTCGCTATGTCACTATCTTTTGCGACTAAACTATTGCTAACGCCTATAATATCGGCTCCGGCATTTGCCAGTTCAATAGCAATGGTTTTCCCAATTCCCCTGCTGCAACCGGTTACTAATGCGATCTTATTGTCTACCCGAAAATTTATCATGCTGCTTATAATAAAAATTATTTTTTAAAAGCAGGAAGACTGAAAATAAACCGGATCATGGCATTATTGATCTCACTGTTCTTTTCCTTTTCAAATTTCCCATGCAATCCACCTTCAACAGTAATGAATTCCGACTGCACACCCAGCTCCTGTAATTTTTTATACAGCTCCACTGATTGCTGATAAGGCACAGTAGGATCAGCGTTGCCGTGTACAATGAATATGGGCGGACTATTCTTGGTAACATAATTTACAGGAGAAACAGACATTGCAAATTCTTTATCATTGGCTTTATCACCCAACCACCTGGTAGCTGATTTACTCGTTAAATTTTTCCCATAGCCCCAATCCCATACATCAGTAATTCCATATTTATCAATGATTGCTGCCACTTTAATATTCTGTACCCCGGGGCAATTGCCATCAAAACGATAATCATTGCCCAATAAGCCGCCCATCAATGCAAGGTGTCCGCCGGCACTGCCTCCCATAATAACAATCCTGTTAACATCAATATTCAGCGCTGCTGCATTTTTGATCAGGTAGATCAATGCACAACGGGTATCTTCCACTGCGGCTGGTGCTGTAGCCTGTCCGGTAAGACGGTATTCAATATTGGCCACTGCAAATCCTTTTTTAAAGAAAGTACTGAAGCCGGTTTGCGATTCTTTGACCCCTTTATTCCATCCGCCTCCATGTATGTTGATCACAACCGGTGATGGCCCTTTATCTTTTGGAGGCAGATATATATCCATTTTACCCTCCCAATCTTTTACCCTTGTATAGACCACATTTAATTGTGCCGTGAAACCAGCTGGATATTCTACTGGCTTGTACACTGTATCTGCTGTCTGCGAAAAAGCAGAAGCAATAAATGCGATGAATACAACACAGATGAGCAATAATTTTTTCATGTCTTACAATTTTTATTGTCAGTATCCGGGGTTTTGCGGAATTACTAATTGTGTATTTGTATCAATTTCCCGCTGGGGTATCGGTAATAATAATTTATCCCTGGTGATATTACCCTGCAACTCGGCCAGTGTGGGTGTAGGTGGCAGATACAACCGGTAATGTGCATAATACTCATCTGCATAATGATCCTTAATGGATTGTTCTGCCGTAACAGTTGTCATGGTAGTGTTGAAACGAACCAGGTCGAACCAACGCTGGTTCTCAAATGCAAATTCAATTCTTCTCTCCGTGGACAAAGCCTGTTCAAACTGGGCGACTGAAGTAATGGTGGCTGTTGTATGATTCGGTAATCCGGCTCTTGGACGAACACTATTGATAAGATCAAGACTTGCCTGTGAATAACCCTGTGCTTCAGCCAGCATCAGCAAAATATCTGCAAAGCGTAAGACCGGCCAATCACTTTCTCCATCATCTACCAATGTAACCGGGAATAAGAATTTCTTGACATACCATTTTGCAGCCGCACCTGTACCAAATACCCCGATCAGTGTTGGTTTTCTTGCATCTCCATTGGTAAGGGTATCCAATTCAGCTGTAGGATAATTTAATCCATCCCCATCGCCATTGATCACAGCCGATCCGGTGCCCAAAGGCGCAAAAGTATTTCCAAAATGCGACCCAAGTCCAAATCCACCAGCTTTATACCGAACTGCAAAAAGAATTTCTGAGTTCATCTCGTTACTGATGGAAAAAACATTGGCATAGCTGCTTTGCAAAGAGTATCCACTATTTGCAATCACATCTTGTAATAAAGGGACAGCATCAGTTTTTCTTCCCAGTGTTAAATAAACCTTGGCTAATAACCCTTTTGATGCCCAGCTGGTAACTCTGCCAATATCGGCGGCAGCGATCTGGTTAAATTTCAAACTACTCATGGAAGATGCGGCTGTTATCAGGTCTGCTTCAATTAATTTATAAATATCTGCCACTGATACACGGTTCATAGTTTTGGCCTGATCCGGGGTAACAGGTTCATGTACCAGGAATACCCCTCCGAATAAACGAACCAGGTTAAAATAGTGATAGGCCCTGATAAACATCGCCTCACCTGCTAATTGCTTGCGATCTGTTTCAGTAATAGGGATAGTAATACTGTTGAAAGTTAGTACTCCTGTTGCCGGATCATATACGACTCCCAGTTTTTGCAATACAATATTTATATTCCTGATATTATTATATGTAGCCAGCCAGTAATTATAGATCTGCTGCTGAGAAGTACTGGGTATGAACATATCCAGGTCACTGAGATCCCGGTTAGCTGAAGCGGTACTGCCGGGTGCCCCCTGTTTTGCATTATCACTTCGCAGTTCTGTAAATTGCCATTCATTAAAAAGGGAGCGCTGCATCCCGTTGTAGCAACCAGTCAGGGCAGCTTTCACTTCTTCCAGGTTTGAATAATAAGTTCCTGTATTCAGGTTGGATTGCGGATAAAGATCGATCACCTTCTTGCAGGAAAATAATCCAAGGCAACCGATGAGTAAGATATATTGTATAGGTTTCATATTAAAAGTTTTAATCGGTTAGAAGTTAACGTCTATGCCAAATAAAATTGTTTTAGGCATCGGGAAACTTCCCCGCTGATAGCCATCCACCAATGGGGTGTTATAAGGCCCGGTTGTAAATCTTGCTTCCGTATTGATGCCCCTGTAACCAGCAGCAGATTGGAAATATAAATTCTGACCGGAGAAATAGACCCGCATCGAACTCAGGCCTATTGACTTGGCAGTTTTTGCAGGCAATGTATAACCAACAATCAATTCCCTCAGTGCAAAATAAGAGGCATCTTCAACTACATAATCTGTCAGCATCCAGTTGAATCCAACAGTAGAATAAGGCGTTTTGCCATCACCGGGGAACATCGGACTGAGCCATCTGTTGTTATTATAGTTCTTATTATACCTTTTAGTTTCATTATAGTTGGGATCACCATTGATCAATTGTCCGCCTTCAACACCCTGAAACATAATGCTGAGGTCAAAAGCTTTGTAAGTAATATTATTGGTAATACCCCATGTAAAATCCGGATATGGTGAACCCGTAACCACCCTGTCGTCTGCGTTAATAATATTATCACCATTAACATCTACTAATTTCAATCCTCCGGGAACGAAAATATTACTCAACGGACTTGACAAACCGGCAGTCCTAGCCGCATCAATATCAGCCTGTGAAAGCCAGACACCATCTGTTTTATAACCAAAGTACTGGATCAGCGGATCACCCACACGGTTCATATAAAGTTCTGTTCGTTCACCCTGGTTCAACAAAAATGCCTCCTCACCCAGTTCTAATATTTTATTCTTGTTGTGGGCTATATTGGCAGAAGTCGTCCATCGGAAGTCTTTCCTCCTGATATTATTGGTAGAAATCTCAAATTCAATTCCCCTATTTTGCAGGCGTCCTATATTATTCCAGGCAAGGGGCACTCCTGCAAATCCCATAGCAGATTGCCTCAATAACAACTGGTCTGTTTTAGATTGATAAACATCCATGGAAAGAGTGATCGCATTTTTAAATAGCCCCAGGTCAATACCTCCATTGTACTGGAAGGTTCTTTCCCATGTTATATCAGGATTGGAAAGAATATCTCTTGACGGAACCTGCCCTATAACACTGGTACCAGTGCCAGAACCTAACGGGTAATTGGCAGCATATAAAAGATCAACAAACGCAAAATCGACAATTCGGTTATTACCGGTAGCTCCATAACTGGCTCTAAGTTTCAAATTGCTTAGCCAGTCAAGACTCTCTGTGAATTTTTCTTCAGTAGCCACCCATCCCAGCGATATAGAAGGGAAAGAGCCCCATTTATTTCCAGGAGCGAAATAAGAACTTCCATCTGCCCGGTAACTGGCGGATAAGAGATACTTGTTTTTATAAGTGTAACTCACACGGCCGAGGTAAGAAAGTAATCCGATCTGGTTTTTCAAATTAAAAGTAGCAGTCTTTGCCTGATCTATCTGCAATGCAGTGTTTAGTGTTGTTACATTATCACTTGGATAATCAAGGCCGGTTACCTGTTCATCGTTGATCTTGGTCTTCTGTGCAGTGAAACCTGCCAGGACGTTGATTGAATGATCTTTAATTTGCCTGACATAGTTCAACGTATTCTCAGACAACAAATCCACAAAAAGACGATTGGTATAAACTCCCCTGTTAATATCTCCTTCCCTGTTTGAATTTCTCTTGGCAAAATCGAGGCCTTGTGTATAATTCATATAAATACTTCCCATAGTCTTGAAATCAAGACCCGGCAATATATTATACGAAAGATCGCCTGAGCTTAACACCCGGTAGTCATTGGAAGTGATCGTTCTTGTTTCCATTGCAGATTTGGGTGTATTGTTCGCTGTGTTAAAAGGATCTGTAGGTGACGATGTTGTCCATATACTTCCATCAGGCATAAGCCCGCCATAAACCCTCCCATTAAAATGTCGTGCCTGGGCAAAATCACCGGGTTTTATGTTAGCCCACAATGGCACCTGGCTTACAAAAGCAGCGCTTGCTTCAGTATGATAAACAGGAAGAAAAGACTGGAAACGTACAAAGTCAATAAAGTTCACTGATGGCCTTTCCCTTTTGATGTAAGATGGGTTCAGGTTAAAGGTCAGTTTTACCTTCTTGCTGAGCTGCGCATCAAGCCTGGTCCGCAGGTTGAAACGATCGTACTCACTATGATACATCATACCCTGGTCTCTCTGGTAACCACCGGAAATAAAGTATTTCAACTGCCTGGTACCACCTGAAACATTCATTTGCAGGTTTCTTACTGTAGCATCACGAAGAGCTTCCTGTTGCCAGTCTGCCCCGAAGCCACCCATGATTGTACTTTCAACAATGTAGGCAGCTCGTTCATTATTGGCAATAATACCAGAACCAGTTGGAGGAGTGATACTCGGATCTTTTGCTTTTAAAGAAGCTTCATAAAAAAGCAGGTTGGTATATTCAGTTGTACTCATCATTGGATACAACTCATACTGTGTTTTTGAACCTGTAGAAAATTTTACAGAATACTTTGGCTTCTCCGCTTTACCGCTTTTAGTTGTGATGATAATAACACCACTGGCTCCTCTTGATCCATAAATAGCAGAAGAGGCAGCATCTTTCAATACTTCAACTGATTCCACATCTGCCATATTCACAAATGCCAAACCATCGGGAACGGGATGGCCATCTACAACTACCAGCGGATTTGCACCGGCATTAATAGAGCTTGTACCTCTTACTCTCACTTTAGGATCTGAACCTGCTTCAGACGATATATTCTGTATCTGAACACCAGCTATTTTTCCCTGCAGTGCCTGGTCAAGTCTTGAAGATGGCGTTTCATCCAATTTTTCATTCTTATACTTGGATACAGCTCCGGTAAGATGAGATTTCTTCTGGGTACCATACCCGATAACCACTACCTCGCTATTGTCAATCACAACCGGAACCAGCGATACATCCACTGTTGTTTTATCTGCTATTGCTATTGTTTGTGATGCAAACCCAACATAAGAAAAGACAATTGTGGTAGTAGTCTTGTCAACAGACACGGAATAGGTACCGTCTGCTTTAGTAGTGGCCCCACCCTTTTGTTTATCAACAAGAATACTAACCCCTTGCAAAGGTTCACCTGTTTCCTGGTTAAGTACTTTTCCGGTGATCGTTTTCTTTTGCGCCATAGCAACACTGCCCAGCATGAGCAATGTAAGAGACAAGCACAGAATTTTTTTCATAATAGCAGTTTAAATATTTACAAATCGTTTAGTATAATAAAGTGAGACGAAGCTTTCCTGATTTATCTCCTGCAAGGCGCATGACATCATCTTTGCAATGTTTACATCCAAAGCGAAGAGCTCCTTCCAGTAAAATTGGATAACCATCCTCATACTCAAAAGCTTTGATCTGTGGACCTTCCCAGTTTTTCTCCTGGGAGAGATAAGGACGGAGTGTTTCAAAAGCTTTCTTTAAAGATTTTCCTGATGCCGTGGTCATTGACCAAAGGTCAATACCGGTTTTTTCCGCCATCTGTGCAATGGTAAAAAATGCATGCAGTACAAATGTTGAATAATGCAACGAAATGGTTCTTGCCATTTCCTTAGGGAATTTACCATCATTGTCCATTTGTTTATCCAGGCGGTCAGCAGCATTCAATACAATTCTTTTGGCCAGCTCACTATTACCAATGTATAAGGCCATCGCTAACCGTTGTGCATCATACCAAACCCCATGATTATTTTCAGCATCCATTTCATCCAGTCCGATCGGGCTGGTTTGCATCCATTGCAGGAAATCAGTAAACCATTGTTTCATACCTTGCTGATCTGCTATGGTCCAGTATTTTGATCCTTGTAATAAACCGATAGCATCTATTACTTTCACAAAATGACGGGAATCGATCAATCCTGCTCCTCTTCCTGTATTCACCCCTTTAACGGCCTGTGCAAAATTCAGGTTAGGGTTCATCTTTGTGGCTGTATCTAAAAACCAAACTCTCAGCAATTTTACTGCATGTTCAGCATAGACTTTTTCCCCGGAGAAATAATGAGCCAATGCTAACGTAAGTACATCACTACAAAGTTTCGGCATATACTCTTTGTCTTTGTACTCTTTTACTTCCGGATTAGTTTGCCCATCCTTCCTGATATAAGGAAGGCCATCAAGCTTTGCAGGATCAGGCCAATGATAAGGTGCCAGGCTCATATAATCATGCTTGTTTCCACTGGGGGGTGTATGCTTCTTTTCCATCACACTCACCGGCCCAAATTCCAAAGCTTTATCCGCATCTTTCAGTAATAATTTATACGCCTCCATCACCACAGGATCGTTGGCATTCACCCTGCCTTTATTTTTATCCAAAGTCTGCAAATCCAACGTATACACAACTGGTTTTCCGGGCTGCTTATACGCATTAGTTGCCTGGCAACTGATGATCGATAATCCAACGATAAATAACAACACTTTTTTCATAGTTATTTTATTTAATGATTGGAATTGTCTTTGTCAGTTCAACACCTGTACCCCTTACTGCAACTATATAAATACCAGATGGCAATGCAGATACCGGGATATCAGCGTTGGCAAATCCAGCAGGCATGAAGAGGTTCTTTTTGGCCAATTGTCTTCCGGACATATCAAATAATATAATATCACCCAATGCTGGTTCTACAGAAAATACCCGAACCGTTAATGTACTGCTGTTGCTCATAAATGCATTAATATACTGCTGGCCGTTTCCACCGGGAGGATAAATGGTCAGCCGGCCATTGGTATAAGTAAAATTGTAATTCTGGGAAACACCTCCGTTAACTGTTAAAGTATAATACCCCGGAGAAGTATTCGTAGTGGCAATTGTTGATACCACCGGCACTGTTGTGAGATTTGCGGTTGTTTCTCCAAGGACAAATCCGGTATAAGTAACCCTAAATTCCGGATTTACTTCGCCCTGTACTTTTGTAGTATCCATTACTCTTACAGCCAGCGTAACTTTATTTACGGTCAATGTTCTTGCTACATCAGCAGCCGGGAAATAACCTACATTACCTGCCTGTGATGCAGTAATGGTAGAAGTACCAGCTCCAACGATATGAATAGTACTTCCTATAATAGTTGCCACAGCGGTATTACTGCTGGTATAAGTTACAGGAATAGTATTATTTGTACTGGTGGCACCCGCAGCAAAATCCGCATTACCATAAGTCTTGGTTGGCAGCGCATTAAAAGTGATGATTTGATTTTGCTTAGGCTGTACTGTTAACACTCCGTTTACAAAACTGATATCATAATTGTCCGATGTAGCACCGCTTACAGTAATTGGGTATGTTCCGGGAGGCGATGCCAGTACAGCAGTAGTACTAAGTACTGCAGGTGTAAGTAAAACTGTTGCTGTTTCACCTAACACAAATCCTGTATAGGTAGCTGTTAATACTGGATTAGCTTGTCCTTCAAATTTCAATTGATTATCAGCTGTTATAGTCAATGAAGCTTTATTCACCGTTAGTGTCCTCGTAACACTCGCCGCCGGGTAAAACCCATCACTTGCCTGTGAAGCAGTAATATCAGCAGACCCTGCACCTACAATATGAATATTACCACTAACGATTGTTGCTACAGCTGTGTTATTGCTGGTATAAACAATTGGTTGTGTTGTATTCAAACTGGTAGCACCACCATTAAAATCTGCATCGCCATAGGTTTTAACCGGAATAGGGTTAAATATGAAGGGCACCGTTGGCGGGACTGCACCAGCACTAAACGACCCAAAATTGCTGATATTGGCGAGAACTGTATTTGCAGTATTATCGCCGGTACCAACGGGTAAAGTCCATGATGAACCGGTATTAACAATAAGACCAATGTCTGTTGAAGGCAAAGTTGTAAACGTGGATCCTTCTAAAGCTGGATTCCAGCCTAATTGCAGATCGGCAGACCCAGAACCACTCAAACGGTTGATATTCCATACTGCATTCACCACCGTTTGTTTTTGTGTGGGTGTTAATGGTGTTCCGGTTACAGAACCATTTGTCGTAATGCCCTCAAATACGGTGGCCGTAAAACTGGAAGAAGAGGTTGGAGTTACTGTAACAGGTAAATAATAATTAACCGTTCCGATGGGTAAAATAACAGCTGCAGAAAGTCCATCATACTGTATTACACTTTGTGCCCCTGTTGTTCCATTATAATCTGTAGCGATATAATTAGATGAGTTAAAAGTTCCATTGAGTACAGCACCATTGAGTACATGTACTGTGTCCAGTGGGCGGAGTGTCATTTTCGCATTAATAGTGAGGTATTCGTTCACTGACAGCCCTTTATTTGAAGTTACGGCTGCATTGATAATGGTAAACCCTGTATGAACCGAAGTAGCTGATGAACCGGTTGATATACCAAAAGGAACATTGGTTACTCCGTTAATGATATAATTGATACTATCACTATATATTTTACTGCCCGTTACTGCTGCTGATCCTGTAACCGGATCGAATCCATTTAAATTGGCTGTCTCTAAAGTGGCACCCCCCGTTGTAACAGAAAGAGCAACACCTGATGCGGTTGCAGTAAGTGGTTGAGAAAGATAAATAGTATCATTAGTCGATGAAAAAGAAACGATCACAGTATTAGCTGCAATACCTGCACCACTGATGGATTGTCCAATAGCAGTATTATTTATACCTGCATTACCTTTCACCAGGTAGGCACCTGTTGTAGTATTACCAGTTCCGGCAACAGGTGTAATAATACCCTCTGCCTTAAAGCTGGCATTCCCGGTAAACTGGTAAGTATTAAAATTCAACTTGCCATTTACAGTTATACTCTGATCCACAGCAATATTTTTATTTAACACTACATCAGCCCGATCTGCTACAACAAAACTGGCTGTATTCACTGTACCTGTGCCAGACACAGTTTGTGTTGTATTACCTGCAAAAATGACTTCATTCGTAGCAGCAGCAGGAGCTGCAAAAGTGCCATCCACAATGAGATTACCCATAATTGCCGTCTGTCCGGAACTGTATGTATTAAATGTGGCACCTGTCTCTACAGTAAGATTATTGATCCTGTAAACAGGGCCATCTGCAGTCAGTGTTGCATTATTCTCTACGATGATATTTCCAAAACTCTTACGATTTAAAAAAGAACCTAATCCGTTATTTGCCCGGTGATGCCAGAAGCTTCCCGGTTTGAAATCAATGGCTGAAAAAGTGGAAGTTCCGCCCATTGGACTATACCCACCATCATAATAAAGGTGAGCTCCATCTTCAAATACCACCCATTTCTCAGCCGATTGTGTTCCGCTTCCAAACGCATAAGAAGAGGATCCGGAGGTAATATTTGTCCTGAAAACCGCACCATTAGTAAATATGAAAGACCCCGGACTACCAGTTGTTGTATTATCAAATCTAGCCTGCCATATTGTATTCATAATTAGCGTCCCGCTCACCCTGCCTGTATTAGCAGCTCCCATTGCAACACGAAGGCTCCCTACAGTAGAAACAAATGAAAGCTTGGATCCGGATTCTACCAGAAAGTCTTCTCCGGCTTCACCACTGATAGTAATAGTGCTTGTTCCGGAAGATGCCCGTATCCAACTAATATCAGCATTGTTAATAAGCTTAATCTGTGCACAGGTAATGCTGCCATTTACTAATACCGTAACCGGCCCGGTAGCCGGTGTTGTACCGCCTACATTGGTACCATCAAATATAAGTAGGTCTGTTGCGCCTGTAGATGATGGCCGCGGACTACCTAATCCATCCAGGGATGTATTCCAGTTAGTACCAATAGTTATACTATTAGCAGATGCAGTACCCCCTACCCAGTAATAAGTAGTTTGACTGTAAATCATTCCTGCTGTCAGTGTCAGCAACATCGTCAATAAAATTCTTTTCATATTGCAGCTTTTAAATCGTTTAGTTGAATTACATTATTTGTCCTCTAATTCTTTTCTTTTTGATACAATAAACATGATACATATCCAGGCCAGCGGAACCAGCAAGGCCGCCAGCAGAAAAAAAGAAGTATAGCTTGTTTTTGTCAATACAGGTACCAACCAGGTAACGATCAATGTTCCGGCTACAGCAGATGTTCCTCCCATACCTGCTACAGTTCCTACATTCTTTCCATGGAAATAATCACCCGGCAGCGTCTGAAGATTATTAATCAGGAACTGAAATCCAAAAAGTGTTGAACTGATCAATGCGATAGCAACACCTGGCAGTTCTTTTAGCTGATCTAAATAATAAGCTATACTACCCAGCGATAGCAGCATAATAACACTTCCGATTGTAATTGCATTTTTTCTTGCTTTGACTGCAGCTATACCATTTTTGATTTGTATGGAAGAGAAAAATCCACCTGCTAAACCACCAATAGCCGCAAATAAGAAAGGAACCCAGGCAAAAGCCCCCACCTGCTTAATATCAAAACCAAAATTTTCTTTTAAGAAGAAAGGCAGCCAGGTAACGAACATCCACCATACCGGATCGATAAAAAATCTTGAAGTAATAACAGCCCATGTATTTTTGAAACCCAGTAATTGTTTCCATGAGAACACTGTCGTTGCCACCGGCGCTGTTGCTTTATTGGTAGCCGATTGCAATATATGATCCTGCTCTTCCTTAGTGATCCATGGATGTTTATCCGGGGTATTTTTATTAATGATCAGCCAGGGAATGATCCATAACAATCCAAGTACCCCGATGCCAACAAAAGTCATCTTCCAGCCAAAAGCGATATACAGATATGCAATAAAAGGCGCTGCTACCACAGAACCCAATGAAGCACCTGCACCAAAAATACCTTGCGCAATAGCTCTTTCTTTGGCCGGGAACCATTCTGCATTACTCTTGGCAGCACCAGGCCAGTTGCCAGCTTCACTCAACCCCAAAAAGAAACGGAAAATATTAAATGAACCCAGGGTTTTGGCTACTGCGTGAAGTGCAATGGAGATACTCCATCCAACAATAGAAACAAGAAACCCCAGGCGGGTGCCAATAGCATCCATCAGTTTTCCGGTTAACGTTTGACCCAACGCATATGCGATCATAAAAAAAGTGGTGATCAGCTTCAACGAATCCTTACTGTCTGCTTCAGCTATTCCAAAATCTTTATGGATATAAGGCCAGAGTATATTAATGGCAGTCCGGTCAATATAATTAATGATCGTTGCCAGCCCGATGAGCCCAATAATATACCAGCGTAGCCCTTTTATCTTCATAATATTTTAATTACTAAGCGGAATATTGGCGGTACCGCTCAATGCACCGCTTACGGTATTATCAGTATATACTTTGTTTCCGGTTGACGTTCCATTACTGCCACTCAACTGGATATTAAATCCATACCCGGCAGCATTAACGGAACACTCATTATTCTTAAATACATTATAATTACCCCACCCTGCATATGCTACATGTACCTGGTAGCCATCTTTAAAAATGGAACCACCCGGGTTATAACCCGTATTTTCTTCAATCAGGTAATTATTTCCTTTTACATCGATCCAGCTATCACCACTATTGGCACCCGTAATACCAGTGGCATCAAAATTGTTTCCCCGGATGATACCACCAGTTGTTCCTTCTTTAATATCGATACATTCTGCCGTTATGCCGGGACCTAATTTATTATTGAAAATTTTATTAGAATCACAGAGATCCGGAACCCCGTTGGTATATGTAGCCCAATTACTTTTTGCAGAACCGATATAAATACCTTCACCGTAATCAGGTGTTTTCAATCCAATATTGCTGACCTCAGAATTCTGAATGGTATTTTGTGAACTGAATTTTCGCAGATGTATCCCTTCTTCACCTATAGTATGAACATAAATACTATCAATTACACAATACCTGGCCCCATCCACCATTAATCCTTTCAAGCCATTGGTCAGAGTAAAACCTTTTACTTTCCAATAACTGGCCTGCAAATGCAAAACATAGCCTGTATTGACATTTTCAGCATCGAGGATCACATTACGGCTACCCCTGAGTAAAACCGGCTTTGCGGCAGTACCGCTAACAGCAGATCCGATAACAAATTTTCCTTTGTAAATACCATTCGCCATTACGATCTCATCGCCAGGCAGTGCATTCAGTAATGCGGCACTTAGTTGAGCTGCTGTTGAAACATTCACAACTCTGCTGCTAACAGGGTTCGGTGGTACTACTGGTGTTGTTTGCGATGGCGTATTGCCTTTATTGCAACTCATCAACAGAAACCAAGTAATAATATGTAGGAATTTCAGCATCCTTTTTTTGCATTATTTATTCTCAATAAAATCTTCCCGCATAGGACTGAACACATCAATTAATATCCCGCTTTCCAAACAAACAGCACCATGCATTACATTAGGCGGGATGTAGAAAGCATCACCTCCTTTTAAAGTTTTTTTCTCTTCCCCAATTTCTACTTCAAATAAACCGCTTTCAACATGGGTGATCTGGGTATGAGGATGCTTATGCAATGAACCAACTCCCCCCTTATCAAACACCACTTTTACCACCATCAGCCTTTCATCATAAGCCATAATCTTTCTTTTAACACCCTTGTCTACTTCCTGCCATGGTATTTCAGCATTTTCTATAAATACTTTTACCGATTCAGTTGTTCCCATTTCTTTCTTTTTATATGTTTTTACAATATGTTCTCCGCTATTTTATCAATTCATCTTTTTCCCGTCATAATAAATGGCAAAAGGGCCTGTCCACGAATACCCGGCTGACGTATGTACAGCCTTTGAATCTATATCCATATTACACTGTGCTACAATTAATTTCTTATTATTCAGCAATATTTCTACAATTGAAAACTGTTCATCCTGCTGCAACAATTCAATATTTTTTACAGCAGAATAGGAATTAGTAGAAAATTCAATGACCGGATCAAATTTTCCATGTATCTCCGTTACGCTTACAAATGACTGGTCTATTCCCTTTTTACGAATGATCAACGCAGGTTCATGTCGGAGATTGAAATTGGGGTCGTTAGCCCCGGAACGGGTAAAAAATACCTGTGCCTGTCCTTTTACCAGGGATGAAATACTGTAATAAGTTCTTTCATTCAGGAATGTAAGCTGAACTACAGTATCGGCGACCATTGCATCTGCCTCTTTCCATAAGTATTGGTACCCATTCTTCTTACCCAGCGGCTCCTGCATGCCTGTATACGGGCTATATTTAAATGAAGTACTGATAAGATGACCATTATAATGAAATGGAAGATCATACTGGTGTTCATCTTTTGAAGCAGCATTAAAAATATCAACCAGAATTTTCTGATTACCCGGTAATTCCAGAAGGTAAACTGTCCGTTGCAGGTTAACTCCTTTATAAGCCTGATCAACTTTTGCTGCCACGACTTGTACAGCCGGATTGCTGATACTGCTGAATAGTTTTTCAGCATGAAATTTTTCAGCTACACTTTCTTTACCATCGAAATGGCTTTTTTCATCCACTACTATTGTATTATGAGCGATGGTCTGCGCAGCATATCCTTTCGTTTCAGGCAGGTATCTTCCGCCATACTTTTGCTCAACACCTATAAAACGGACAGCACCATAATCAGTAAGTATCTCTTTGCCTTTATCATATAAATTATAATTCAATTTATCATAATGACCATGCGAAAGACCATGAGAAGTATATTTATATATCAGTGATGTAAGATCATTGCCTTTACCATTCCGCAACACACTGACTCCCCCCTGATCCCCTTTAACACCATCTGTGTACTCCACTGTCCGGTAAGGAAAGAATTCGGGAACATTTTTTCCGGCTGCAATAGCCGCTGCAATTGAGATACCTCCCCGGTTCAACAACACCCGGTTCTGTTTCTTAGCAACTACCAGTAAGCCATTATCTTTTCCATAAATATCCCAGGCTACATCAACGGCAGTCACCAGCTCATTACTGGTATAGTCCTTTTCTTTCAAAGCATCGTTCAAAGCAAAAAAAGTTCCGTCAAGATTCGTTTGCTGCAGCGCCGCCAATAATGCTTTTTGTAAAATGCGGTCACGGTACTCAAAAACTTTCAACTTAGATTTTGAATTATTAAGCGCTGTAGCAAATAAATAATAAGGAAGAATAGCATAACGGGTATAATAAGGACCTTCTGCATAAAAGCCATCCGGTGAAAACAAACCATCCATCAATGCAATGAAACCACTCTTGCCATCTTTTTTGGTACCATACAATGCCATGTCAACATAATCCTTGCTGCCGGATGCAATCCCAACAATTCCCACTCCGGCGCAAGCCCATACACCATGATTATGTATGAGGTCAAACCAGGACTGAAGGTCTTTGGTTATAAAATCAACTTCAGGTTTAAAAGCTCCATCTTCAATTTTTTTTCTCTCTGCGACAGTTAGTGAATTATATACGAGATCATACGCCATACCGGTATAAACCAACCAGTTTGCATCATTCAATGCCTGCCAGAAAATACGACCCGGTGAACTACTCGTAGCCTGCGGATGATTTTTTAACGTAGGATTTAACACAGCATATTTCAGCAGGACATTCTTAACCAGTTTTGCATATTTAACATCCCCGGTAAGATTATATAATATGCCGCTGTTAAACATCAGCATATAATTATACTTATGCTTATCATGCGTATAACCTCCGGCCGGGTCTTTCGGAAATGGCACATCCACTTCCTTCCCGATCCATTGATCCACCTCTTTCTTTATATCAGTATAAGACCGGGTAAGTAACGGATACCTGTAAAGATTTTTTTTAACTTCAGCAGCTTCCGCCCTGGTAAAAAAAGTAACCGGGTGCTGCGCCAACAGCATCAGGGGGAATAAAAGCAGGCATATCGTGTTGAGCAATCGCATATTAAATACTTGTTACCCGTTAATGAAACCGTTCGAAAATCTCCTAAGCGAAATAGGTTCCCCCATTAATCTCAACGCTTTCACCGTTGATAAAAGAAGAAGCATCACTGGCAAGATATAGTACCAGGTCTCCCACTTCTCTTGCTTCTCCTTCCCTCCGCAATGGTGTGGCTGCTGCAACATTGGTCCGGACTTCAGGTTTCGTAAATGTGTTATGAAATGTGGTATTGATCATACCCGGTGATACACAATTAACCCTGATACCTTTGGGGCCGAGTTCTTTTGCAAGCCCTCTAGTCAATGTTAATACGCCTCCTTTTCCGGTGGCGTAAGCCAGCGCACCAAAACCACCGCCATCCCTGGCAGCCTGTGAACTAAAGTTGACAATAGCTCCTCCGGCTGTCATATGTGGCACTACTGCCCGGGTAACGAGGTAAACAGATTTAAGATTTACATTGATCACAGCATCCCAGAATTCTTCATCCAGGTCAGCCAATACTTTTCGGCCCATGAGTCCCCCGGCAACATTGACCAGGATATGAATAGTGTCACCATAAGCAGCCACACAAGCATCTACTACTTTCTTAACTTCAACAGCCCTGGTCATATCACCTTGTACAGCTATTGCTTCGCCACCGGCTTCCTTAATAAGCTGTAGTGTTTCTTCTGCCAGTTCTTTGTTTCCAAAATAATTGATACAGACCCGGGCCCCGGCAGCAGCCAGTTTAAGCGAGGCTTGTCTGCCAATATCACGGGCGCCGCCAGTTACGATCGCAACTTTTCCTTTTAATGAATACATAATAAAAATATTTTAAAACAACAGTGAGGTAAAGTCTTCGGAGAAAGTGGAGGTACTGAATAAATAACCCGAAACAAAAAAAACACACCTGAATAATGACAAGATTTATTCCATACAGCAATCTCTCCATTGTAATATTAGGTTGAATTTCAACCTGCCCCGAAAATGACCCGTTTGATTTTTTCAAAATAAATGGCGTTTTTAATAGTCATATACTAACATTTTATATTATCTATTAGACAAATCATAACTTTTTAACACCGAGAACGTTACCGGCAACGCTACCGGGATTTTCGTAACAAAGTTTGATTTAGCTTTACTTTATAACGCCAAATGAATAAACCTGCTACCACGATTAAAGACATTGCCAGGCAATTGAACATTTCAATTTCTACGGTTTCCCGTGCCATGCGGAATGCACCGGATGTAAATGCAGATACCAAAAGAGCTGTTATGGCTCTATCCGAGGAATTGAATTACCAGCCTAATAAGCTGGCTTTAAGTTTCAAGCAAAAACAAACACACAATATAGGAGTCATCGTTCCTAATCTCGATTATGTCTTGGCTACAATGGTTAAGGGCATTGACGAAGTTGCACTTGAAGCTGGTTATACAGTGATGGTTTGCCAGAGTAATGAATCATACGGTAGGGAAATTGTAAATACCCGAAGATTACTGGACAGCCTGGTAGATGGATTTATTATATCCGTCTCCAGTGAAACAAAGGTATTCGATCATTTTAAAAAGATACAGGAGAACCAAATGCCGATGGTGGTATTTGACCGTGTTACTCCTTTCCTGAGAGCTCCCGGTGTTCGTATTGATAATGAAGATGGCGGTTTCCAGGCAACAGAACACCTGATAGAACAGGGATACAAACGCATTGCGATTCTGGCTGGTCCAAAAAATCTTGGGATAAGTAATCAGCGGCTGGAAGGATATCTTAAAGCACTCAAAAAATATAAGATAAAGGCTGACGAAGACATCATCATCAATTGCGATTTCAACCAGCATTATGCCTACCTCGCCACACAGGAATTACTGAATATGAAAAAGAGGCCGGATGCCATTTTCACTATCAGTGACCGGATGGCAATAGGCGCCATGCTCGCAATCAAGGAAAAAAAATTAAAAATGCCACAGGACATTGGTCTTGTTGGCTTTAATAATGAGCCGGTAACAAGCCTTGTCACCCCGGGAATTTCCAGTGTGGATCAGCCAGCTTTCGAATTAGGAAAGATAGCAGCTAAACTATTCATTGAAACGATGCACAACAATGACGATATGAGTAATGTCGAAGAAGTATTAAAACCCAAACTTATCATCCGCGAATCCTCGCAAAGAATTTTGCCAAAGATTGGCCGGACTAAATAATATATATATGATACGATTACTGTTGCTACAATGCTGTTTGTTTTTTAGTGTTGATACCATGGCTGCAACTATTATTGTAAAAAACCTGGATGAGCTTAACGCTGCCAACAAAAAAGCACAACCGGGAGATGTTATTATACTCCAAAATGGCGAATGGAAAGATGCGACTATCAGGCTGAACTGCCATGGCACCAAAGAACAACCGGTTGTTTTCAAAGCACAAACGGCAGGGAAAGTGATGATAACTGGTAAATCACAGCTCAGGTTGGGTGGCAGCTTTATTGTTGTAGATGGATTATACTTTACCAATGGCTATGCCGGTAAAGATCCCGTGATCAATTTCAGGATAGATAAAGATCAATTAGCCAATAATTGCAGGGTAACCAATACCGTGATCAATGATTTCAATAATCCGAAACGGATGGATGAAAATTATTGGGTAGCTTTTTACGGAAAAAATAACCGCCTTGATCATTGCAGCTTTAAGGATAAGAAAAATATAGGTGTATTGCTGGCAGTGATCCTGGATGACGAAAGAAGCCGGGAGAATTTTCATGCCATAGATCATAACTACTTTGGCAGGAGGCCGGCATTGGCTTCTAATGGCGGCGAGATCATCAGGGTGGGTGTGTCGCAGCATTGCCAGTTCAACTCCAACACACAGATCAGTAATAATTTTTTTGAATACTGTGATGGTGAAACAGAGATCGTCTCCATTAAATCCGGCAGCAATACAGTAAATGAGAATATCTTCAAAGAATGCCAGGGCTCGGTGGTGTTGCGTCATGGCGATAACAACCTGGTGACCGGCAACTATTTTTTAGGCAATGATAAAGCAGGCTCCGGAGGAGTTCGGATTATCAATAAAGGACAAAAAGTAAATAATAACATATTTTTCAAATGCAGAGGGATTGATTTTCGTTCTCCCATGGCAATAATGAACGGGATCCCCAACTCTCCGGCCCACCGGTATGTACAGGTAACCGATGCCGAGATTATAAACAACAGCTTTTATGAATGTGCACCTGTCACATTTTGCGAAGGCAGTGATTCAGAACGTACATTACCTCCTGATAATGTGATTTTCTCAAACAACACCTTTTATAATTCAAAAGATAGTATAATCTACAAGGTTTATAATGATATCAGTGGCATTAAATTCGGAAAAAATATAGTTAGCAGCAAGATTAAACAGGTCGTTATCAATGGTTTTGAAAAAACAATCATACCAAAACAAAAACCAATAGTAACAAGGAAAGGAGCAGAATCAGGCCCCCCTCATGTTAACATAATTCCTTTATTTGAAAAAGAAACTTACTCCTCCAGTGGGGCAGTATGGTTTTCCAAAAAAGAGGCCATCAAAGAGATAAAGCCCCTTGTCTTCGATTGCCAGACTACAGATGATATATACAAACAACTGAAACGGGAAGAACCGGTAATAATCCGTTTGACCGGGAAAAATTATATTTTGACCAAGCCATTGGTCATATCAAAACTTGTACAATTTACCGGGGATAAAAAAAATCAGGTGAAATTCACAACTGAAAATATATTCAGTGTTTTCCTGATTGCAGGCAAAGGGAATCTTACACTGAATAATCTCACTATAAACGGAGAAGCGACAAAAGCCATTCATTTAATTGCCAGTGACAGCAGCGGAAGCAGCCAGCATTATAACCTCTCAGTCCGGAATTGCAACATTCAAAATTTAAGCAGAAAAAACGGGTGTGAGAATTTGTTCTATGCCTGCAAATATATGGTAGCAGACAGCATCGTATTCCGGAATAATTCATTTGCCAACAATGATATTAATGGAATAATGATGACAGAAGAAAAAGATAACAAAGGATATTATAATGCAGAAAAGATAAATATCAGTAATAATCATTTCAGTAACCAGGGCGGAACATTGCTGAATATTTACCGCGGGGGCAATGATGAAAGCACCATGGGGCCTTTACTTATTCTATCAAATAATACGGTATCCGGATGCAATACAGTAAACGAGGAAGCTTTAATAACATTAACAGGCACACAAAGTTCCCTGATAGGAAGAAATAGTTTCATCAACTGCAATCCCGGTAAGGTCTTACTTCATTTTGAAGATGTTGTAAGGGCAATACATTTGTTTAAGAATAATACCATTAAAAATTCGGGAAAAACTATTGAAAACAAATTTGTTCAGCAAACAAATAATGTAATTCAATAGGCAACAATTAAAAAAACACCTGATTAGTCCGGGAATTATAATACCTGCTAAAAGGTTTTGAAATGCATTGGCCTCACTTGACTAACGCATCATATAACACTTCAACCGGGTGAAATGCTTTTTTCCCAGTTCCATCTTTTACCTGGTGTCTGCAGGACGTTCCGGATGCAACTATTATATCATCGACTCCGGCAGCCCGCACGGCAGGAAACAATACCAATTCTCCAACCTGTTGTGAAACAGTAAAATGTTCTTTTTCGTAACCAAATCCACCAGCCATGCCACAGCAGCCTGAAGGAATTAAACTTGTTTTGTAATTAGCAGGGATTTCAAGACAACTGCTAATAAATTTTTGAGAGGATAATGATTTCTGGTAACAATGTCCGTGTATCAATATCTTCCCTGACGCAGTGGTAAACAGAGACCGGTCAATCATACCCGCTTCCAATTGCATGGTTAAAAACTCTTCAATCGTATATGAATTAGCAGCAAGTTCTTTTGCCCTCTGATAATTTTCTTTAGCCGCCAGATCAATATACTCATCTCTGAATGTAAGTATAGCTGAAGGTTCAATCCCAATCAAAGGAGCTTCTTTCATTACAAGATCAGCCAATAACTGAATATTCTGATTGGCTATGCCAGCAGCTTTTTTAACCAGCCCCTTTGATAAATAGGTCCGGCCACTTTCAATATGTTTTGGAATGATCACTTCATAACCCAATGCTTCCAGCAATAAAATACCTTTCTTACCAATCTCCACATCATTGTAATTGGTAAATTCATCGCAAAAGAAATACAATTTCCTTTTGGAAGTGGCAGCATCCACATTACGTTTACGAAACCAGTTTAATAAAGTTTGTTTTGCCAGTTTGGGCATGGACCTCTCAGGATGAAAACCAACGAGAGTGTGGGCAATTTTCCGGAATAAATCAACGCTATAAAACCAATTAAAAAGACCGGGAAATTTTGAAACCAGTTTCATCTGCCTGCTGAAATTCGCAATCAGCCTGGCACGAAAAGGAATACCATTCTTATCATAATACTGTTGGAGGAACTCAGCTTTCATTTTAGCCACATCAACACCGGAAGGGCATTCTGTTTTACAGCCCTTACAACTCAGGCACAGATCCATAATCTCCTTGATCTCTTTGTGATTGAATGGCTGGTCATCCACTTCGTTGCTCAAAAATTGCCGAAGCAAATTTGCCCTTGCCCTGGTAGTATCTTTCTCCAGTCTCGTTGCCATATAACTCGGGCACATAGTTCCCCCGGATATTGGCATTTTCCGGCAATCTCCCGACCCGGAACATTTTTCTGCCAGTCTCAATATTCCATCCTCCCCGGAAAAATCAAATGTTGTTTTGATATTTTTTTTGATCGGTTTTTGTTGTACCCTCAAATGGGTATCCATGGCAGGTGTAGCTGTGATCTTTCCGGCATTAAAAATATTATGGGGATCAAAAATATTTTTTACCTGCTGAAACAACCGATAGGTCTCTTCCCCGATAACGGTTGAAATATATTCACCCCGTAATCTTCCATCTCCATGTTCACCTGACAATGAGCCTTTGTATTTTTTTACCAGTTCAACAGTATCTGACAGGATATTCCTGAACGTTTTCAAACCCTCTTCGGATTTTAGATTGACCATGGGTTCCACATGCACTTCCCCGGCACCGGCATGTGCATAATAGGATGCATTAACCTTATGCTTTTCCAATACTTTCTGGAGATCGGCTAT
>Ga0073903_10000289_pt1 | contig 26160 bp, 20 predicted proteins | sample KloWWTKNB14_bulk_FD_66665 | JGI IMG/M metagenome (GOLD analysis project Ga0073903, IMG submission 66665) | Active sludge microbial communities from Klosterneuburg, Austria, studying microevolution and ecology of nitrifiers - Klosterneuburg... | ecosystem: Engineered > WWTP > Aerobic digester >... | reverse complement strand
AAAAGGGTATTTTCTGAATTCATCCAGGTCGTAATCGATCTTTTGGTCGGTCAATATATCGCAGGCGGCAAATCCCGGCTGCGCAAGGATAAGGGGTGCCAGCATCTCCACACTTTTCTCTGTCAGGATCTTCCCCTTGTTAGCATGCTTCATACTCTTCCGGTACAGCGATTTTTGATTGATCTGGAGGTGAAGGTGAATTTTCTTTTCGCCGGCCAGTGCCTTCATGGCGGGTATGGCATAAATAATATCACCGATCAGGCCGAAATGTTTGAAATGAACGGCACCAGGGTCAGTTACAGGATAGAGGTTGGGAGGACTTAGTTTTGAAAGGGCTTTGGTAAAGATCTTTCTTTTCGCCTCTTCTTTAAAAATCGCAATAGTAAGCCGCTGAAAAATATTCATACTGTCATTTCTGATGAGGTCAAAAGTAGCCAATTTACAGCTTTGTTGAAGCCCTCTCCGGAGCTTCGCCATTTATTCTATTACCGGAAATGTATTACCTTGCCATCGTCTGTTTTGGCAGTAAAGAGAACGGGTATTTGTAATAATTTAAGTAATGAAATAACGGCCGGTATGCTCAGGAAAATTGGTTTATTGTTCTACTATTTATTCAAGTATCCTGTTTACAAGATCCTGTTTGCAAAGATCGGTTCCCGTTCCCGGCTGCTGGGTACCAGGGTAGAGGGATACAACCGGATTCAGATCGGCAGTAAAGTATATATCAATACCGGTGGTTGGCTGGCCTGCATCCCACTGACAGGAAATGCTGATTGCCTTCTTTCCATTGGCGATGGAACCTATATTGGCCGGTACTCTCATATCTATGCCACTTCTAAAATTGAGATCGGTAAAAAAGTACTGATGGCTGATAAGGTCTACCTGAGTGATAATTTGCATGGTTACAAGAATATTAATCTTCCTGTTATTGACCAGCCGGTGGAACAATTACATCCTGTAATAATAAAAGACGGGGCCTGGTTGGGTGAAAATGTTTGTGTGGTAGGCGCCACAGTTGGAAAGAATAGTGTGGTGGGAGCCAATAGTGTGGTGACAAAAGACATTCCTGATCATTGCGTGGCAGTGGGTTCTCCCGCTATCATTATCAAGCGGTATGATTTTAAGAAAAATGAATGGTGCAAAACTGATAAAGAAGGAAACTTTATCTGAAATCAATAGTAATGGGATATAAGAAAGTTTTAATTACCGGCGGTGCAGGATTTATTGGTTCCAACCTGGGACTTTACCTGGTTGATAAAGGCTATGAAGTAACGGTGCTGGATAATTTATCTGAGCAGATACATGGTGCAGATCCTGCTGCCACTTCGCCCTTGTATATTTCAATAAAGGATAAAGTAAATTTTATAAAGGGAACTGTTACCGCAAGAACAGATTGGGAGAAAGCGATAGGAGATAATGAAGTGATTGTACACCTGGCTGCTGAAACAGGCACTGGTCAATCGATGTACCAGGTCAGTAAATATGCAGAAGTTAATATGGGGGGCACCGCTATCATGCTGGATATACTGGCCAATCGTAAAACCAATGTCAGGAAAGTTATTATTGCTTCTTCAAGGGCTATTTATGGGGAAGGGAAGTATATCTCGGAAGAACTGGGTGTAGTATACCCGGCTCACCGCCTGGCCAGTGATATGGATGCCGGGAATTTTGAAGTTACTTATCCCGGGGCGACAAAGCCTTTGAAACTGGTGGCAACGGATGAAGATTCAAAGATCCATCCTTCATCGGTGTATGGCATTACCAAACAGAACCAGGAACAAATGGTGATGACTGTTTGCCCCACCATTGGTATTGCCCCTGTTGCTTTCCGTTACCAGAATGTATATGGGCCCGGACAATCATTAAGTAATCCTTACACGGGTATACTTTCTATTTTTTCTACCCTGATCAGGAATAAAAAAGCGATCAACATTTTTGAGGATGGAAAAGAGAGCCGGGATTTTGTTTATATCGATGATGTGGTAAGAGCAACCTTCCTGGGAATAGAAATGGAAGCCGCCAACGGACAGGTTTTTAATGTTGGAACTGGCGTGGCTACCACCGTACTGGAAGTAGCCACATTACTGGCTGATTATTATAATGAGCAGGTCCCGATAACTGTTTCGGGTAATTACAGGTTGGGTGATATCCGTCATAACCTGGCGGATATGACGAAGATTGAAAAACTGCTTTCTTTCAGGCCCGGCGTTACGTTCAAAGAGGGCCTTAAAAAATTTACTGAATGGGTAAGCCTGCAGCAAATTCAAAGAAGCAAATATGAAGAATCTATTACTGAAATGAAAGCAAAGGGGTTATTGAAATAATAAAGTATGGCCAAGATCGGATTAGTTACCGTTTTGTTTAAGAGTGATGAAGTGCTCCCGGATTTCTTCAGCAGTATTGCGCGGCAAACTCATAAAGATTATATCCTTTATTTAGTGGATAATTCTGAAAGTGAGGCAACGGATAAGATGATCAGCCAATGCCTGGCGGACTATCCGGTTACGGCGTACAAACATATCAGGACCGGTGGTAATATTGGAGTGGCAGCCGGGAATAATACAGGAATAAAATTATCCATTGCTGATCATTGTTCTCATGTACTGATATTGAATAATGATATTGACATAGAACAGGACTTTATGTTCAGTGCTATGCTTTCCCTTGCTGAAGAGAAAGGGGAGAGCATGATCGTTCCGAAGATTTATTATTACGGGGAGAAAAAAATCTGGATGGCGGGAGGATATATGGATAAGTGGAGGGCTTTGGGAGTGCATTATGGTTATAATAAAGCTGATGCCCCGGAATATAATGTAGCAAAACATGTTACCTATTCACCCACCTGTTTCATGCTGGTAAAAAAGGAAGTGTTTGAAAAAGTGGGGTTCATGGATGAAAAATACTTCGCTTATTATGATGATACTGATTTTGTTCTGAGGGCAACCAATAGGGGGTATAAAATATTCTATGATCCCACATTGGTTATCCTGCATAAAGTTTCTTCTTCTGCAGGTACTAACTCTCCGTTCTATGTATATTATTCAAACAGGAATAAGCTCTACTTTATCCGGAAAAATTTTACAGGGTTACAGCGGTATTTTTCGATACTGTATACACTAGTGTCGAGAGTGGTGTTTTATTTCAGGTTTGATAAGGCAAGGAGACAAAAATTGGTGCAGGGATTAAAAGATGGTTTCAAAATGCCAATAGAAAAAAGCTGAAACCTTCCTTTTCAGATTACCGAGGCTATTTTCTTTACGATATTTCCCCAGTAATATGTTTCGTAGTAAACGGCAGGAGTGTTGGTTGAAGTTTTACTGCTCTCCAGCACCTTTTCGGCAAAAGTTTCCCAGTCATTGTCAGGAACCGTTACCAGCTTGTTCCCGCATACTTTTTTATCTAACCCGGCCGCTCCGCTTTCTGTGGCTATTACAGTGGCTCCGTACGCAATAGCTTCCACCATTTTTGTTTTAATACCGCCGCCGCTTTGTACAGGGTTCAGGAAAATATCAGCTGCTTTAAAATAGGTTTCGATATTCTCAACAAAACCGGCAAAGATGATATTCTTATCAGTGTAACTGGTTAATGCGTTCAGTTCCGCAGGTAAATCTTTACCACAAATAATGATCTTATAGCGGAAGGAAGGGGCTATCAGCAACAGTGGATTGATACTTTCTAAAATATATTTTAATGCATCCAGGTTGGGCTTATACCTTAACAGGCCATTAAAGAGGATTATTTTTTCATCCGGTGCAATAGCATGCTGCTGTCTTATTGCTTCTTTGCTGGAAGTATTATCTGAAGGGTGTTCTTTGATAGTGATCCCAAAAGGAAGATGGATACATTTGGCAGGATCTGTTTTCCAGGAATTAATAGCGAAATCTTTATCCTCCGGGGTAATGAAAAAAAGTTTGTCAGCTTTTTTAAAACTCCATTTTTCATACAGTTTTAACAGGGGCCACCACCATCGTCCGGTAGAGCGGAACCGCTGGTGTTCTATATTGTGTGTATGAATAATCGTTTGGATACCTGTTCGCTTTTTAACACTGAACGCCAACCATGCATAATAAGGGTGTTCCCAGATTATGGCATCGTATTTATTCAGCTTTATTTCATGGCTGATCTTTTTTACCAGGCTTAGGTCAATATAGCGGTAGAATGATTTTTTTAGCAATGGTATTGTCCGGTAATTTTTAACGAGGCTAAAATCATTTTCCTGCACACTGATCACGGTAAGGTTAACCTCGTTGGCAAAATATTCCAGGAACTGGGCAATAAATTTCTGCCCACCTGAAAAATAAGGCAGGTAGGGGTAAGGAGCTATCACCAGTACTTTTTTCATTAGCCCCGTCAGCTTGTTTTTTTACTTTGCTTCCAGGCTATGAATAATCCTCCCAGTAGTATTACAAGGATAAGTATGGAGGCAATGAACATGATAGACCTGCCCTGTTTTACCGATTCAGGTTCAAAGACAAATTTCACGGTATGTTTTCCTGCCGGTAATGGCAAACCACGAAGAATATAGTTGGTATTATAGTAGTCCACTTTCTTGCCATCAACATAAGCATTCCATCCTTTTGGATAATAGATCTCGCTGAATACTGCAAATTGTGGTCCATTACAATTTGCCTCGTATTCTATAGCATCATTATCAAATTTTGTCATTTTGATAGAGGATGCGGAGTCTAACTGTGGTTGAGCCAGGTTGGTTAGTTGCGATTTTTCTACAATGGCAGTGTCTTTCAGGTTGGTTGTACCCAGGGCATTGATCGCTTCCACCCGGTTCTCTACCAGTTTTATATTTTTTACCAGCCAGCAATTACCGAATGCATCAGGATTAGTGATCAGCCCGGGTTGCCCGTTCTGCGGATCCTGGACAACAATATACCTCGCATTAAGCATATTCAATACCATAGGGGATGGCCTGCCTGACAAGTAACGTTCAATGATATCCTGGTAAATTCTCAGCTTGGCCGGATGATAACCTCCTACTGATTTATGAAAGTAAGATGTCTTTGACTCGCTGAAAGTACTTCCGGATGAAGTACCTACCATATTAAATACCCTGTAATTGGGATCTTTATCCTGCAGTATTTGCTGATCAATGGAGGAAGGAGCAAAATTTGAATTCGCATAATCATCAGCAGAAATATAGCTCTCATCACTTAAATATTTTTTACTGACTATGGTGATCTCAAGGGTGCTGATGATAAGTAACACAATAGCCGCAACAAAGGAACTGAGTTTGTCTTTTGCATACAGCCAGATAGTTCCCAAAGCCAGGATGGCAAAAGCAAGTGCTCTCAAAATTTGACCGCCGAACATGGCTTTCCTGTCTTCTTTCAGCCCGGAGACGATCAATCGGGCCATTTCATCAGAACCATTTTTATCGGTATAGCCAGCAATGATCTGTCCGTCAATCGGGGAACTATAATTCATGGCTATATAAAGAATGCCAAGCACCCCGAATAAACCACCAGCTGTGTATAGAATTTTCTTGAAATCATTTTTGAGCGACTCTTTACTTTTTTCACTGAAGAGTATTTGGTGTAATGCCAGTACTGCAATTACTCCCATTGCAAATTGCGGTATCACTTGTGCAAATGCCGGGGAACGAAATTTATTGTACAGCGGAAGATGTTCGAAAAGAAATGTATTGAAGCCGGGTAAATATTTTCCCCATGCCATTAATATGCCCAGTATGGTTGCCGCTAATAAACCCCATCTCAATGGTGTTTTAACAATAACAAACCCGATCAGTCCCAATAAGAAAATGATCACACCCAGGTAGGCAGGTCCGGAAGTATATAATTTCCCCCAGTACCTCGGAAGGCTTTGTGCCAGTTGTTGTGCATCACTCTCCGGTATACCTCTTGAAGTTAATTTATCTATGATATGCGACTCTTCACTGCTCATGTTGCTACTGGCACCTCCAAACGCATCAGGCATTAATAGGGTAAGTGCTTCCGCATTTCCTAGACTATATTCAAAGGCATAACTGGTGTCGAGCCCGGAAGTTTTTGCTGCCTTAACTGAATCGCCTTCAATCGAAATGTCTTTTCCTCCCCGCATGGTGAATTTGCTGTACTCAGAAGTGGTTTTAAGTACCAGCGCATTTCCGGCTATGCCTATGATCGCTGCTATAATGGTGAGAGCACCGGCAGTACCAATATGTTTCCAGTCTTTTGCAATGATCCATTTTACCAGGTAGCCAATGGTTATCAATACGGCGATCAGGAAAAAGTAATAACTAACCTGCAGGTGGTTCACACTTATTTGCTGATAGGTGCCAAATGCAGTGAGTGCAAAACCCAGCCAGTATTTTTTTTCATAGATACTTATAATGCCCGCCATCAGCAAAGGCATGAATGCAGTTGCCAGCATTTGTGTATCATGTCCTGCAGCAACAATGACCGGGTTGTACGTAGAGAATGAATAGGCAAGGGCTCCTAACATTCCGATAACCGGGTTCACCCTTAACACAAGACACAGAATATAAAAGCAAAGACAGGCTAAAAAGAAAAAGTTCATGGGTTTGGGCAATCCAAGGGAAAGTATTTTCACTGTATCCGGTAAAATGCTTTTTCCTTCCATCGCCACCTGGTAATTGGGCATTCCGCTGAAAAGGTTGGGATTCCACAGGGGAAAGTGACCATTCTTCTCTTTATACTCAAAAGCATTTTGTGCCATTCCTTTCCATCCGACATTATCATGCTGGTTCAGCACATTCCCTTCAAGGGCAGGTTTACAAAACAGGGCAGAAACCACCAGGAAAAGGAGAATAGCGATAGCATGTGGAAGAATTTTCTTCAGCAGGGGATTGTTCATATCCAATACGTTATTAGGGTGACAAAATAATGCTATTTTGGGCTAAAATTCCCGATGCGTTGGCTTTTATTTTTATCAAGACTGGCTTTTATCTCAGGTGTTTTTTTTCTTGCTTCAGCTTCGTTATTGGTAACGGACTGGCTAAAGGATGAAAACCTGAAATCTACTGTCATCATTATTGGTTATTTCATGGGTATCATTCTTTTTCCGGTGGTGAACCTTTGTTATATCGCTGTGTTTTTGGTGAAGAAAAGAATAAGGCAATATGTTCCTTTGTGGTTGATTGTATCCAATATATTCTTCTTACTGGCTTTAGCTTATTTTATATTTTATCTCAATGATCCATACTATCATCAGAAGTAAACCGACCAGGTTGTTTATCATCCTGGCAGGTATTTTTATTGCCAATGCGCTGATTGCAGAAATCATCGGGGTTAAAATATTTTCCCTGGAGAAGACATTGGGCTTTCCACCGCTGCACATTCGTTTATTTGGCAATGATCTTTCCGTGAACCTGACGGCCGGTGTGTTATTATGGCCGGTTGTTTTTATCATGACAGATATTATCAACGAATATTATGGGATGAAGGGAGTGAAGTTTCTTTCTTACCTGACGGCCGGCCTGATCGCTTTTGCGTTTATAGTTTTTTACGGGGCTATGAAACTGACACCTGCTGATTTTTTCATCACCAGTAAGCAGGGGAGCGGTGTACCTGATATGGAAAAAGCTTACAATAGTGTTTTGGGCCAGGGAGGTTTTATCATTATTGGTTCACTGACTGCATTCATTCTGGGACAGTTAATAGATGTTTTTGTTTTTCATAAAATAAAAAAGGTCACCGGTGAGAAAAGAATCTGGTTAAGGGCCACCGGCTCTACACTTATCTCCCAGTTCATCGACAGTTTTGTTGTTCTTTTTATTGCATTTTATGTAGGGACAAGAGTGAATGCTGCAGGCAATGACTTTGTATGGCCTTTCAGCCTTTTTATTGCAGTAGGGGTCGTTAATTATATTTACAAATTCATAGTGGCAATTATTCTAACCCCTGTTATCTATTTGGTTCATAACCGGATTGAAAGTTACCTGGGTCAGGAACAGGCAACAGCTATGAAGAAAGCTGCAATGGGGGATGATTAATATCTTTCTTTAATGATGGAGGCTACAATTTTGTCAATAGGCAGTGTTACACTTTCCGGGGAGAATTCATGCCAGTCAACGAAACGAAATGTTTCTGTTTCTTTTGTTGCTTCATATACTTTCAACTGTTCTTCATCAAAATCAAAAGGCTTGTCTCTTAGTGGGACTTTAATTTCTTCTAATGCTTTGGCGAAATAGTAAATGGATATTATCTGGTGTTCAGGATTAAAGGCTGATAGTTGGAAATAATCTGTTGTGTAGATATGGTCACCTATTTCAACCTGCAGGTTCATTTCTTCCATGAATTCCCGCTGCAAACAATTCCGGGTTCCTTCACCAAACTCCAGGCCGCCACCAGGAAATTTGGTGATATAGCTGCCACGTATCAGTTCGTCACTTACCAATACTTGTTTTTGTTCGTTGATCAGTAAACCATAAACCCTGATATTAAATCGATTCATAAATTGGGTTAGAATATTTTTTTCTTAAGAAAAAACCAGCCGATGAATAAAGAGATGATCAGCGATAGTCCAACCGGCATATAAAAAGCCAGTTTTGATTCCTGGTAGGGGATGGGAACGTTCATGCCATAAATACTGGCAACCAGTACAGGTAAAGTCAATACAATGGTGATTACAGAAAGTCTTTTTAATACTTCGTTCTGGTTATTGGCGATAATACCCGCAAAGGCATCCAGCGTACTGCTGAGGATATTACTGTAAATATTGGCCATTTCCAGCGCCTGTGAATTGTCAACGATCAGGTCATCCAGGAACTCTTTCTCTTCTTCATTCAGGGAGAGGAAATTGGTGCGTTGCAGTTTCATAAACAGCAATTCATTGGACCGGATAGCGGTAACAAAATAAACGAGACTTTTTTGTATCCGCATCAATTCCAGGAGATGTTCATTTCGGCTGGCGGCATATAATTTTTGTTCAAAGATGTTTCTTCGCTGATTGATCTCTTTCAGGTGATCCATGTAATTCTGGACCACTTTTTCAAACACTTTCAGCACCATCATGTTCTTTTTATCCGGATGCCGGTTCTGAAACGTATTCAGAAATTTTTTGATGGCGGGGTTGTCAAATGAATTAACCGTTAAGATCTGGTTGTGCGTAAGGATGATACATATCGGGATGGTGATATAATAGGCATCACTTTCGTTAAAGGAATTATTTTCTGTCGGTGTTTTGATAACGATAAGCTTAACGTTATCTTCTTCTTCAAAACGGCTGCGTTCGTCTATGTCCAGTGAGTCAGTAAGAAAGTCAATGGGAATATCCAGCCCGGTGGAAAGCTCAGAAAACTCTTCCTGTTTGAGCGGGGGTAATACATTGACCCAGGTGCCGATTTCCGGCTTGTCAATTTCTACCGTCTGCTGGTTGATATTTTTAAAATACTGAATCATAAACCGGCGCAAAGGTAAGCTTGCGGTTTCAGAATCGGTCCTTAATTCTTTTTCGTTAATTGGAGATTATAAAACGGGGTGGCTGATAAACCAGGATAAGTTATTTTATTTCAATTGCACCCTCGTAAACTTTTTCGGCCGGGCCGCAGAGCCAAATATTTTCATATCGCTCATCATCAAACCTGTCAAATTCTACAGTGAGAGTGCCGCCCAGTGTTTTTACTTCAATATCATTGAACCCATTTTCATTGTGATAGGAAACAAGGGCAGCTGCAGTTACTCCGGTTCCGCAGGAGTACGTTTCATCTTCCACACCTCTTTCATAGGTGCGGACTATTATTTTATTTGGATTTTCAGTCTGTTCAACAAAATTAACGTTTATCCCTTCCTCCGAAAATTCCCTGCTGTATCGTATGTCATGGCCCTTTTTGTATACATCAATATCCATTACGTTGCGTACCATTTTTATATAATGAGGAGAGCCTGTATTCAAAACCAGGTCACCCTGGAATTTTTTGATTACATCAACATTTTTCATTTTTAATGAAACGATACCATTCATATCAATTTCGGCTTCGTGCGGCCCGTCTGCAGCCAGGAAATGATATACTTCCCGGTGAATACCCAGGTGATAAGCAAATTTGGTGATACAACGTCCGCCATTGCCACACATCGTTCCCTCTTTGCCATCAGCATTATAATATTTCATCTCAAAATCATAGCCTTCTTTTTCATTGAGCAGCATTAATCCATCCGCACCAATGCCAAAGCGGCGGTCGCACAGATGATGGATCTGTCCGGTCGTAAGTGAAGAATATTCATTCTTCCTGTTATCAGCAATAATAAAATCATTGCCTGTTCCCTGGTATTTATAAAAGTGGAATTGCATTAAATATTCTCTGAAAATAGCTGTATGAATTTTTTGATCAGGTTCTCTACTGCGGCTTTGCCATCTTTTGAAAACTCTTTTTTTATTCTGTTGGCAACAATGGCGTTCACGGCAAGGCAATTATGTCCAAGCAACTTCCCTAAACCATAAATGGCAGAAGTTTCCATTTCGAAATTGGTAATGCGATGTTGCCCGAAACGAAAATCGGTCAGGCGGTTGATCAATTCCGGGTTACGGATGCCCAACCGGAGGATCCTGCCCTGCGGACCGTAAAAGCCGGGGCAGGTAACAGTAATGCCATGATAAAAATCTTTTACAAAATGCTTGATCAGGGAGGCGGCCCCGCTGGTGATATAAGGGTGACCAATTTGCCCATGAATCTGTGTGTGGGTGACAAAAGAGTGAATTAATTGCTGCTCTTCATCATTTTGCTCGTACCGGTAAAAATTAAGCAGGTTGTCAATACCCAAACCATGAGTAGAGGCCACAAAACTATCTACGGGTATATCCGCCTGTAAGGAACCTGAAGTGCCGATGCGGATAATATTGAGGGATTTGAGCTGCTTTTTAACTTCCCGGGTCTCAAAATCAATATTGACAAGGGCGTCCAATTCATTAATGACGATATCAATATTATCAGGCCCGATACCGGAGGAAAGGACTGTAATTCTTTTTTTGCCGATATATCCGGTATGGCTTATGAACTCCCGGTGCTGGCGTTTCACTTCAATCTTGTCAAAATATTTGCTGACTTCTCTAACCCTGTCGGGGTCACCAACGGTAACAACGGTGTCTCCCAGTTCATCAGGCCGCAGGTCAATATGGTACACAGCCCCGCGGTCGTTAATGATCAGCTCTGATTCTGCGATCCGGCTCATATAACTAGTTTAATATGATGTAAATAAACCTATTTCAAAAATATGCTTTATTTTCGCAGCGGTTTAAAAAATGGTTCGCTTTTCGTCGGTCGCTGACAAGCAGAATCAGAAAAAAGGTCCTGTGGCCGAGTGGCTAGGCAGAGCTCTGCAAAAGCTCCTACAGCGGTTCGAATCCGCTCGGGACCTCAAGGGAAAGTAAGTCGTGTTTATGCGAAATACTTTCCCTTCTTCTTTATATATCTTACCTGGCATGCAACTGCAATAATTCAGTCCCGGAGTATGCTAAAAATCAGTAAAGTCTTCAGCCAGGAAAATTAGTGATAAAAGTGAGCTGTGTAAGTTTTAAGTACAAGTCTCTCATCAGTAATGGGAGTAAAAAAGCTTACGATAAGTCAAATAACCTGGCAAAGTGATTTTCTAAATGATTTCGCATACCATTTCTGAAATCTTCAGGTGTCCCATTTTCTAAAATACTCACCAGTTCCTTGTGCGAAACGAACATTTTTAACAAGGACTGTTTTTTCAACAATCCGCTGTTATGTACATAATCAAATACCGGCAATAACATTTTTTGAAACTTTTTTAATGTTTCATTACCCGTTATTTCATACAACTTACCATGAAATGCAATTTCATGTTCAATATTGAATAAATGGTATTGTGTAGCCGGTGGCTCATCATCAACAATCTCATGTAATGCTTTCAGATCTTCTTTTGTAATACGATTGAAAAGTAGGTCGGCCATTCCTATTTCCAATACCAATCGTATTTCAAATACTTCTTTTAGTGTTTCCGGAGCAAGAATATGAGGGTTCATACTTTTACTCATATTACCAAACAAGTCCGGGCTCGTTATAACAGCACCTTTTTTCTTTTTTGATTCAATTAATCCCATCATTCTTAATCTAAGCAAGGCTTCTCTTATTACAGTTCTGCTAACTCCCAGCTTCTCTGCCAATTCCAGTTCCGTAGGAATTGAATCGCCGATTTTCAACTTCTGTTGTTGTAGTAACTCTACGAGATTGGCTTCAACTTTATCTACTAGGCTCGTATTTTCTATGGATTTAAAAGTATCAGTAGTTGCCTTTTCCATCATTAATATGTATTACTTAATAAATTTTATAAAAGTAAGAAATTTTATTAAAAGATATTTATTACTTGATTATCAATTATATACGAAAATATTAAAAAAAAATTTGGTTGGGGAAAATAAATGAATTTACCTTTATTATGTCATACATAATACAAATAACAAATAAACTGCTGTTATGAAATCTGCTTGTCTGAAGGGTTGGCTACTGATTGTTAGCTTTCTCATATCTGCGACAGTCTGGTCGCAAGTTCAAAAAATTTCTGGTAAGATAACGTCGAGTGATGATAACAAACCATTACCTGGTGTAAGTATCATCATTAAGGGAAAAACTGTCGGTACGCAAACAAATATCAATGGAGAATTTTCCATCGATGTCTCTCAAGGAGAAGTGCTTGTTTTTTCAATAACCGGGTTTACTACCCGGGAGGTGAAAGTGGGCGCCAACACCACAATTGATTTATCACTTGAAACAAAAGTCAGTGAACTGGACGCTGTTGTTGTTACCGGCTATGGTACTCAAAAAAGAAAAGAGGTAACTGGTGCCGTTGTTACTGTTAACCCCAAAACTTTTGAACACAGTCCTTCTACAAATGTCGCCACTGTATTACAGGGAAATGCACCAGGACTCAGGATCCAGCAACGGACCGGCCAGCCGGGAACCACTCCTGCAATTTCCTTTAGAGGAGGTACTGAATTTGGTGGTGGCGGTACGCCGCTCTTCATTGTGGATGGTGTAATCGTTCCCTCACTTTATGGATTAGATATTAATGATGTAGCAAGTATCGACCTGTTAAAAGATGCTGCCACTACGGCTATATATGGGGCAAGAGCTGCTAATGGTGTTGTACTCGTTACTACCAAAAAAGGCAAAAAAGGAAAAGCACAGGTTACTTATTCCTTCAGTCACACTACAAACTTTGTCCGTACTAATCCTTCTGAATACCTGAGTGCTGCAGACTATATTCGGATGAACCGACTCGGAATCCAGGCCCGTTTCAGAGGCGACTCGTTGGATAACAATATCAATGCTATGAATACAGATCGCAACCAGCTTTTAGGAGCCTGGGGTTGGGCTGTTAATACAGGCTGGAGATCTGCGGAAGGTTTGTACACCACACAGCTATTAAATAATCAGAATCGCCATTTGTTGAATAATGCCAGGTGGAAACTATTGGTAGATCCTAATCCTTTCAACACTTCTCAGTTAGACAGCATACTATTTACAGATTTAAGTGCAAAGGAAAGAGAGGCTATGCTTCTACGGCAGGTAAATACTAAAGAACATAATATTAATTTTTCAGGTGCTAATGAGCAGGGATCTTATGCATTGTCCCTGGGAACGGTGAAAGATAATGGTATGATAATAGGTTCTTTGCTGAAGCGGATTAACTTAAACTTTAACGGGGGGCTAAATGTTGGTCAAAACCTGAAAATAACAACCAATATTGGCGCATACAATGTAGAACAGGCTTTGCCCTATGGTCAATTTGGTAATGTTGACCCCGAAGGAGGAGCGGCAGGAGGTTTGTTGCAGCGTTTTGTAGGTGTTGCTCCAACAGTAAGATATGTAAACGATACTTCAGGTGCAATCTTACCTGGTCCAAATGATGTAACCCTGGGTAACCCTTTGTATTGGAGCAACCTGACTGTTAACAGTACCAACCAACAGCGTTTCTTAGGTGGTATTAATCTTGAATATACAGTGCTGCCATTCCTGAAAATACTGGCCAGCGGTTCCGGGTATTATCAATACACCAATAACAATTTTTTTACCAAGGCATATCAGCAGGGAAATGGTGGCGCTTTTAACACTAATCGGGCCGCCAGCTTTAACAATACAAAAACCACCCAATACACCACCAACGCTTTTTTGCAGTTTACTAAAAGCTTTAAGGGACACACTGTTACCGCATTAGCTGGTGGGGAGTTTTATGATTTTAAGAATTATGTAAACTCTGGTTTTTCACAAGGGGCACCAACCGATTTAATTCCCTGGCTCACGGCTTCTACTCCACCCAGTGTGCAGGGAACAACTATTGTGAACCCGGCAGGTGCTTCTTCTAATTTTAACCAATGGGAGAGAATTACATCCGCTATTGGAAGGGTAAACTATACTTACAAAAACAGGTATCTTCTTACAGGTGTTGTAAGAGTTGATGGCTCCAGCAGACTTAAAAAAGGAAACTATTACGGAACATTTCCCGGTGTTTCTGTAGGATGGAACCTGCACAACGAAAACTTTTACCAGGGGACTTTTATTTCAAAATATTTAAGCAGCGTAAAACCAAGAATAAGCTATGGTGTTAACGGAAATGTAAGCTCTCTTGGCTTTTTTGCAACCTCACAGGTATATAACAACGCCGGTACTTATAATGGCTTTGGTGGTACTTATGCCGGATCTTATATTAATTCCGATGTAAGATGGGAACGTACCAACAGTTTAAACTTTGGTGCTGACCTGGGATTTTTAAATGAGAGGATTACGTTAACTGCAGATTACTTTATCCGTAATGTATTTGATAAACTTGCGGGATTAAATATTTCCTCACAAACAGGGTTTGGAAGTTTTACTACTAACCTTGGCCAGTTGCAAAACAAGGGTATAGAATTGGCAGTAAATGCCAAAATAATTGAGTCCAAAAATGCTGATGGATTTAGCCTTGAAGCAGGGGTCAATTATTTTCATGTAAAAAGCTTTGCTAAAAAACTTCCCTTTAATGGGTTGCCGGGCAACAGAACAAGTGGATTTTTTGTGTGGGATCCTAAAAACCCCGGACAACAGATGTATGTAAGAGGATTAGTGGAAGGTCAGCGTATAGGACTCGATGAAGTATGGGCTCCAAAGTGGGATGGAATTTATACCGATCTCTCTAAAATTACGGCTGATGCAAATGTCTACAATGCCTTTTTGCCTTATACGAATAAGCGGATAAAGCAATTAGGAGACGCTCAGTGGCACCAGGTCAATAAAAATGATACCATTGACAGCCGCCAGTTTGTAAAGGTAGGTCGAACCACTCCTCAGCATATCGGTGGTTTTAATATAAGCAGTTCATTCAAAGGTCTTCGTTTGTATGCCGGGTTTGACTATGCTTTTGGTTTTGTAATTCTGAATAACCAGATTGTAAGAGGTCTTAGCCAGGTGCAGGGTTCTCAAAACTCAACAACAGACGTATTAAAAACCTGGTCACCTACTAATCCTAATGGCACAATGCCAAGGTATTATTGGGCTAACCAGGGAAGAAACTATGCAACAGATGCTAGTGGTAATAACCCTGCTGCCAATTTGTGGGAGAAAGGCGATTATGTGATGTTGAGGGAACTTACACTGGCCTATGACCTGTCATCACAAATTCTCAGCAGGTACCTGGGTAACAGGTTAAAAGGACTGAGTGTAAATGTAACCGGAACCAATCTTGTTTATTTCTCAGGCTACAGCGGCAATTTTCCGGAAGTGGGCGGATTTGACCAGGGTAAATTCCCGTTGCCGAAACGGCTTACAATTGGCGTACGGGTGATCTTATAATTGCTTATTCAACACAAAAAACTTCTTGAAATGAAACACAATAAATTTTTAATACTAACTGGAGCATTCTTGTTAATGTTGAGTGTTCTCTCTTGCACCAAAAAATTGGATGAGGTAGTTCCACAGGATACTATCAGCAAAGACCAGGCATTAAAAGATCCTAATGCCGCCAGGACATTGTATCATGGTGTATATGGCTTATTCAGGTCTTACAGTGGTACATTTTTCCAGTTGGGGGAAATGCGTTCAGATATTTGGGTTGATGGACTTTTTACCGAATCTGTAGATGGAGGATTACAGAATCTATACAGGCACAATATCAGTACATTGAATGTGCCTTTTACCAACTGGGGTGGCTTTTATAACCTGATTTACAATTTTAATAATGTTATTAAAATAATTCCGCAAACACCATTGCCGGATGCTGAAAAAACCAGGATACTTGCTGAAGTATATGGCCTAAGGGCTTATGTTTATTACACCATGCTCAAGACTTGGGGTGCAGTTCCTTTAAATACTGAGCCGGTTGAAACAATTAATAATACCGCTGAAACGTATAAGCCTCGCACCGCTGCTGATTCAATTATGATACAGATTAAAAGTGATATTGAACAATCACTTCAGTTATTTGGTTCTGCAAATACCTTATCCACTGCCAAAAGGGTTTACTGGAGCAGGGTAGCTTCTCTTGTTTTAAAAGGAGATGTGTTTATATGGTCTGGTACCCACATGGGAGGTGGTACTACCGATTTGACAACTGCGAAAAATGCTTTGCAGGAAGTCAGAGATCTGCAGGGCTCTTCATTAGGCCTTCAGGCTAATTATGCTCATATTTTTGACCCGACCAGAAAAGTAAACAACAGTGAGATAATATTCGCTATTAACTATGAATTGCAGCAGGCGCAGAATGGTATTTTTGGTAGTTTTTTAGTGAATTCAATTCAGGCCGGTACTTTGTCTTTTACACAGGCCCCCACACCTACAGTGTCTTCTGTTTATCCTTACGTAAATAGTGCTAACAGGGTGGGTATGAACCAGGCCATGATTAACCGGCTTACTGCCCTGCCTGCTGACCAACGAATCAGCAATACTTTCCGGGTCATGTATTCTACTGCACCTCCTCATGCTATCAGGGGTATTTTGCTAACAAAGTACATTGGAACAACAGCGGGAACTTCTCAAATCTATAATAATGATTATCCCATTTACCGGTATGCCGATGTATTGTTATTACTAGCAGAAGCAAAAGCCAAGTTGGGAGAAGATCCTTCTGCAGAAATCAATGCCATCCGCTTAAGGGCATATGGTGCAGGTTATACACCTTATGTAAATGGAAGTATTACGGAAAACATGAATGCCATTTTGGAAGAATATCTGAAAGAATTTATTGCGGAGGGGAAACGCTGGTGGGCATTAAGAAGGGCAGGTGATTCGTATGTTTATGCGAATTTGAACCCAACCTATTTTTCGCCGGCTAGTACAGCTAAGTTTTTATTACCGCTTTCTCAGGGTATGTTAACTGCTGATCCTTTGCTTACTCAAACATCCGGGTATTAAATTCTGTTTTCTCATAAGCAGGCATAAGCAGTAGTTTTGGTGAACAAGGGGTAGTAAAATACCCCTTGTATTTCTCTACTTAAACAAAAGTAAAATGGTCCGACAACATTTACAGGGGCTTATAGCTGCCCCATTTACACCCATGCATAGTGATGGCTCACTGAATCCCGGGTTAATACCGCTTTACTATTCGATGTTGAAATCAAATGGCATCAAGGGTGCTTTTATTTGCGGTTCCACCGGTGAAGGGGTCTCACTGACAATCAATGAAAAGAAAGCAATTGCTGAAGCTTGGGCTGCCTGTACCAGGGAAGATAGCGACTTTCTTGTTATGCCATTGTTAGGCGGCACTTGTCTTGCTGATTGCAAAGAGCTGGCATTGCATGCAAGGGAAATTGGGTTGGATGCAGTTTCCTTTACAGCGCCATTTTACTTTAAACCGGCGAATGTTGAAATGCTGGCACAATGTTGCGCTGAAGTTGCTTCCATGGTTCCGGGTATGCCATTTTATTATTATCATATCCCGGTACTGACAGGTGTTGGTTTTACAATGTTTGATTTGCTAAAAGCAATAGACGGAAGAATACCCAATTTTGCAGGAATAAAATATACCCATGAAGATTTTATGGATTTTCTTTCCTGTATAAATTTTGAAAATGGTAAATATGATATGCTATGGGGCAGGGATGAAAATATGTTGCCGGCATTAGCTCTTGGCGCAAAAGCCGCTGTGGGCAGCACCTATAATTATGCAGCACCATTATATTACGATCTGATTGATGCTTATAACACCGGCGATTTAGCCAAAGCACAATTCCTGCAGCAGCAATCTATTGATATGATTCGCTTACTTGGTAAATATGGTGGCATAGCAACCGGCAAAGCGTTTATGAAATTAATCAATCTGGACTGTGGTGATTTTCGGTTACCTGTTAAAAATATGAATAGTGCCGAGTTTGAATCGTTTAAAAAGGAAACAGCGCAGCTTGGGTTCAGTACTTTCTGTTCGGCTATACCCGTTGACTCAACAGCAATTAATTAAAATGTTCCGTTTGAAAATATCTGTTATTGTAAAACTTATGTTTTTAACTATTCCGGCAGTAGCACAAAAAAACCCGAACCTTTTATTAAAATGGAAAATTGTTGGCGAATTGCCTGCCGATAGTGGGCAGCAAATTTCACTGGGTGTTGCAGGTCCGGTTACTGGTTATCACAAAAATGTATTATTTATTGCGGGTGGGGCCAACTTCCCCGCAGGAATGCCATGGGAAGGGGGGGTAAAGAAATTTTATACTACCGTTAATGTTTATTTTAAGAAGCGGCATAAACTAAAGTTATCATCCCAATCATTTTCACTCCCTTACTCAATTGCCTACGTTGCTAGTTGTTCTACGCCTTTTGGTGTTTTGTATGCCGGTGGCGAAAGTGAAAAAGGTATAAGTGATAAAGTATGGCTGATGATATGGGATGACAGGGCCGGGGAAATCCTTTTCAAGTCGCTGCCAGTTCTTCCGGTGGCAGTAAGCAATGCTTCAGCAATATTGAATGGCACTACTGTATTTATAGCAGGGGGTGAAACCGCAGCTCACACAACATCTCAATTGCTTGCCTTAGACCTGGTCAACATCCAAGCAGGCTGGAATAAACTGGCTGATATCCCTCAGCCTGTATCTCATACAGTAGTAACAGCAATACCTGGTAAAACAGGCGATAAAATATTTTTATGCGGTGGCAGAAAGAAAAATAACAGTGGCATCAGTGATTTTTACAATAGTGTTTTTGTATATGATGTAATCACAAACACCTGGGAAGAAAAAAAGGCATTGCCCTATGCGTTAAGTGCGGGAACAGGAATAGTATGCGATGCAGAAAATATACTTCTGTTTGGAGGAGATAAGGGAATCGTTTTTCATAAGACAGAGACACTGATAGCCGCAATCAATGCGGAAAAAGACCCGGTAAAAAAGCAGGAGCTAATCCAGGAAAAAAATAAGCTCCAATCAGAACATCCCGGGTTTAGCAATGAAGTTTTGATATATAATATTGAGAATGATGCCTGGAATATTGCCGGCACCATTCCGTTTGATACACCTGTTACCACTACTGCCGTACAATGGAAATCAGGGATCATTATTCCGTCAGGGGAAATAAAGGCTGGCGTTCGTTCGCCCAATATACTGGGGGTAAAAATTTTACAAAAGAATAAATGATACAATCAAAAAAATATCCCTGGATTGTGGTGGCCTTGCTTTGGGTGGTTGCATTATTGAATTATATGGACAGGCAGATGCTAAGCACCATGAAGCCATCTATGCAAATAGATATTCATGAATTGCAAACGGCAGCCAACTTCGGTTATCTTATGGCTATTTTCCTCTGGATATATGGGTTTATGAGTCCTATATCAGGCATCATAGCTGATAAGATAAACAGGAAATGGTTGATTGTTGGTAGTTTGTTTGTGTGGAGTGCTGTTACGTTTACAATGGGTTATGCAAAAACATTTGACCAATTGTATTGGTTAAGGGCTTTAATGGGTGTAAGTGAAGCATTGTACATTCCTGCAGGGTTATCATTAATTGCCGATTATCATTCATCAAAAACAAGGTCGCTGGCGGTGGGCATACACATGACCGGCTTATATATGGGGCAGGCATTGGGAGGATTTGGCGCTACCATCGCTGATAAATTTTCCTGGCAACAGGCATTTCATTCATTTGGTATAATTGGCATTGTTTATTCTGTTGTATTAATAGTATTACTGAGAGAGAAGAGAGTTGTTGATGAAATAAATACAGAGAACAACAATCTAGAAAAAATTAAGACTCCATTACTTAAAGGATTGGGCATTTTGTTCACTAATATTTCATTCTGGATTATACTTTTTTATTTTGCTGTGCCCAGTTTGCCCGGTTGGGGCGTTAAAAACTGGTTGCCTACTTTGTTTGCACAAAACTTAGGTATAGATATGAGCAAGGCAGGACCAATCTCCACTATTACCATTGCGGCATCATCTTTTATCGGCGTTATTTTCGGAGGTATTTTATCCGACAGGTGGGTACAAAAAAATCTTCGTGGAAGAATATATACCAGTGCCATTGGTTTGGCATTAACCATTCCTGCATTATTGTTTATTGGATTTGGCCATTCATTATTTGCAGTAATAGGTGCAGCATTTTGTTTTGGTTTTGGTTTCGGAATGTTTGATGCCAACAATATGCCGATACTCTGCCAGTTTGTTTCAAAGAAATACCGTGCTACTGCGTATGGGTTGATGAATATGGTAGGTGTATTTGCCGGAGCTTTTATCACTGATTTACTTGGCAAGTCAACTGATAAAGGAAATTTAGGAAAAGATTTTGCGATGCTTGCTGGTATTGTGTTAGTAGCATTAATTATTCAGCTTTCTTTTCTGAGACCAAAAGCTAATGACTTTACTGAAGAATAAAATAAGATTATGCAAAAACTAATTTTTAATGCAGGGCTATGTTTCCTCTTTTTATTACTGAGTAGTTTTGAGTGTTCAAAAAAATCAACTGCTCCACCACCTGCGGCAATTCAGGCTTCTGCTTATGCACCTGCTACACCTGTGCTGAAAGGGTTAACCGCTAATCCGGTGCTGCGGGTGGCGGTCTCAATCCCCTCGGGAAATAGCGAACAGCAGTACAAAAAAATAATTTGTACATTGAATGCTGACGCAATTAGCAATATTCAAAAGATAGATGTTTACCTCACAGGTGGTGAGCCATTTTCTATTGCAAATCCTGTTACTTCAGTAAACCCATCGGCAGCCTCGTTTGATCTGGCTGTGAATCTGAACCTTAAACCCGGCATCCATTTTATTTGGTTCAGTATTGTATTAAAGAGTGATGCTACTATTGATAATAAAATTGAATTGCGATGTACAAAGCTGATTGATAATGCAAATAAGGAATTACTGGTTAAGCAAGACAATTCTGTTTATGCTAAACGTACCGGCGTTGCCATTCGTAAGGCAGGCGATGACAACTTTAACACTTATCGTATTCCCGGCATTGCTACTACTGATAAAGGCACTTTACTTTCTGTATATGACATTCGCTACAACAACAGTGCAGACTTGCCCGGCAATATTGATGTAGGTTTAAGTCGCAGTACAGACAGCGGCAGATCCTGGCAGCCCATGAAAGTAATAATGGATATGGGTGCGCCACATGAAAATAATGGCGTTGGCGACCCTTCTATTTTGTTTGACCCGGTAACTAAAAAAATATGGGTTGCTGCACTGTGGAGTAAAGGCAATCGTTCCATTGCCGGTTCGTTACCCGGTATATCACCAGACACTACAGGCCAGTTTGTGTTAGTAAGCAGCAACGATGATGGCCTAACATGGTCTGCCCCATACACAATTACACCACAGGTTAAAAACCCGGCATGGCATTTATTTTTTAATGGCCCAGGCAGCGGTATTGCTATGCAGGATGGCAAATTAGTTTTTGCTGCACAATACTGGAATGAAACCAAGATGCCTTATTCAACCATTATTTATAGCGATGACCACGGTACAAACTGGAAAGGAAAAGTAAATGGACCAAAATCAAACACTACTGAAAGCCAGGTGGTGGAAACTGAACCGGGTACACTGATGCTGAATATGAGAGATAACAGGGGAAGTTTTAGAAGTGTAGCCACAACTACAAACTTAGGAACTACATGGACGGAGCATTCTACTTCTTACAATGCATTGCCCGACCCTGTTTGTATGGCCAGTATCATAAAAGCAAAAGTGATGGTGAATGGAATGATGAAAGATGTTTTGTTTTTCAGTAATCCCAACACTAAATCTGGCCGCTACAATATTACCATCAAAGCAAGTTTAGATTTAGGGCAAACATGGTTGCCTGCCAATCAATTATTAATTGATGAAAGACAGTGTTATGGTTACTCCTCATTAACAAAAATAGATGATAACACAATTGGCCTTTTATACGAAGGCAGTAAGGATTTATATTTTGTAAAAGTATCGGTAAATGAAATTATAAAATAAGCTGAAATGTATTCTCAGGAAGATTTAATTGCCTTAAAAGGTTTCTACTCAAATCAATTATTGACCAATACTATTCCATTTTGGTTTCCCCGTTCATTTGATAAAGAATGTGGAGGGTTTCTGTTAATGAGAGATGCCGATGGTTCATTAATTGATGATGATAAAGCTGTATGGATACAAGGCAGGGCTACCTGGATGCTTTCAACTTTGTATAACACCGTTGAAAAAAAACAGGAATGGCTTGATGGAGCTAAGCTTGGTTACGATTTTTTAAACAAGCATTGTTTTGATAAAGATGGGCAAATGTTTTTTCATGTAACCAGAGATGGAAGACCAATAAGAAAGCGTAGGTATTTTTTTTCTGAAACATTTTATGTAATAGCTGCTGCGGCTTATGCAAAGGCAAGTGGTGATGAAGAAGCCGCAGGAAAAGCAAGATTTGTTTTTGGTAAGTGTATTGAGTATGCAACTATACCGGGGCTGCTGCAACCCAAATTCACAAACACCCGGCCATCCAAAGGTATAGGTGTGCCTATGATAATGATGAATACAGCACAGCAATTAAGAGAAACCATTGGCGACCCCCGCTGTGATGAATGGATAGAGAAATGGATGGCTGAAATAGAAAGAGATTTTGTAAAAGATTATATACAATGTGTGATGGAACAGGTAGCCCCGGACGGCAGCATCATTGACCATATAGACGGACGAACTTTAAATCCCGGCCATGCCATTGAAGGTGCATGGTTTATTCTGCATGAAGCAAAATACCGGAATAATGATAAGCGACTGATTGATTTGGGATGCCGTATGATTGACTATATGTGGGAAAGAGGCTGGGATAAAGATTACGGCGGAATTCTCTACTTCCGTGATTTATATAATAAGCCGGTACAGGAATACTGGCAGGATATGAAATTCTGGTGGCCGCATAACGAAGTGATTATTGCAACACTGCTGGCTTACTTAATGACTGGCAATGAGAAATATGCTGGGTGGCATAAAATGGTGCATGATTATTCATACAGTCATTTCCATGATAAGGAAAACGGTGAATGGTTTGGCTATTTACACCGGGATGGCACATTAGCACAATCGGCAAAAGGAAATTTGTATAAAGGGCCATTTCATCTGCCACGGCAGGAATGGTACTGTATGCTGTTACTTGAAAATTATTTGAAAAAAAGATAAAAACACCAATATGAAAAAAGCGTTTGCAGTTTTTGTACTGTCAATAGTTGTATTGTCGGCATGTAAAAAAAATAATGATGGGGGTACTACGCCTCCACCACCACCACCCCCTCCTCCGCCACCTGTTGTGGTACTAAATACAGCTGACAGTATTTTACTGGTGAATGAAACAGTCTCTGGCTCAAAAGAAGCAACTAGGCTGGCACAAAATAACCCTGCGTCCGATTTTTACACTACTGGATTTTATTTACCAGCATCAACGGTAATGACTGTTGAAGTAACAGCGGAAAACGGTACCCGTCTCCCCACATTGCTTGTAGGTACATATTCCCGTTACCAGGCCAGTTGGAACCCCACTTCTCATACATTAACGGCAGGGGTTAATTCTATTACAGATGCAATCGGTGGTATCATCTATGTAAGATTTCATAACGACAACCCCACCGGCAGAGTAAGATTAAAATTTACTTCTGGCATGAGGCCTGTACCTTATTATCAATTGGGCAGAACCACACAGGCTGATTGGGTTAAGATGGTTGATAATATCAATAATGTTCCCGATGTACAATTAGTGGGCAATAAAACTATTATCACCTTTTCATTGGTCAATGCAAGAACCTATAAAAGTGAAAACCAGGAAGCATTGATAAAAAAAGCTGACCGGGTAATTGCTATTGAAGACAGCATCAGTGGCCTTTTTGGTAATGACCCGATTGACCAGCCCAATGTGCACAAATACCTGATGACAGAAACAGACCATCCGGGTTACTTTATGGCAGCGACATTTTACCGCACTTTTTATAGTTCTGTTACCGGCGGGGTACCGGCAATTTTAAAAGCCGATAACTTAACCTGGGGACCCTGGCATGAGTTGGGGCATATGCACCAGCAGGGTTCATGGACATGGAGCGAACTTGGTGAAGTAACAGTGAATATTTACAGCATAGCAGTGGAAAAGGCGTTTGGGATACTACCAACAAGGCTTACTACTCAAAACGAATGGAATAATACCGCAGCCTATCTTGCCCGTCCTGAGATGGAAAGAAATTTCAATGGCAGTAATGCCAGCGTATGGATAAGGTTGTGTATGTTCCAGCAATTAAAACTGGCCTTTGGAGAAAGTTTTTATCATGAACTGCATCGCCAGGCCAGAAGAGAAACCAACAGACCAACAACCACCGACACAAGAATGCGTTGGTTTATGTTGAAGGCTTGCAACATCAGCGGTAAAAATCTTACTTCCTTTTTCCAAAAATGGGGAATGAAACTTTCTACACAGTCTGCAACAGATGCTGTGTTCACTGAAATTACTGCATTAGGATATCCTGCGCCTGCACAGGATATTACTTTGTTAACAGATTGAGAGAAAGAGACCAGCTTTATTTAGGCGGTGATTTAGGAAGGATTTACAATTACAAACTATGCTAGTAAGGAAATTATGCTGAGAATATCTCCAAATACATTTAAAAGAATTTTATGCACAGAAAACAATTCATCAAAAACACAACATTAGCGGCTGCCTCATTAGCCATATTACCGGCCACCAGTTTGTTTGCAGCTAATCAAAAAGACAAAATAAAATTAGTAATAATAGGTGTTGGCCTGCGTGGGCAAAACCACCTTGACCTTGTGTTGCGGCGAAAAGATGTAGACCTTATAGCTATTTGCGATATTGACGACCGTATGCTTTCCCGGTCAAAAGAAATGATTACAAAAAGCGGAAAGAAAATGCCACAAATTTTTACAGGCGACCCTTATGCCTGGAAAAAAATGCTGGAGTTGAAAGATATTGACGGTGTAATTATAGCCACTCCGTGGGAATGGCATAAAGAAATGATTATCGGTTCACTGCAGGCAGGAATAAAATATATTGGTACTGAAGTAATGCTTGGCATAACGCTGCAAGACCATTGGGATGTTGTAAAAGCAACAGAGCAATACAATGCACAGGTAATGATGCTGGAAAACGTTTGCTACCGCAGGGATGTGATGGCAGCTTTAAATATGGTACGGCAGGGTTTGTTTGGAGAGATGGTGCATTTGCAAGGCGGTTATCAGCATGACCTGCGTGAAGTAAAATTCAATAATGGCATTGATGCCTATGGCAAAGGTTGTGAGTTTGGCGATAAAGGCTGGAGTGAGGCAAGGTGGCGCACCCATCATTCCGTTTATCGTAATGGCGACTTATATCCCACACATGGTATTGGCCCCATAGCTCATTACATTAACATCAACCGTGGAAACAGGTTTGTAAATATCTCTTCGTTTTCAAGTAAAGCAAGAGGCTTGCATGAGCATATTGTAAAAAAATGTGGACCTGAACATCCGAATGCAAAAATTAATTTCAAATTGGGTGATGTGGTTACTACATCAATTGGTTGTGCAAATGGTGAGACTATTTTATTACAACATGATACCAATCTTCCTCGTCCATACTCATTAGGCTTCCGTGTACAAGGCACCAACGGTATTTGGATGGATGTAAATAAAGGTGTGCACATAGAAGGCCAATCAAAACCACACCAGTGGGATGCTGCAAAAGAATGGTTTGATAAATACGACCATCCGCTTTGGGTAAGATGGAGTAAGGAAACAGAAGGTGCCGGTCATGGTGGAATGGATTTTT
>Ga0073903_10000287_pt1 | contig 26284 bp, 20 predicted proteins | sample KloWWTKNB14_bulk_FD_66665 | JGI IMG/M metagenome (GOLD analysis project Ga0073903, IMG submission 66665) | Active sludge microbial communities from Klosterneuburg, Austria, studying microevolution and ecology of nitrifiers - Klosterneuburg... | ecosystem: Engineered > WWTP > Aerobic digester >... | reverse complement strand
CGGAAGCCCTCGCGCGACAGGAACTGGGCCACGCGGCGCTCGTACTCGGGCTCGCGCAGCACCACGTCGATGGCATCGCCGTCGCGCTGGCGCAGCGCCTCGCGGCGATCGCTCGCCGCCACGCGCTGGGTGTCGTAGCGGAACGCGAGCTCGGCGAGGACGCCGTAGCGCAGGCGGTCGGCCTCGTGGTCGTAGGGCTGGCGGCCGAGCATCAGCTCGGCGCGCGGGGTGGCGACGCGCCGGGTCTGGATGCGCAGCGCGCGCGGCGCGGGCAGGCGCGCGCTGATCCGGCGCTTGGCCAGCGCGGCACGCGCCTCGGCGTAGTGCTCCGGATGCAGCGGCGGCAGCTCGCGCAAGGCCGGCAGTTGCGGCGTGAGTTCGCCGGCCTCGGTGCGCCCGACCTCGGCGCGGTCGGGATCGACGTACCAGCCCCACGCGTCGCCGCACACCATGCCCTTGCCGCTCGAAAGGCGCGCGGTGAGGCGCTGGGTGCCGTGTTCATCGAGCTGCCATTCGAAGGCCAGCTTGCGCGCCGGGCCCGGCCGCAGCACCGGGCCGGCCGGGGCGCCGAAATGCGCGCGGCCGGTCGCGACCATCGGTTCGAGCAGCGCCTCGTCGCCGTCGGCGAGCACGAACCAGGGATCGTTGTTGCGGTATTGGCGCTGCGCAGGATCGATCGACAGCAGCAGCGTGCGGTCGGCGGTCGGCAGGCGCCGGATCTGCTCCAGCGCCTTGTCGCTGTCGAGCCGCACCGGTCGCGCCGCGCCGGGATGGCCGCTCTTGAGCAGTCGGCAGCGCGCCGGTTGCACCAGCACGTCGCCGTCCTTGACCTCGACCAGGTACAGGATCGACTCCTCGTCGGGCGATTCCACGCTCGCGGGCTGGTCGTCGCGATGCTCGGCCAGCCACTGCTTCCACGGGCTCGGGGCCTGCGGCAGCGCCTGCGTCGCATGGCGCGATGCACTGCGCTGCGGCGCCTGGGGCGCGCCGGTAGCGCCGCTGTGCTGCGCATCCAGCCATGCGAGGGCCAGCGCCGCAACGTGCTTGCAGTCGACCCCGATCGGGCACGAGCATTGGCCGTAGACCACCGGCGAGGGACCGCGCGTGCTCAGGTGCACGTCGGTTTCGTAGGGCGCCGGCATGCTGCCGCGCACGCGACCCTCGGCATGCTGGTCGTCGTGCCGCAGCAACTCGACGCGGCCGTCGCGGAAGTAGCGCAGGCCCTTGCCGAAACTGGGGCCGAGGCTGCGCTGCAGCAGGGTCTGGTCTAGGCGGTTCTGGATCGACACGGATAGGGGGCGGTCACGCGCACGGAACAGCCCACGCTAGCGCATGGCGGGCCCGCTGGGAACCGCCTTTCGGGCCCAGCGGCGCTTTTGTAGGAGCGCACCTTGTGCGCGACCGCGGAATCACGGGGCGCGGAATGGGGTGGTTCCGCGGTCGCGCACAAGGTGCGCTCCTACAAAAGCGCCGTTGATTCCGACACGTGCGCCGCCGTTTGCGGCGACCGCGCGGCAGGTTGCGCGGCGTTTGGCCCGCGGCCCGCGGGGTGTCGCTCAGCCCCGCGCGTCCTCGGCCTTGAGCAGTTCGATCACGGCATTGAGCGAAGCCCGCCGCATCGGCAGGCCGTCGACCCGGGCCAGCGGGGGCTGGCGCTGGCTGTCGCGTGGCAGCACGGTGAGGTCCATGGCCACGTCGTCGGCAGTGAACAGGTACACCGGGTATTCGGCCCAGGTGTCGGCCGACAGGCGCAGGCGCCGCTCCTGCTCGTCGTAGGGGATGCGGTGCTCGTCGAGGAAATGCTGCACCGCGCGCGGATCGTCGGCATACAGGTGCAGGCAGGTCGCGGAGAACTCGTCGGCCGTGCCTTCGAGGACCGCGCCGACCAGGCGCGGCTCGAAAGCCGCGAAGAAGCGCATCGCCTCGACCGCGGTCTCGCGCAACTGGCGCAGCCGACGCGGCTGGGTATCGGCCTGGAACAGGCGCTGGTATTCCTTCAGCGCGGCCTCGATCTCGCTGTTGCGCGGCAGCGCGCCCTCGTCGCCGACGCCCAGGCGCTCGGCCGCCTTGTGCTTGGCGAGGTGGAAGTCGCGCACGCCCTGCTCGGCCATGATGCGCGCCGCCTCGGCGGCGATCCGCTCGCGTTGTTCGCGATTGCGGTTCTGCGAGTGGCGGCGGGCGTGGTCTGCGTCCATGGTCGGGCGAGGTTCCGGCGCGGCGGCGCGCCAGGCTCAGAAGATCTCGTAAGCCTGCTGCTCGGCCTCGCTCTCGGCCGCCTGCGAACTGCGCGCGGCGGCGAGCCTGGCGATGTCTTCGCTGCGGAAGATCTCGTCGACGCCGCCCTCGGCGCCGGCCGCGAGCAATGCCCCGGTCGCCTTGTCGATGCGCGCCGAGGTGATGCCCGGAGGCGCCTCGAACGGCGTTTCCGGCACGCCCTCGAGCGCCACCTTCATGAAACCCACCCACATCGGCAGCGCGGTCTTGGCCGCGAACTCGCCCGTGCCGAGCGAGGTGAAGTCGTCGAAGCCCATCCAGGCGGTGGCGACGTAGCTGCCGTTGAAGCCGGAGAACCAGGCATCGCGGTGCTCGTTGGTGGTGCCGGTCTTGCCGCCGAGGTCGTTGCGCCCCAGCACCAGCGCACCGCGGCCGGTACCGCGCCTGACCACGTCGCGCAGCAGCGACGAGACCAGGTACACGTTGCGTTCGTCGGCCACCCGCGGCGCCGCCGGCGGCGGCTCGGCGGCTGCCGCGGGGTCCGCTGCCACCAGCGGCGTCGCCGCGGCATCCGCGGCCGGGGCGTTGGCGTTGCCGAGCAGGGCCGACAGGTCGGTGGCGCTGGCCGCGGTGGCGCCGGGGGTGCCGGCGGTGCATTCGCGACAGGCGCGGGCCGCGCGCATCTCGAACACCGGCTTGCCGGCCTCGTCCTCGACCCGCAGGATGAAGTGGGGGTCGACCAGGAAGCCGCCGTTGGCGAACACGCTGAACGCGCGCGCCATGGTCAGCGGCGGCACCGACACGGTGCCCAGCGCCAGCGAGAGGTTGTCGGGCATCGAGGCCGGGTCGAAGCCGAAGCGGGTGATGTAGTCGCGCGCGTAGCGCACGCCGATCGCGTCGAGCACCCGCACCGAAACGAGGTTGCGCGACAGCACCATGGCCTCGCGCAGGCGCATCGGGCCGAGGAAGGTCTCGTTGTCGTTCTGCGGCTTCCACAGGCCGTCGGCCTGCGAGGGGTCGGCGAACACCAGCGGCGCGTCGTTGACGATCGAGGCGGCGTTGAAGCCGCGGTCGAAGGCGGCCGAGTAGATGAAGGGCTTGAAGCTGGACCCCGGCTGGCGGTTGCTCATGGTGGCGCGGTTGAACTTGGAGAGCGCGAAGCTGTAGCCGCCGACCAGGCTCACGATGGCGCCGTTGGCGGGATCGAGCGCGACCAGCGCGCCCTGGGCCTTGGGCAGCTGGACCAGGGTCCATTCGCCGGCCTCGTTGTTGCGCGACAGGCGCACCACGTCGCCCGGCGCGAGCATGGTGGTCGCGTCGGTGACCGCCGGGCCGCGGGTGTCCGCGTCGACGTAGGCGCGCCAGCGCAGCCGCTCGAGCGGCACCGTGGCGGACTCGCCGCCAGCGAGGTGGAAGCTCGCGCCGGCCGCGTCGACCGCCGTCACCAGCGCCGGCATCAGGCCGGCGATCGGGCGGTAGGGCGCCAGCGCCGCCTCCCATTCGGCCGGGCCGGCGCCGGCGCCGAGTTCGGCCTTCGCCTCCGGCCCGCGCCAGCCGTGGCGGCGGTCATAGTCCATCAGGCTGGCCCGGACCGCCGCGTTGGCCGCGGCCTGCAGGCGCGAGTCCAGCGTCGTCACGATGGTGTAGCCGGTGGTCAGGGCGTCGTTGCCGAGCCGCTCCAGCGCCGCGACCCGGACCATCTCGGCCAGGTACGGGGCGTCGGTCTCAACCGGCGGTTCGTGCGGCTGGGCCTGGTCGATCTCGGCGCGGGCGAGCTCGAACTCGTCCTGCCCGATCATGCCCTCCTCGCGCATGCGCTCGAGCACGTAGTCGCGCCGGGTGAGGGCGCGCGAGGGGTTGCTCAGCGGGTTGCCGCTGGAGGGGAACTTGGGGATCGAGGCCAGCATCGCCGACTCGGCCAGGCTCAGGTCCGCCAGCGGCTTGCCGTAGTAGAAGTCGGCGGCGGCAACCACGCCGTAGGCGCGGTAGCCGAAGAAGATCTTGTTGAGGTAGAGCTCGAGGATCTCGTCCTTGCTGAGCTCCTTTTCCAGGCGCAGGGCGAGGAAGATCTCCGAGAGCTTGCGCGTGAAGCTGTATTCCGAGCTCAGGAAGTAGTTGCGCGCGACCTGCTGGGTGATGGTGCTGCCGCCCGGGACGCGCTCGCGGTCGGTGGTGGCGAGCAGCCAGACCGCGCGGGCGATGCCGACCACGTCGATGCCGGGGTGCTGGTAGAAGCGCGAGTCCTCGATCGCCACGAAGGCGTTGCGCAGGCGCTCGGGAACGTCGGCGATCTTGACCGGCGCGCGCCTCGCCTCGCCGAACACGGCCACCAGCTTGCCGTCGGCGGTGACCACGCGCAGCGGGACCTGCAGGCGCATGTCGCGGATCTCGGCCACGTCGGGCAGGCGCGGCGCGATCAGCCAGTAGGCGATGCCGATCGCGCCGACCCCGAGCACCAGGCCGACCAGGAACAGCACGAGGCTCCAGCGCAACAACCGGCGCGGCCAGGACTTTCCAGACATCAGGGAGTTGTGAGGCAGGTCAAGGACAACCCGGCTCGAAGTATAGATGCTGGCCCTGCAGCGGTCGGTGGCGGGACGCGGGCAAGCGCTCCGTGGGTGGGGGAGGGGGCCAAAGGGGCCCGGGGGCGTGGAACGGGTGTTCCGCACCGTGATGGGGGTCACGGAAGCGGGTCTTCCCAGCCCCGGAACCCGGCGTACACTGACCCGGAAATCCCCCCTGTTGATAATCCGTTAAGTTTTAGATTTAATGTTGTGGCGCATCTTTCGCTCGTAAGGGCGCGTGGCAAGGGGAAAAAGTGTGGGCCTACTCAGCACCAAGACACCACCCCTGATCGGGGTCGACATCAGCTCGACCGCCGTCAAGCTCCTGCAGTTGAGCCAGTCCGGCGGACGCTATCGCGTCGAGCATTACGCCGTGGAGCCGCTGCCCCCCAATGCCGTGGTCGAGAAGAACATCGTCGAGGTGGAAGCCGTCGGCGAGGCGATCAAGCGCGCCCTGGCCCGGTCCGGAGCCAAGTCGAAGTTCGCGGCGGCCGCGGTTGCCGGTTCGGCGGTGATCACCAAGGTGATCCCGATGCCGGCCGACCTGTCCGAGGACGATCTCGAGGGCCAGATCCAGGCCGAGGCCAACCAGTACATCCCCTATCCGCTGGAAGAGGTGAGCCTCGACTTCGAGGTGCTGGGCCCGGTCAAGGACAACCCGGACATGATGAACGTCCTGCTCGCGGCCTCGCGCACCGAGAACGTGGACGTGCGCGTCGCCGCGCTCGACATCGGCGGGCTCGCCTCGCGCGTGGTCGACGTCGAGGCCTTCGCGATGGAGAACGCGTTCAAGCTCATCTCCGACCAGCTGTCGGTGCCCAAGGATGCGACCGTCGCGGTGGTCGACATCGGCGCCACCATGACCACCCTGATCGTGCTCAAGAACCAGCGCACGATCTACACGCGCGAACAGGTCTTCGGCGGCAAGCAGCTCACCGACGAGGTGATGCGCCGCTACGGGCTCTCCTACGAGGAAGCCGGGCTGGCCAAGCGCCAGGGCGGACTGCCCGAGAGCTACGAGATCGAGGTGCTGGAGCCGTTCAAGGAGGCGATGGTCCAGCAGATCAGCCGCCTGCTGCAGTTCTTCTTCGCCGGCAGCGAATACAGCAAGGTCGACCAGGTCGTGCTCGCCGGCGGCTGCGCCTCGATCGCCGGCATCGGCGACATGATCGAGGAGCAGCTCGGGGTGCCGGCGCTGGTGGCCAATCCGCTGGCCGGCATGTCGTTGTCCTCGCGCGTGCAGGCGCAAACGCTGTCGCAGGACGCGCCGGCGCTGATGATCGCCTGCGGCCTGGCCCTGCGGAGCTTCGACTGATGGCCAGAATCAATCTATTGCCGTGGCGCGAGGAGCGCCGCAAGCAACGCAACCGCGAGTCGCAGACCCTGTTCGTCGCGGCCGCGTTCGCCGCTGCGCTGGTGGTGCTGCTGATCATCTGGCGCTTCAACGCCATGATCGACGGCCAGAACGTGCGCAACGAGTACCTGCGCACCGAGATCACCAAGGTCGACGCCAAGATCAAGGAGATCGAGGAACTGGAGCGGACCCGCACCAACCTGCTCAACCGCAAGAAGGTGATCGAGGACCTCCAGGCCAGCCGCTCGATGATGGTGCACCTGTTCGACGACCTGGTGCGGACCATCCCCGACGGCGTGCGGCTGAACACCATCAAGCAGGCGGGCAACGTGCTCACGCTCGACGGCTTCGCCGAGTCCAACGCGCGCGTGTCCGAGTACATGCGCAACCTCGAGGGCTCGGCCTGGATGGGCAACCCGGACCTGCGCATCGTCGAGGCCAAGGGCCCGGACAAGCGCAGCCGCTACCAGTTCACCCTGACCGTGAACCTCAAGAAGCCCAAGGTCGAGGGTGAGGAAGGGGCCGAGGGCGCGGTCGAGGCCGATGCGGCGGCCCAGGGGGCGGCGTCATGAACATGAAGGATTTCGACCTCAACAACCTCGACTTCCAGCGCGTCGGCGCCTGGCCGACGCCGGTCAAGGCCGTGGCCTGCGCGCTGATCTTCGCCCTCATCGTCGGCTTCGGCTGGTGGTGGAAGGTCAACGACAAGCGCGCCGAGCTGCGCGGCCTCGAGGCCACCGAGCAGGAGCTCCTGCAGCAGTTCGAGTACAAGCAGAGCAAGGTCGTCAACCTCGAGGCCTACAAGGCCCAGCTCGAGGAGATGAAGGAGATCCTGCGCCAGATGCTGCGCCAGCTGCCGAGCAAGACCGAGATGCCGGACCTGCTGGTCGACGTGTCGCAGACCGCGCTGTCGACCGGCATCGACAACCAGAAGTTCGAACCCGGCGCCGAGACCGTGAAGGACTTCTACGCCGAGAAGCCGATCAACCTGCGCATGGTGGGCGACTACCACCAGTTCGGCTCCTTCGTCAGCGGCGTCGCCTCGCTGCCGCGCGTGGTGATCCTGACCATGCACGACATCTCGCTCAAGCCGCAGGCCGCCGACGCCAAGACCGGGCTGGTGTCCGGCCCGCTGGTGCTCGAGGGCACGGTCAAGACCTATCGCTACGTCGACGAGAACGAGGCCGCGGCGGTGCCAGCCGATCCGGCGCAGGCGGGAGGCAGCCCATGAGCGCGCGCCACCTGCCGTTGCGCCCGCTGCTCGTCGCCCTGTGCACCGCGATCGCCCTCGCCGGCTGCGCGCGCGGGCTCGGCGAACTCGAGCAGCGGGTCGAGGAGATCAAGGCGCGCAAGGGCGCTCCGCTCGAGCCGCTGCCGGTGATGCAGACCTTCGAGACCTTCGAGTACACCGCGCAAGGCAGTCGCGATCCGTTTTCGCCGAGTGCCGACGAGCAGGTCGCCGGGACCGATTCCGGCCCGCGGCCCGACGCCAACCGTCCGCGCGAGGAGCTGGAGAATTTCCCGCTCGACGCGCTCGACATGGTCGGGACGCTGGGGCTGGGCGCCGAGCAGACCGGCCTGATCAAGGATCCCGATGGCGTGATCCACCAGGTCCGGGCCGACAACTACCTCGGCCAGAATTTCGGTCGCATCACCGCGATCTCCGAAGGCCAGATCGAACTGGTCGAACTGATTCCGAATGGCGTGGGCGGATGGATCGAGCGCCAGGCATCCATCTCGCTCGATGCGAAATGACCCACCGGGGGTAACAGGCATGACCACGAACCATTCCATCGTCCCGACGCGCAGCCTCCAGGCCGCCCAGCGATCCGCCCTGCCGCGACTCGGCGGCTGGATCGCGCTGCTGGCGCTGGGCTGGCTCGCGCCGGCACAGGCCGAGAACGTGCTGGAGGCCGTGACCTTCCAGCCGGTCGCCGGCGGGCAAGTCGACGTGATCATGCAGCTGGCCTCGGCGCCAACCGATCCCAAGCTCTTCACCACCGATTCGCCGCCGCGCATCGCGGTCGACTTCGACAACACCCGCAGCGCCGTGGTCGAGCGCCGCATCGCGGTCGGGGTCGGCGCGGCCAGCGCGATCTCGACGGTCGAGGCCGCCGGGCGCACGCGCGTGGTGGTCGAGCTGTTCCGTTCCAGCGCCTATTCGACCCGGGTCGACGGCAATCGCCTGATCCTCTCGGTCGGGGCCGGCCAGAGCGCGTCGACGGCGTCGATCATGGCCAGCAACGACCCGACCAAGGTCGGCAGCGGGCGCGGCATCGAGTTGTCGAAGGTCGACTTCCGCCGCGGCATGGCCGGCGAAGGCCGCGTGATCGTGGTCTTCAGCGGCGAGGGTGCCTCGGCCGACATGCGGCGCGAGGGCAATCGCATCGTGGTCGAGATCTCCGGCGTGACGGTGCCGGCCGCGGCCACCGAGCGCCTCGACGTGGCCGACTTCGCCACCCCGGTCGAATCGATCGAGACCCGCGCGCGGCCCAACGGCGCGCGCATGGAGATCCGCGCGGTCGGCGACTTCGAACAGCTCGCCTACCAGACCGGCAACGAATACGTGATCGAGGTCTCGCCGCGCAAGGAGGAATCCGAGGCGGCCAAGCGGCTCAAGGAGCCGGAGTACGTCGGCGAGCGCGTGACCTTCAACTTCCAGGACATCCCGGTGCGCTCGGTGCTGCAGTTGATCGCCGACGTGTCCGGCCTCAACGTCGTGATGGCCGACACCGTGACCGGCAACGTCACCCTGCGCCTGATCAACGTGCCCTGGGACCAGGCGCTGGACATCATCCTGCAGGCCAAGGGCCTCGACCAGCGTCGCCGCGGCAACGTGATCTGGATCGCGCCGACCTCCGAGATCGCCTCGCGTGAACAGGCGCTCGAGGACGCGCGCATCGCGCTCGAGGATCGCGCGCCGCTGGTCTCGGAGTACATCCCGATCAACTACGGCAACGCCAAGGACATCGCCGAGCTTCTGACCTCCGACACGCTCAAGGGCGAGCAGTCCGGCGGCGGCGGCGCCACCACCCAGCGCCGTTCGGGCTTCCTCTCGCCGCGCGGCAGCGTCACCTACGACCTGCGCACCAACACCCTGCTGGTCAACGACACGCCGCAGAAGATCCAGGAACTGCGCGACCTGATCGTGCTGCTCGACCGCGCGGTCGACCAGGTCCTGATCGAGTCGCGGATCGTGATCGCCGACGAGAGCTTCCGCAACGAGCTCGGCGCGCGCTTCGGCCTCTCCGGCGGCTACGAGGACGGCAACGGCAACGTCTTCAATACCGGCGGTTCGGTCGGCGCCACCGACCAGATGACCAACCTCGCGTTGCTCAACCGCTTCGCCGGCCGGCCCGGCCTGCCGGTCGCGGCGCCCGGCCCGATCGGCGGCGGCATCCTGACCCCGAGCGGACCCGGCCGGCTCAACGTGAACCTGCCGCTGGCCAGCCCGGCCGGCAGCTTCGCGCTCGCGATCCTGGGCCAGGATTACCTCATCGACCTCGAACTCTCGGCGCTGCGCCAGGAAGGCCGCGGCGAGGTGATCTCGAGCCCGCGCGTGATCACCGCCAACCAGCGTGAAGCCTCGATCCGCCAGGGCGAGGAGGTGGGCTATGTCACGATCGCGCCGCAAGCTGGCGGCAACGACATCCCGATCCCGAACGTGCAGTTCAAGGAAGTGCTGCTCGAGCTCAAGGTGACCCCGACCATCACCCAGGACAAGCGCGTCTACCTCACGATGTTCGTCAAGAAGGACGAGCTCAGCGGCATCGTCGACACCTCGATCGGGCAGGTGCCGCAGATCGCCAAGCGCGAGATCAACACCGCGGTGCTGGTCGACAACGGCCAGACCGTCGTGCTGGGCGGCGTCTACGAGTTCCGCAGCCGCAAGGATCTGACCAAGGTTCCGTTCCTCGGCGACATTCCGGCGTTGGGCAACCTCTTCAAGACCACCACCGGCACGTCGGACAAGAAGGAACTCCTGATCTTCGTCACCCCGAAGATCATCGAACAGGGTGCGCGCTGAGCGGCCGGTCCCTGCCCGCCGCCCAGCCGAATCAAAGAATCGGAGACTCGACATGAGAGCCTTGACCAAGTCGCTGTACGTTGTGCTTGCCGGCGTCCTGCTGGCCAGTTGCGGCGGAGGCGGCGGTGGCGACAGCAGCGGCGCCTTCACGCCCAACGGATTGAAGGTCACGGTGCAGCCCGCGAGCACCAGCAGCACGCCCAATTCGCTGGTGGGCATCACGGTGCGGGTCAACAACACCAATGACACGCCGGTGGGCGACGGCGTCCAGGTGACCCTGCAGGTCTCGCCCCCGGGCGTGGGCCTGGTCTCGACCACGACGCCCACGCCCAATATCGGCGAGCGCGCCGTGGCCTCGACCGCCGGCGGCATCGCCACGTTCCGGCTGCACACGCGTTCGCTCGGCACCGCGACCCTGACCGCTTCGGTTCCAGACACCCGCGGACCCGGCACCACGGTCACGGCCACGGCCAACGTCGCGGTCAACGCCGGCGCGCCGAACGATCCGCGCATCAGCATCCAGGCCACCGCGACCACGCTGCCGATCAACCCGGGCATCGGGCCCTTCTTCGGCTCGCCCTACATCGCCGACGTGACCCTGACCCAGCGCTCGCTCGACGGCGCGCTGGTCAGCACCGGCGAGGAGCAGTTCGGGGTTTCGATCAACCCGGTGACCTTCGCCGCGTTCAGCACCCTGGACGACGGCGAGACCGAGGACATCAACGAGTTCGAGGTGCTGCTGGGCAACGGCCCGGTCGACGCGGCCGGCGGCCGCGCCACGGTGTTCGTGCACTCGTTCAACCGCGCCGCGCAGGTCGTCCTGACCGTGACCGCGCAGGACCCGCAGACCGGCGAAACCGTCTCCGGGCAGCAGACCTTCACCATCGCCAGCGGCGCCACCGGCCTCCCGGGCTCGGTGGTGATCGATTCCGGCAACGAGGCGGTCTACATCCAGGGCGTCAACGGCGCCACCAGCAAGTCGGTCGAGGTCTTCGTGATCGACGCGGCGGGCGGATTCGCGCAGAGCCCGGCGGCCGGCGTCAACAACATCCAGCTCGAGATCGTCGGCGGCGCGCAGGGCGGCGAGCGCCTGCAGTCCATCGGCGCCAACGGCCAGAGCCAGAGTGGCAGCCTGGTGCGCTTCGCCAGCAACAACGGCGTCGGCAACGCGACCTACGCCTCCGGCACGCGCTCGGGCCCGCTCACCCTGCGCGCCACCTCCGACCGCGCCGACAACAACGTCGACAACGGCATCCAGGACGGCGTGACCTCGACCCGCGCGCTGTCGGTTTCCGACGGCCAGCTGTTCGACCTCGACATCGCCTCGCCGGCGAACGTGGTCGCGAGCACGGCGGTGTCGCAGTCCCCGACCAGCGCCCAGGCGTACGAGATGGACGTGGCGATCGTCGCCACCGACCGTTTCGGCAACCCGGTGCCGCCGGGCACCGAGATCCGCTTCGGCCTGATCGACGAGCCGCAGTCCAATGGCGCCTTCCTGATCGCCGGTGGCGATGGCAACCCGCAGGAGAACGGCACGACCTTCACCGCGCCGGGCGGTGCCTTCACCACGGCTGCCGGCGGCGTCGGCCCCAACGACACCCTGGTGGTGTTCGGCGAGGAGCGTCCGCAGGACCGCGACCTCGAGAACATCCGCACCGTCCAGCAGGTGGTCAACGCCACCACGCTGACCGTGCAGAACCGCTTCAACCGCAACGACGACACCGGGACCTCGGTCGACAACGGCCCGGTGCTGCCGTACGTGATCGGCCGCGCGGTCGATGGCAACGTGCGTCCGACCGCGTCGACCGATTCCAGCGGCGTCGCGCGCGTGACCGTGACCTATCCGATCTCCAAGCTCGGCAAGCGCATGGTGCTGTGGGCGCAGGCCAATGCGACCCCGGTGTCGACGCCCGGCGAGACCGCGGGCGATGCCGAGGTCCTGCGCTTCCAGGCCGCGGGCCCGCTCGAGATCTCGGCCCCGACCGGCGTGCAGGGCAATCGCACGGTCGGCGTGCCGGTGTGCCTCGAGGACGCCTTCGGCAACGGCGTGGGCGGCGTGCGCATCGGCTACGTCGTCAGCCTCACCCAGGGCTCGGCCAGCATCGACGGCTCCGCCGCCGCGGCCGGCACGCTGGCCACGGTCACCGGCTTCGACGGTTGCGCGATCGCCTCGGTCACGACCTCGGGCATCACCCAGGCGGGCACCGCCGGAACGATCACCTGGCAGGTCGACGATGCGGAAGCGGAGACCGACATCCTCGGGCCCGCGAGCCTCGCGCTGATCGCCAACCCGGGTTCGTTCCTGCTCCCGGGCGGCCAGGGTTCGGTGGCGGTTTCGCTGACCCTCAGCGATGGCTCGGTCAACGGCGTGGGCGGCGTGCTGATTTCGGCCACCTGCACCGCGACCGGCGCGCAGGCCTCGCTCGGCCCGAGCGCGATCCTGCCGACCGGCCCCAATGGCAGCACCGTGGCCACGATCCAGTACGGTGGCTTCGTGTTCGATCCGGACGGCGCCGGCCCGCTGGCGGTGCAACTCGGCACCGGCACCTGCACCTTCCGTGCGGGCGCCGACGGCCCGACCGCGGTCGTGACCTTCTCCGGTTCGCGCATCTGCGGTGACGGTTTCAGTCCGCCACCGGCCGGCTGCGTCCCGTAAGGGACGGCGACACGGGCAAGGCAACAACGGAGGGGCCGCGCAAGCGGCCCCTTCGCTTTGCAGGGGTTGGGCGGGCGGCCATTGGCCGCGCTAGCATTCCGGCGAGGGCGCGGAGGGCGTCATGGCCAACGGTCGGGTCGCGTTCGAACCAGGCGCAGTGATCTTCCGCGAGGGCGATCCCGCGGCGGGCGCCTTCCTGGTCGAGTCCGGCACGGTCACGATCTCCACCGCCGGCGAGGACGGGCACGTCGTTCTGGCGACGCTGGGGCCGGGCGACCTCTTCGGCGAGATCGCGATGCTCGAAGCCTCGACCCGGGCCGGAACCGCGATCGCGGCCAGCGCCTGCGAGCTGATGGTGGTCGACCACGAGCAGCTCAGCGAACGCCTCGAACAGGCCGACCCGATCGTGCGCGCGCTGCTGCGCGGACAGTTCCAGCGCCTGCGCTCGACCCTGGCCCTGGTGCGCGGCGACGTCGACCCGCATCCGCCGCTGGCTTCGGTCGCCGGGCATCCCGACTCGCTTGCCTTCGGCAAGATCAAGCTCGAGAACGAGCTCAAGGAAGCGCTCGAGCGCAAGACGCTCGAAGTGCGCTACCAGCCGCTGTACGACATGCCGGCCGGGCGCATCACCGGCTACGAGGCCTTGATCCGCTGGACCCATGCCGAGCGCGGGGCGGTGTCGCCGGCCGAGTTCATCGCGCTGGCGGAGGAGACCTCGCTCATCAACCCGGTCGGCCGCTACGTGTTCGCGCGCGTGTGCGAGACCCTGGCCGAGCTGCGCGATCGTGGCCTGCGCGAATTGCCCTTCGTCGCGGTCAACGTGTCCGGGCGCCAGCTCGAGGGCGACACCCTGCTGGCGCAACTGCTCGACACCGCGCGGCTGACCGGCGTGCCACCGGGCGCGATCAAGCTCGAGATCACCGAGAGCCTGGCCCTGGACGTGGCCCGGGTCGGCCAGCTGATCGCGCGCGCGCACGCCGCGGGTGTCAAGGTGGCGCTCGACGACTTCGGCACCGGCTACTCCAACCTCGGCCACCTGCACGAGCTGCACTTCGACACGGTCAAGCTCGACCAGGGCTTCGTGCGCCAGATGCAGTCATCGCCGCGCTGCCTGGCGGTGGTGCGCGCGATCGTCGACATGGTGCGCGCGCTCGAAGCCGACATGGTGGCGGAAGGCGTGGAGACCGAGGAACAGCTCGCGACGCTGCGCGCCATGGGCGTGCGCTACGCCCAGGGCTACCTGATCGGCAGGCCGCGCGAGCGCGCGCAGATGATCGAGGAACAGCTGCGCCGCTGAGCGGCGCCGCCGTGCTCAGTCGCCGGCCCGGTGCGGCACCCCGGGCGTGATCGCCGCGGCGAGATCGGGGCCGATCTCGCCCTCCGGGCGGAGCTGGCCCTCCCACTTCGACACCACCGCGGTGGCGACGCTGTTGCCGATCACGTTGGTGGCCGAGCGCGCCATGTCGAGGAAATGGTCGACGCCCAGCAGCAGCACCAGGCCGGCCTCGGGGATGTTGAACTGGACCAGGGTCGCCGCGATCACCACCAGCGAGGCGCGCGGCACGCCCGCCATGCCCTTCGAGGTCACCATCAGGATCAGCAGCATGGCGCCCTGCTCGGCCAGGCTGAGCTCGATGCCGTAGACCTGGGCGATGAACATCACCGCGAAGGTGCAATACATCATCGAGCCATCGAGGTTGAAGGAGTAGCCCAGCGGCAGCACGAACGAGGCGATGCGGTTGCTGCAGCCGAAGCGCTCCAGCATCGCCAGGGTCTTGGGATACGCGGCCTCGCTCGAGGCGGTGGCGAAGGCCAGCATCACCGGCTCGCGGACCGCGGCGAAGAGGCCGAAGGCGCGTCGCCGCAGCACCACGAAGGCGGCGAGGAACAGCACGCCCCACAGCACCAGGATCGCGAAGTAGAACTCGGCCATGAACACGCCATAGAGCCGCAGCACGTCGGCACCGCTCTGCGAGATCGCCGAGGCCACCGCGGCGAAGACCGCGAAGGGCGCGAACCACATCACGATCCCGGTCAGCTTGAGCATCACGTACGACGCGCCCTCCAGCGCATCGACCAGGCCGCGCGCCTTCTCGCCGATGCCCGCGCAGGCCACGCCGAACAGGACCGAGAAGACCACGATCTGCAGGATCTCGTTGCGCGCCATCGCATCCGCGATGCTGGTCGGCACCAGGTGCGAGATGAAATCCTTGAGTGAAAGCGCGCTGGCGGCGACGCCGGCATTGGCGTCGCTGGCCGGCAACGGGATGCCGGAGTTCACCCCGGGCTGGAAAAGGTTCACCAGCGTCAGGCCGAGCAGCAGCGAGACCAGCGAGGCGCCGACGAACCAGGCGAAGGCCTTGATGCCGACGCGGCCGACGCTGCTGGTGTCGCCCATCTTGGCGATGCCCACGGTCAGCGTGGCAAATACCAATGGCGCGATGATCATCTTGATCAGGCGCAGGAAGATGTCGGTGACCAGCCGGAACCACTCGACCCAGGGCTTGCTGTCGGTGCCGGAGTAGTAGAGGGCGAAGCCGCAGGCGCCGCCGGCGACCAGCGCGACGAGGATCCAGGTGGTCAGGCTACGGCCGTGCTTCATGGCGCTCCCCGGCAGTGCTCGAAGGCGCACGACGCGGCCTCGAGGCGGACCCCGCGGGCCCCCGCCGGATTGTATGCCACGGCGACGCGGCGGCTCGCGCGCGCAAGCGCTCGCCTTGCGGGGGTTGCGACCTTCCGGGACAATCCGCGCGCCGCACCGCCCGGGCGCCCTCTGCGCCGAACCCCGCCAGGATTTCCCGCATGCCGAGCCGTCCCGAACTCGCGAACGCCATCCGTGCGCTGGCCATGGATGCCGTCCAGCAGGCCAATTCCGGCCACCCCGGCATGCCGATGGGCATGGCCGACATCGCCGAGGTGCTGTGGAACGACTTCCTGCGCCACGATCCGGCGCAGCCGCGCTGGCCCAACCGCGATCGTTTCGTGCTGTCCAACGGCCACGGCTCGATGCTGCTCTACGCGCTCCTGCACCTCGCCGGCTACGACCTGCCGCTGGCCGAGCTCAAGCGCTTCCGCCAACTGCACTCGAAGACGCCCGGACACCCGGAGGCCAGCGAGCATCCCGCGATCGAGACCACCACCGGCCCGCTGGGCCAGGGCCTCGCCAACGCGGTCGGCATGGCGCTGGCCGAGAAACTGCTCGCGCAGCGCTACAACCGGCCCGGGCTCGCGGTCGTGGACCACTACACCTACGTGTTCGTGGGCGATGGTTGCCTGATGGAGGGCATCTCGCACGAAGCCTGCTCGCTGGCCGGCACGCTCAAGCTCGGCAAGCTGATCGCGATCTACGACGACAACCGGATCTCGATCGATGGCCGGGTCTCGGGCTGGTTCACCGATGACACCGCGCGGCGCTTCGAAGCCTATGGCTGGGAAGTGATCCCCGAGGTCGACGGCCACAATCCCGAGGCGATCAAGGCCGCCCTGGTGTCGGCAGCGATCGATCCGGACAAGCCGACCCTGGTCTGCTGCCGGACCCTCATCGGCTATGGCGCGCCGAAGAAGCAGGACACCGAGGGCGCGCATGGCGCCCCGCTGGGCAAGGACGAGGTGGCCGCGGCGCGCGAGCGGCTGCAATGGCCGCACCCGCCGTTCGAGGTGCCGGACGCGATCCGCGCGGGTTGGGATGCGCGCGCGAAGGGCGCGCGCTGGTCGGCGGAGTGGACCGACCTGATGGCGCGCTATCGCAGCGAATTCCCCGAACTCGCGGCCGAGTTGGAGCGCCGCCTGCGCGGCGATTTGCCGGCGGAGTTCGCCGCCAGCGCGAAGGCGTACGTGTCCCGGCTGCAGGCCGAGGGTCCCGCGGTGGCCTCGCGCAAGGCCTCGCAGATGGCGCTCGACGCATTCGGCCCGCTGCTGCCGGAGCTGGTCGGCGGTTCGGCCGACCTCGCGCATTCCAACCTCACGTTGTGGAAGGGCTCGAAGGCCGCTACCAGCGCCGATCCGGGCGCCAATTACGTCTACTACGGCGTGCGCGAATTCGGCATGAGCGCGATCAGCAACGGCCTCGCGCTGCACGGCGGGTTCGTGCCCTACGACGCGACCTTCCTCGTGTTCAGCGACTATGCGCGCAACGCGGTGCGCATGAGCGCGCTGATCCCGGCCGCCGCGATCCACGTCTACACCCACGACTCGATCGGCCTCGGCGAGGACGGCCCCACCCACCAGCCGGTCGAGCACCTGGCCAGCCTGCGCTACATCCCCGGCAACCGGGTCTGGCGCCCGTGCGACGCGGTCGAAAGCGCGGTGGCCTGGCAGTCCGCGATCGAGCACCGCGCCGGCCCGAGCTGCCTGGTGTTTTCGCGCCAGACGCTCGCGCACCAGGCGCGCGACCCGCGGCAGCTGGCGGACATTGCCCGCGGCGGCTATGTGCTGCTGGAGCCGCTGTCGGCGCGGCCGCAGGCGATCCTGATCGCCACCGGCTCGGAGGTCGAACTGGCGATGCAGGCGGCGCGGGTGCTGGATGGCCACGGGCTGGCCGTGCGCGTGGTCTCGATGCCCTGCGCCGAGCTCTACGACCGCCAGCCGCTCGAATACCGCGAGGGCGTGCTGCCATCGTGGTGCCGCGTGCGCGTGGCGGTCGAGGCCGGCGTGCGCGATTACTGGCGCAAGTATGTCGGGCTCGATGGCGCCGTCATCGGCATCGACAGCTTCGGCGCCAGCGCGCCGGCGGAGCAGCTCTACCAGCACTTCGGCTTCACGGTCGAGGCGGTGGTCGAGGCAGTGCGGGGCCAGCTCGCGGCCTGAGGCCCCGCAGGCGCGCCTTCAGCCGCGATCGCGTATCGACTCAACCGGCAACGTCGCCTCGTGGCCCATCGCCCGCAGAGCGGGCTCCTACAGAGCCGGCTCTGTAGGAGCCCGCTCTGCGGGCGATGGGCGTCACAACCAGCGCTTGCGCTTGAAGTAGGCGTAGGGCACCACCGCCGACAGCACCATGAACACGATCGCCATCGGGTATCCCGCAAGCCAGTCCAGCTCGGGCATGTGGCGGAAGTTCATGCCGTAGATGCTGGCCACCAGGGTCGGCGGCAGGAACACCACCGCGGCGACCGAGAAGATCTTGATGATGTTGTTCTGCTCGATGTTGATCCGTCCGAGCGTGGCGTCGAGGAGGAAATTGACCTTGCCGCTCTGGAAGCCGGCATGGTCGGTGAGCGAGGCGATGTCGCGCGCCAGGGTCTTGACGTTCTCGCGCACGAGCGGGTCCTCGGAATAGCCGAAGGGCGCGTAGCCGAAATAGGTCACCGCGCGCGACACGCTGACCAGCGATTCGCGCACGCGGCTGGCGAGGTCGCCCGCGCGGCCGATGCCGACCACCTGCTGGTCGAGCGACAGGCGCACCGCGGCGCTGCCGCCGGTGTCGAAGACCTGGCGCGAGAGGCGGTCGATGTCGGCGCTGATGCGCTCGAGCGAATCGGCGAAGCGGTTGATCACGGCGTCGAGCAGCTCGATGTAGAGCAGCGCCGGGCGCATCTGGGTCAATTGCCCGCGCTCGATCCGCTGCAGCGCGCCGCGCAGCGAGATCGGGTCGACGTAGCGCAGCGTGATCAGGCGATCGGGCTGCAGGATGAAGGTCACGGCGCCGGTGTCGGGCTCGTCCGAATCCAGCCTCACCACCACCGAGATGGTCATGAACAGGGTGCCGCGTTCCTCGTAGAAGCGGCTCGAGGGCTCGATCTCGGCCATTTCCTCGCGCGTCGGGACCTCGATGCCGAAGCGCGCGCCGACCCGGGCCTTCTCCTCCTCGGTGGGCTCGAGCAGGTCGACCCACAGCGCGGACTCGAGCGCGGCATCGGCGTTGCCGCGGGCGACGAGGTGGGCGCCTGCGGCGTCGCGTCCGTAGCAGTTGAGCATCGGTCCGGCGTCCCCTGCGAGCGTGGGTGTCAGGCCGCCGGCGGCGGAACCGCGCCGTAATACCGCGCGAAGGCCGCGTGGACCTCGGGATGGTGTTCGGCGAGTACGTCGGGCGCGGTGAAATAGTACTCGCTCACCACGGCATGGAACTCGTCCGCGGCCTCGGCGGCGTAAGGATCGAGCACGGTCTCGCGACCCGCCTCCACCGCCGCGGCCAGCGCGTCGAAGGCGCCCTGCATGACCCGCAGCCACTCGCCGCGCTGCGCGGCCGGCAGCGGGGGCACGCCGTCGCTGTAGCCATCTGCCATGTCGATCTTGTGGGCGATTTCGTGGATCACGACGTTGAAGCCCTCGAAGGGCTCGGCCAGGTCCTGCTCGATGTCGGCCCACGACAGGATCACCGGCCCCTGCGACCAGGCTTCGCCGGCGAGCTCGTCGTCCCATTCGCTCACCACCTCGGTGTCGGAATCGTGGTGGCTGCGGCGCACGCGGAACTGCCCCGGATACAGGATCAGCTCGTGCCAGTGCCCGAGGTGGTCGTCGGGCAGGTGCAGCATCGGCAGGCAGGCCTGCGCCGCGACCAGCAGGCGCATGCGCGGCGTGACCTCGAGGCCGTGCGCGCCGCTGAAGCGGAAGCGGCCCAGGAACCATTCGACCCGCTGGCGCAAGGCCGCGAGTTCGGCCGGGGCGCGCGCGTCGAGCAGGCGCATTGCGGCCACGGTGGCGCGCCAGGCCGCGTCATCGACGGGCTCGGGTGCGGAACGCAGGCGGCGGAACCAGGAGCGCATGGCGCCAGCGTGCGCGAGACCGGTGCCAGCGGGCAAGCGGCCGGCCGCGGCGCGACCGGCTCGTGCCTCAGCGCAGCGCGCCGGGCAGCAGCGCGCGCCAACCCAGCGGACGGCCCGGACCGCGTGGCGGCTCGGCCGGATCGCCCACGACCCGCCCTGGCGCTTCCTGGCCCGGCAGCGATTCGTCAGCGGACGACACCGCGGACTCGCACGCCGGCGGCCTGATCGCAACCGGCGCGGCGCCGCCGACGGTGGAATCGGCGAGTGGCGCGGGTATGGCGGCGCCCTGTCCACGGACGGCCGCGGACAGGCCCACGCCCGCCGCGCCCGCGGCCGGGGCGTACAGGCCGCACGCGACGATCGCCGGAACGAGCCATCCCGCCAGGTGATTCATGCGTGCAGATCCTCGTTGACACCCGGCCGGTGGACCCGGCGGGGGGCGAAGCGTGACGCGTGCCGCGGGCCGCTGCAAGCGGCAGGCACCCGCAAGCACCTGGCATCGGGGATAGACCGGCCGGCGTGCCGCGAGTTCCGCGTTGCAACGCAGCATCCGGCGGCCGCGGCCGCCGATACACTCGCCGCGCCGCGGCCGTGGCGCCGAATCCCGCGATCGAGCGGGGAACGGGTCGCGATCGGGGCCCGATCCGGCTCGGTCCCCGTCCGGACCCGCACACTCCGGATCCCAGGCTCGATGCAGACCGTCGCACTCGGCACCGTACCCGCCATGCCGCTGCCGCGTCGTTCGGAAGGACAACGCACGTCGGGCTACGCCTTGCGCCGCGCGCTCGCCGCCGGAATCCAGCGCGTGATCGCGCGCCGCGACGAGATCAACCGCATCAACGTGTTCCCGGTGCCCGACGGTGACACCGGCACCAACCTCGCCTTCACCCTGGGCGCGATGCTGGGCGTGGTGCGCGAGCGTCGCCGCGGCCACGCCGGCGAGGTCCTGCGCCGGGTGGCCTCGGAGGCCATCGACGGCGCGCGCGGCAACTCCGGCGCGATCATGGCCCAGTTCTTCCAGGGCCTGTCCGAACGCCTCGCCGGCAGCGCGCGCCTGACGCCCGCGGCCCTGGCCGCCGCCGCGGCCGAGGGATCGCGACTGGCGCGCGAGGCGCTGGCCGAGCCGCGCGAGGGCACCATCCTGTCGGTCATCCAGGCCTTCGCCGCCGAGTGGGGGCATGCGGTCGACGACGGCGCGCGCGACTTCCGCAGTTCCTTCGAGCGCGCGCTCGCGCGGGCGCAGCAGGCGTTGCGCGACACGCCGCAACAACTCGCCGTGTTGCGCAGCGCCGGCGTGGTCGACGCGGGGGCGCTGGGTTTCGTCGACCTGCTAGAGGGCATCGGCGACTACATCCGCGCCGGGCATGCGGTGGACGAGGCCGACGCGGGCGGCGAGCTCGCCGAGTCGGGCGTCGACGCCATGCCCGCCGCCCTGCACGGCGGCGGCGAAGTGCACGGCTACTGCACCGAATGCGTGGTCAGTGCCGACCCGGTCGACCGTGGCGGGCTCAAGGCCGCGCTGCTCGCGCTCACGCTCGACAGCCTGGTGCTGGCCGGCACGCGCGAGAAGGTGCGCGTGCATGCGCACGTCGACCACCCGGCGCAGCTGTTCGAGGCCTGTGCGCGCTTCGGCCGCCTCTCGAGCCAGAAGGCCGACGACATGCACCTGCAGGCCGAGAGCGCGGCGCAGTCGCGCGAGCGCGTGGCCATCGTGGTCGACTCCGGCGCCGACATCCCGCCCGAGGAGATGGAGCGGCTGTCGATCCACATGGTCCCGGTGCGCATCAGCCTGGGCGCGCGCGACTTCCTCGACAAGGTCTCCCTGTCGCCGCGCGAGTTCTACACCGAGCTGCGCGACGCGCCGGTGCCGCCGCGCACCTCGCAGCCGCCGCCGGGCGATTTCCGCCGCATGTTCGAGTTCCTGCTCTCGCACCATGCCGAGCTGGTGTACGTGGGCCTGTCGCGCGCGCTCTCGGGCACGCTGCAATCGGCCGAGAGCGCCGCGGCCCGAATCGCCAGCGGCCGCACCCACATCGTCGACAGCCGCATCGGCGCGGCCGCGCAGGGCTTGCTGGCGATGGATGCCGCGGCCGCGGCGCTCGCGGGGTGGAGCGCCGAACGCATCGTGGCGCGGGTCCGGCACATGGTGCCGCGCACGCACTTCTACGCGGTGGTGCGCGACCTTTCCTACGGCGTGCGCGGGGGGCGCGCGCCGGCGCTGGCGCTGCCCCTGTCGCGCCTGCTGCGCATGCAGCCGATCATCCGCGGCAAGGCCAATGGCCGGCTCGGCGTCGGCGGCGCCCTGTGGGGGCGCGAGCGCCTCGCCGAGCGCTTCGCCGCCGCGGTCGCGCGCCGGCTCGACGCCACCCGGCGCTGGCGGGTGCTGGTGGGCCATTGCGATTGCGCCGAGGAGGGCGCGCGCCTGCGCGCGGCCTTGCGCGCGCTGCTGCCTTCGATCGAGGGTGACTGGCTGATCGAGACCGGCGTAGCGATCGGCGCGCATGCGGGACCGGGCTCGCTGGTGGTCGGCGTGCAGGAGGCCGTGCCGCTCGTCGCCGAGGCCGGCGCGTGAGCGTGGTGATCCTGCTGGCGAAGGTGCTCGCGGCCTACCTGCTGGGTTCGCTCTCGGGCAGCCTGATCCTGGGCGGCCTGCGCGGGGTCGACATCCGCACCCAGGGCAGTGGCAATGCCGGCGGCACCAACGCGCTGCGCACCCAGGGCTGGCGCTTCGCGCTGGGCGTGGTGGCGATCGACATCGGCAAGGGCGCGCTGGCGGCGGGCCTTGCGTGGTTGCCGCCGGACGGCGGCCATGCCGCGCTGCCCGTGGCCGGACTGCTCGCCTTCGCCTGCGCGGTCGGCCATGTGTGGCCGCTGTACTTCGGATTCCGTGGCGGCAAGGGCGCGGCGGTCGTGGTCGGCGCCGTCGCGGTGATCCTGCCGGCCGCGCTGCTGGTCGTGGTGCCGGTCTGGCTGCTGGGGCTGGGATTCAGCGGCTACGTCGGCCCATCCACCGTGGCGGCGGCGCTGGTGCTGCCGCTGACGGTGCCCTGGTTCGCCGCGAGCGCCGATCGGCCCGCGCTGCTGGTCGCGATGTCGGCCTGCGCGTTGCTCATCGCGTGGACCCACCGCAGCAACCTTTCGCGGCTCGCCGCCGGCACCGAGCATCGCTTCGAACGGGCGCGCATCCTCGGACGCTGGCTGGGGCGCGGCGGCGGTCCGTGAGCCTGCGCGCCTTGCTGCGCGCGCTCGATCCCGCACGCAGCCTGCCCGTCGCCGAACTGGCGCGACGATCCGGGCTGGCGCCTGCGGCCGTGCGGGCGCAGCTGGCGCGCGCGCGCGGCCTCGGCGTGGCGATCGAAGCCCGGCGCGGCGCAGGCTACCGCCTGGCGCGAGACCTGGACCTGCTCGATGCCGCGGCGCTGCAGCGCGCGTTGTCGGCGCCGGCCCGGCGCCTGCTGGCCACACTCGAGGTCGCGCTGACGATCGATTCCACCAGCAGCGAACTGCTGCGTCGCGCCGCCGCCGGCGCACCCGCGGGCACGGTGCTGCTGGCCGAGCACCAGCATGCGGGCCGCGGGCGTCGCGGGCGCGCGTGGCACTCGCCGTTCGCGGCGCAGGTCTGCCTCTCGGTGCTGTGGCGCTTCGAACAGGGTCCGGCCGCGCTGGCGGGCCTGAGCCTGGCGATGGGCGTGGCGGTGCAACGCACCGTGGCGCAACCGGGCGGCGCCGCGATCGCGCTCAAGTGGCCGAACGACGTGGTCGCCGACGGGCGCAAGCTGGCCGGCGTGCTGGTCGAGGCCGGCGGCGAGCCGTCGGGACCGTGCCACGCGGTGGTCGGCGTGGGCCTCAACGTGCAGCTGGCCGCGGGGCAGGGCGCGGCGATCGACCAGCCCTGGATCGACCTCGCCACGCTGCCGGGTGCCTCGCGCCCGCCGCGGACGGCGCTCGCGACGGCGCTGGTCGACGGGATCCTGCCGGCGCTCGATCGCTATGCGCGCGAAGGGCTGGCGCCGTTCCTTGCCGAATGGCGCCGGAGCGATGCGTTGGCCGGGTGCGAGGTGGAACTGGTCGAGGGCGCGCGACGCGAAACGGTGACGGTATTGGGCGTCGACGCGCAGGGACGGCTGCGGGTGCGTGATGCCGCCGGGCGTGAGCGCGCCGTGTCCAGCGCCGAGTTCGGCCGCCGCGCCGCGACGCGCGCTTGAGCATCCGCCTGGGCTTGCGGCAGGCGGCGAAAGCAGGCACAAGCGCAGGATGATCCCCGCTCCCGCGCGACGCTGGCTGCTGCTTGACCTCGGCAACACGCGCCTCAAGTGGGCTTGGGCGACCGATGGCCGCCTCGGCGCCGTGGCGGCCGTGGCCCACGATCGAACGGGCTGGCTGCAGGAGGCCGGCGCGGACTGGGACGCCGGTCCGGAACCACAACGCATCCTGCTGGCCGCGGTTGCGGCGCCGGCAGCCGTGGACGCGCTGCGCGCCGCGCTGGCGCGTCGTTTCGCCGGCATCGAGGTCGAGCGCCTCGCGAGTCCCGCGCATGCCGGCGAATGGCGTTCGGCCTACGCCGAGCCGGCGCGGCTGGGCGTGGATCGTTACCTGGCGATGCGCGGCGCGATGGCCCTGCAGCCCGGGGCGGTCCTCGTGGCGGGTTGCGGCACCGCCGTGGCCATCGACCTGGTGGATGCGCAGGGCCTGCACCGTGGCGGCCTGATCGCGCCGGGACCGGCGTTGATGCGCGAATCGATCCTGGGCCGCACCGGCCGGGTCGGCTGGCAACGCGAGGGGCAGGTGCTGGCCTTCGGCGCCGGCACCGAGGACGCGCTGCAGTCGGGCTGCTGGCAGGCCGCCGCGGCGCTGGTCGGGCGCGCACTGTCGGTGGCGACGCGGGAACTGGGCGTGGCGCCGCCGCTGTTCCTGCATGGCGGCGACGCCGAGCCCCTGGCGCAACTGCTCGACCCGGGCGCGCGCATCGTTCCCGCGCTGGTCTTCGAGGGGATGTTGCGCCACGCCCGCTAGAATTGCCGGGTACCGCCGCCGGAATCCCGCCCCCCGATGCTTTCGCGACTGCTCGTGCTGCTGCTGCTGGCCGCCAACCTGGGTATCGCTGCCTGGCTGTTCATGACCCCGCGGGCGGGCACGCCGGCGCCGGTGGCGGCCGATCCCGGCGTCGCGCCGCTGGTGCTGCTGTCGGAGCGCGAAGGCACGTCGGCCGCCAACGCCGAGGAACTCGCCAGCGCGCCGGAGCCCGCGGGCGCAGCGCGCGACGATCGCTGCCTGAGCCTTGGGCCGTTCCCGACCCAGAGCGACCTGCGGCGCGCGCTGAATGCGCTGACGCCGGTGGTCAAGCGCACGCGGACGCGCGAGACGCGGACTTCGCAGTCGCGTGGATTCCTGGTCTACCTGCCGGCGCCGGCCAGCCGCGAGCAAGCCCTCTCGGTGGCGCGCGAACTCTACGGGCGCGGCGTGCGCGACTACTACGTGGTGACCGCGGGCGAGCAGCAGAACACGATCTCGCTCGGCCTCTTCCGCGACCGCAACAACGCCGAGCGCCGCCGGGCCGAGATCGCGGCGATGGGCTTCACCCCGGCCATCACCGAGCGGCTGGAGGAGCTGCCGGTCTATTGGCTGGATTTCGCCGTGAGCAAGGACAGCGCCTTCAACTGGCGCGATCGCCTGCCCGACCTGCTCGAGGTCGGCGAGCGGCCGGCGGCCTGTTTCTGAGCACGGGGCAGGTCATGCGAGAATCGCGGCCGCGCTGGCATAGCTCAGTTGGCAGAGCAGCCGCCTTGTAAGCGGCAGGTCGTCAGTTCGACTCTGACTGCCAGCACCAGGCAGGAAAAAAGGGGGGCAAGGCACGGCTTCGCATTGCGAAGCCGTGCCTTGCCCCCCTTTTTTCCTGCCTGGTGCTGGCGCATTCCTCCACACCCCCGCCAGCGGCCGCTGCGCGGCCGGCTGGCGCCCCCTGACTCAGGGGGCTAAGGGCGGGGGACGCGGGACCTTGAATCCAGTGCGTATCGCCCGTTCGTCCGAAGAAACCGGGTCAACGGGGGGAATTGCCGCCGAGGAGGTTGCCGAGGAGGCCGCCGCCGGCTTGCATGAGGTCCTGGAAGTCGACGTCGCCGTCGCCGTCGCGATCGAGGACGGCGCCGAGGAGGCCGCCGCCGAGGCCCTGGGTGACGCGCTGCGTTTCCTGGCCCAGGAGGCCGCCGAGGGCATTGGGGTCGAGGCCGCCGCGGGTGGTTTGCTGGCCCAGCACGCCCATCAGGATCGGGGCGAGCATGGCCATCAGCTTGGCGGCGTCGGCGCTCTCGAGGCCGGCCATCTTGCCCAGGCCCGTGGCGGCGCGTTGCTGGCGGCCACCAAAGATGTGGCCGAGGATGGCGCCGCCCTGGCCGAGTCCCGGTTGCGCGCTGCCGGACCCGCCGAACAGTCCACCCAGGAGCGAGCCGAGGTCGACGTTGGCGTGGTCGCGCTCGATCGCGCGGTACAGCGATTGCGCGCCGTCGGGCTGGGCGCTGTTGCGGCCCATCGCGCCGATCAGCAGGGGCAGCGCCGCCTGGATCGCGCCTTCCGCATGGCGCGGACTGGTGCCGAGTTGCGCGGCGATCTGGTTGATCGTGTTGCCGTCCAGTGAACCCAGCACTTGGTCGATCAGGCTGCTCATGGCAAATCCTCCGGAAAGGTACGGGCGAAAGGATATCGCGGCTGCGAACGCCCGACGCTGGGCTGCTGCTCGTCGCGGGCGCGTGAATTGCGCGCTGCGCCGCCGGC
>Ga0073903_10000280_pt1 | contig 26601 bp, 27 predicted proteins | sample KloWWTKNB14_bulk_FD_66665 | JGI IMG/M metagenome (GOLD analysis project Ga0073903, IMG submission 66665) | Active sludge microbial communities from Klosterneuburg, Austria, studying microevolution and ecology of nitrifiers - Klosterneuburg... | ecosystem: Engineered > WWTP > Aerobic digester >... | reverse complement strand
GCAGGCGCCGCCAGGCTCACTCCCCGGCCGGATTGACGGTGATGTACTGGGTCCCGCCGCCGCGCCGGACCAGCAGCATCACCGCCTGCCCGGCCTTCAACCCGCGCAGCTGCGCATTGAGCGCGCCGGCGCTGCCGACGTCGTTGCGGCCCACCGCCAGCACCACGTCGCCGGGGCGCAGCCCGGCTTCGCGCGCGGCCAGCCCCTCGACCCGCGCGACCAGTACGCCCTCGCCCGGCTGCAGGCCCAGGCGGCTGCGCTGCTGCGCATCCATGTCCTCGCCGACGATGCCCAGCGGATTCGCCAGCGCCGCGGCGGCCGGCGGCTGGCCGGGCTCACGGCCGGCGTCTTCGCCCGCGCCTGCCACGCGTTCGTCGAGGGTGTTGAGGGTCGCGGTGACGGTGCGCGGCTTGCCGTCGCGGACCAGTTCCACCGTCACCCGGGTGCCCGGCGCCATCGCGCCGACGATCGGCGGCAGGTCGCTGGACTCCTGGATGGCTTGTCCGTTGACGCTGCGGATCACGTCCTGGCGCAGGATCCCCGCGCGCGCCGCCGGGCTTCCCGGCTGCACGTCGGCGACCAGCGCGCCGTTGCCGTCGGCGATGCCGAGCAGCTTGGCCTGGTCGCGGTCCATTGCCTGGATCACCACGCCCAGTTGCCCGCGGGTCACCTTGCCGGTGGCCTTGAGCTGCTGCACCGCGTTCATCGCCACGTCGATCGGAATGGCGAAGCTCACGCCCATGTAGCCACCGGAATTGCTGAAGATCTGCGAGTTGATGCCGACCACCTGGCCGCGGGTGTCCAGCAGCGGGCCGCCGGAGTTGCCGCGGTTGATCGCCACGTCGGTCTGGATGAAGGGCACGTAGCGCTGGTTCGCATAGGGATTGGCGCGACCAACCGCGCTGACGATGCCGGCTGTCACGGAGTGATCGAGGCCGAACGGCGAACCGATCGCGACCACCCACTGGCCCGACTTCAGCGCCTTGGAATCACCGATGCGCAGGGTGGGCAGGCCCGTCGCGGCGATCTTCAGCAGGGCCACGTCCGACTGCTCGTCGCTGCCGACCACCCTGGCCACGAACTCGCGGCGGTCGGACAGCTTGATCCGCACGGTGTCCGCGCCCTCGACCACGTGGTGGTTGGTCAGCACGTAGCCGTCGGCGGAAATGATGAAGCCGGTGCCCTGGGAGACCCCGCGCGGACGTGCGCCGGGCATGCCGGGGGCGCCCGGCATCGGCATGCCATCGGGGCCGAAGAAGCGCCGGAAGAATTCCGGGATCTCTTCATCGCCGGGCTGCTGCGGCTGCGCCCGCTGGGCGTCGGCGGCACGCGGCTTTCCGCCCACTTCGGCCTGGATGCTGACCACCGCCGGGCCGACCTGGTCGACCAGGCGGGTGAAGTCCGGCAGCCCGACCACCAGCTCCGGCGCCGGCGCGGTTGCCTGCGCCTGTTGCGCGTGCGCGGACGAATACCAGCCGGCGCCACTGCCGATGGCCAGGGCCAGCGCGGCGGACAGCAGCAGCATCGAAGGACGCCGGGGACGAGGGACGCAGACGGGGGTGGGAACGGACATCGTGGACGAATCCTCGGTCGCGGTGGTGGTGGTTCGGGCGGTGGATGGAACTGGAATCAGGAAGCTGTGCCGGGGGCCGCTCAAGGCTGCGGTTCGGCGGCGGGCGACGGCGCGGGGACCGCCTCGCGGTCGTCGCCGCCGGCATTGCCGTCTGCCACCGGTGGCAAGTCGCCGATGCCGGACTGGGCCTGGAACGGGTTGTAGCCGACCGCGCCGCGCGCGTGTTCGCCGAAACCCACGGCGAGCCCTCCGCTGGCGTATTGCGGCAGCACCGAACGCGGCCACGGCCGGGTCACGATGTCGGGCTGCGGGATGCCGGTGCCGAGCATGCCATCGACCACTGCAACCTGCGCCTGCGCCGTCTCCCTGCGCACCGGCGCACGGGACGCGGGCGCCGCGGTTCGCGGCTGTCCAGGGCTGCGGCTGCGCGCCAGCCGCGGGGCGGCTGCGGCCACCACGGTGGCAGCCGCCATCGCCTCGGTGGAGCTGCCGGCGTCGACCACCGTGCGTGCGTCCGCTGCCGGCGGCGCGGGCGGCGTCATTGCAGGTGCTGACGCCAGCGGCACCGGTTGCGCCACCGCCGGTGCCTCCGGCAGCGGCTGCCGCGCCATCAACGCGACCACCGCCAGCGACGCCGCCAGCGCCGCCGCACCACCGCCCCAACGCAGCCATCCAGATGCCTGCCCGCGGCCTGCCTGCGGTGGCGCGGTGGTCGCCGCCCCGGCGTGCAGCGCCGCGCCCACCCGCAACGCGAAATCGGCGGGCAGGCGTTGCGCCGGGGCGAGCCCGCGCATCACCTCGCCGGCAAGGCGCCAGCGCTGCCAGCATTCGGCGAGTGGCGCGTCGTGCTGCAGGCGGCGCAGCAGGAAGCGGGTCTGGTCCGCCGGCAACGCACCATCCATCAACGCGGACAGCTGTTCGCGGCTGCTGAGCTGGGTCAGGTCGTTGGCGACGGCTTCGGGATTCATGCCTGCGGCCTCGGTATCGGTGGCGTTCATGCGTGCGAGCGTTTCGGCAGGTGGTCGTCGTGGTCGAGCAGCGGCTTCATGCGCGCATCGATCGCCTCGCGGGCGCGGAAGATGCGCGAACGCACGGTCCCGACCGGGCAGTCCATGCGCTCGGCGATCTCCTCGTAGCTCATGCCTTCCACCTCGCGGAAGGTGATCGCGTCGCGCAGCTCGGGCGGCAGTCCTTCGACCGCGCGCAGCACCGTTTGTTCAAGCTGCTGGCGCATCAGCTCGCGTTCCGGGGTGTCGTTGTCGCGCAGGCGCAGGCCGGATTCGAACTGCTCGGCGTCCTCCAGCTCGATGTCGTCGCCCGGCGGCTTGCGCCTGTTGGCGACCAGGTGGTTCTTCGCGGTGTTGACCGCGATCCGGTGCAGCCAGGTGGAGAACTGGGCATCGCCGCGGAAGCCGCCGATCGCCCGGTAGGCGCGGATGAAGGTGTCCTGCGCCACGTCCTGCACTTCCGCCCAGTCGTGGATGTAGCGCGAAATCAGCGCACCGACGCGATGCTGGTACTTGCGCACCAGCAAGTCGAAGGCAGCGCTGTCCCCGCGCTGCACGCGGGCGACGAGATCCTGGTCAAGCGCTTGCGACACGTCATCCTCGGCCATTGCGCCGGTGCCTCGCGAGTGGGCCCGTGCGTCCGGACCCTGTGACATTGGTGGCCGTGGAAAGTTCCCGCGGGGGCGGCGGCGGGCGTTTTTTGAGTGGTATTCAAATCGACCCGGGATAGGATACGGCCCTACCCATACTGCTTCGGATGGTACGCGCATGGCCGCCACCCACACCGCGCCCGGCTTCGATGGACTGCGTTTCTCCCACTGGCAGGTCGAGCGCCGCGACGACGGCGTGCTGGTGCTGTCGTTCGACCGCGCCGAATCGAGCGTGAACACCTTCAGCCAGGACGTGCTGCTGGAGCTGGGTGCCTTGCTGGAACGGATCGCGATGGAGCCGCCGAAGGGGTTGCTGGTGCGCTCGGCGAAGGCCGCGTTCGCCGCCGGCGCCGACCTCAAGTCGCTGCAGGCGCTCGACGCACGCGGCCAGGTCGACGATTTCATCCAGCTCGGCCAACAGGTGTTCCAGCGCATCGCCGAACTGCCCTGCCCCACGGTGGCCGCGATCCACGGCTTCTGCATGGGCGGCGGCACCGAGATCGCGCTGGCCTGCCGCTACCGGATCGCCGCCAGCGACGCCCGCATCGGCCTGCCCGAGATCAAGCTCGGCATCTTCCCCGGCTGGGGCGGCAGCGCACGCTTGCCGCGGCTGGTCGGCGCGCCGGCCGCGTTCGACATGATGCTGACCGGCCGCACGCTGTCGGCGTCCGCCGCACGCGGGATCGGCCTGGTCGACAAGGTGGTGGAGCCGGCGCACCTGCAGGATGCCGCGCTGGAGCTGCTCAAGCGCCGGCTGCAGCGCCCGTTCAAGCAGCGCGCCACGGGCTGGGCGAGCAACACCTGGCTGGCGCGCAAGATCCTGTCGCCGATGCTGGTCAAGCAGGTCGCGCGCAAGGCACCGAAGGCGCACTACCCGGCGCCGTATGCGCTGATCTCGGCGTGGGAGCGCAGCGGCGGCGCCGGCATCCGCGGCCGGATCGCGGCGGAGAAGCGGGCGGTGGTGAAACTGGCCGCCACCCCGACCGCGCGCAACCTGATCCGGGTGTTCTTCCTGATGGAGCGGCTGAAGGCGGTGGGCGGCAAGGACTCCGGCATCCGCAAGGTGCACGTGGTCGGCGCCGGCGTGATGGGCGGCGATATCGCCGCGTGGAGCGCCTACAAGGGCTTCGAGGTCACCCTGCAGGACCGCGAGCAGCGCTTCATCGACGGCGCCCTCGCCCGCGCCCAGGAACTGTTCGCCAAGCGGGTCAAGGATGATGCGAAGCGCCCGGCCGTGGCCGCACGTTTGCAGGGTGACCTTGCCGGCGACGGCGTCGCCGATGCCGACCTGGTCATCGAGGCGATCATCGAGAACCCGGACGCCAAGCGCGCGCTGTATGCCGCGGTGGAGCCGCGCCTGGAGGCGGATGCATTGCTCACCACCAACACCTCGTCGATCCCGCTCGACGAACTGCGCGGCCACATCACGCGCCCGGCGCAGTTCGCCGGCCTGCACTACTTCAACCCGGTGGCGCTGATGCCGTTGGTGGAGATCATCCACCACGACCAGATGGCGGCGGAAACCCAGCAGCGCCTGGCCGCATTCTGCAAGGCGCTGGACAAGCTGCCGGTGCCGGTTGCCGGCACCCCCGGCTTCCTGGTCAACCGGGTACTGTTCCCGTACATGCTGGAAGCGATGACCGCGTATGCCGAGGGCATCCCCGGCCCTGCGATCGACAAGGTCGCGGTGAAGTTCGGGATGCCGATGGGGCCGATCGAACTGATCGACACCGTCGGCCTCGACGTCGCTGCCGGCGTTGGCGGCGAACTGGCCCCGTTCCTGGGCCTGCCGATCCCGGCCGCGCTGCAGGCGCCGCCGGAAGCCGGCAAGCGCGGCAAGAAGGACGGCCAGGGCGTGTACGCCTGGGAGAACGGCAAGCCGAAGAAGCCGGAACTGGCGAAGGACTACAAGGCACCCGAAGACCTCGAGGACCGCCTGCTGCTGCCGCTGCTGAACGAAGCGGTGGCCTGCCTGCACGATGGCGTGGTCGCCGATGCCGAACTGCTGGATGCCGGGGTGATCTTCGGTACCGGCTTCGCGCCGTTCCGCGGCGGCCCGATCCAGCACATCCGCGACACCGGCGCCGAGGTGCTGCTGGCGCGGCTCAAGGCGCTGCAGGCAAAGCACGGCGACCGCTTCGCACCGCGTGCGGGCTGGGATTCCCCGCTGCTGCGCGCGGACGCCGTGGCGATCGCCTGATGCGAAGAAGCCCGGCGATGCCGGGCTTCGGTCGATTCGACGGCGGCGGCATCCGCCTACATGGTCTGGGTGGGCTGCTCGGCATTGAGGGTGCCGGCCAGCACGGTCTCGATCTTGCCTTTCACCGCATCGCCCTCGGCGGTGTCGGCGAACTGCACGCCGATCCCCGCCGGGCGGTTGCCCTGTGCACCGGTCGGGGTGACCCAGCAGACCTTGCCGGCGACCGGCAGGCGCTCGGATGAATCCGGCAGGATCAGCAGCAGGAACACCTCGTCGCCGATGAAGTAGCGGCGCGGCGTCGGCACGAAGATGCCGCCGTTGCGGATGTACGGCATGTAGGCGTTGTACAGCGCGGCCTTGTCCTTCACCGCCAGTGACAGGATGCCCTGCCGCGCGCCGCCTGCACTGCTCATGCGTACGTCCCCTTCATGCGCACCACCCGAGTAATGTTTCAGTGACCGCCAGGTCGGCGCGCACCGTGCTGCGCAGCAGGTCGCGGGTCCGGTTGGCGGCATCGAAACGCGCGGCCAGCGTGCGGGTTCGCGCCGGATCGGTCAAGCCCGCGGCCTCCTGCAGGGCCAGCTCCGCCAGGTGGCGCAGGCGCTCGTCGGCGCGGCCGTCGGCCACCCAGCGTTGCGCCACCTCCGCCGGCGCGGCCTGCCCGCGCTGCAGCACCTGCAGGTCCTGGGCGACCGCACGGCGCAGCGCCAGGCCGTCGCCGGAGGCCCAGGCATCGGCCAGCCCCGGATGCCCGCGTGCCGCATCCAGCGCTTCGCGCGCAAGCTCGCCGCGGTGCCCGCGCGTGGCCAGCCATTGCAGGGCCTCGTCCGCCGGCGGCAGCCGCAGCTCCAGGCGCTGGCAACGGCTGCGGATGGTCGCCGGCAGCCGCGCCGGGTTGGCGGACAGCAGCCACAGGTAACGACCCGGCTGCGGTTCCTCCAGCGTCTTCAGCAGCGCGTTGAAGGCGCTCCAGTTGATCGCATCGGCGGGATCCACGATGACCACCTGCGCGCCGCCCAGGCGCGGGGTCAGGGTCATCGCCTCGGACAACGCCCGGACCTGCTCGATCACGATCTCCGCGCGCGGCTTGCCGGTCTTCTGGTTGATCTCGTAGCCGACGAACCGCAGGTCCGGGTGCGCGCTGTGGCCCCACGGATGCGACGGCGCCCCATCCGGCCGGGTCTCCGGGGGGTCGTATTGCGAACGCGACGCGAACAGGGTGCAGCTCCGCACCAGCCGCAGGCGTCGCCATCGCCGCTTGGCGCCAGGCACAACACGCGCTTGGCCAGGTGTTCGGCCAGCGCGCGCTTGCCGATCCGCGCCGGGCCGACGACCAGGGTGGCATGCCCGAAATGCCCCTCCGCCAACGCCGCGGCCGCCTGCGCCAAGGCGCGCCGCTGCCACGGGGCAAGTGCCGGCAACGTGGCGATGGCAGCGCTCACGCGCGTGCCTCGCGGTACGTAGCCAGCGCCGCCAGCGCCGAGGCGGCGACCTGGTTCGCATCGGGACTGGCGTCAAGCACCCGGATCCGCTGCGGATGCTGCGCCGCGCGCTGCAGGAAGCCGGCGCGCACGGATTCGAAGAATTCGTCGCGCTCGCGCTCGATCCGGTCCGGCGAGGAACCGCCGAGCAGGTCGCGTCCGCGCGTGCGCTCGCGGCCGTGGGCGACGCCAAGGTCGAGCAGCAGGGTCAGGCCCGGTTCGATCCCGACCACCCGCCGCTCCAGCTCGGCGATGAACGCCGGATCCAGGCCGCGCGCCGCGCCCTGGTAGGCGTAGCTGGAATCGGTGAAGCGGTCGCTGACCACCCAGGCGCCCCGCTGCAGCGCCGGCAGCACCACTTCGCGGACATGCTGCGCGCGCGCGGCGAACATCAGCAGCAACTCGGTTTCCGGCGCGGCCGGCTCGTGCGACGGATCCAGCAGCAGCGCGCGGATGCGCTCGGCCAGCGGCGTGCCGCCGGGTTCGCGGGTGCAGACGACCTCGAAGCCCTCTGCCTCCAGCGCGTCGCGCAGCGCGCGCAGCACCGTGCTCTTGCCCGCGCCCTCACCGCCCTCGATGGTGAGCAGGCGTGGCTGCCGTTGCAGGCCCGCGCTCACTTCGGTTGCGACCGTTGCTGCGCGCGGTAGCGCTGCACGTACGCGCGGACCGCGGCGTTGTGCGCACCCAGCGAGGCCGAGAACAGATGCCGCCCACTGCCGTCGCCGACCGCCACGAAATACAGCGCATCGCCGTCCGCGGGCCGGGTGGCGGCCCGCAGCGCGGCGGCACCGGGCATCGCGATCGGCGTGGGTGGCAAGCCGTCGCGGGTATAGGTGTTGTAGGGCGTGTCGGTGGTGAGGTCGCTGCGGCGGATGTTGCCGGTGTAGGCGGCACCCATGCCGTAGATCACGGTCGGGTCGGTCTGCAGGCGCATGCCGATCTCCAGCCTGCGCGCGAACACGCCGGCGATCGCCGGGCGTTCCTCGGCGATTCCGGTTTCCTTTTCCACGATCGAGGCCAGCACCAGCGCCTGCTCCTTCGATTCCAGCGGAACGTCGGCCGCGCGCGCGGCCCACGCCGCGTCCAGTTCCCTGGCCATCGCCGCATGCGCGCGTCCAAGCAGGTCCAGGTCGGAATCGCCGCGCACCCAGGCATAGGTTTCCGGCAGGAAACGGCCTTCGGGATGCTGGCCGGGGTGGCCCAGCGCCTTCATCAGCGCCGCGTCGTCCAGTGCCGCGGTGTCCTGCTGCAGGGACTCCACCTTGGCCAGCGCCTTGCGCAGGTCGCGGATGTTCCAGCCCTCGACGATGGTGAACATGCGCCGCACCACCTTGCCGTCGCGCATCGCCAGCAGCAGCGAACGCGGCGACGCCTCCGGCTGCAACGCGTACTCGCCCACCTGCAGCTTGCCGGCCGCGCCCAGTTCGCGCGCCAGCAGCTGCCATTGCAGGCGGTCGCCGGGTGCGATGCCTGCGTCCTGCAGCTTGCGCAGCACGCTGGCGAGCGAGTCGCCGCGCGCGACCACCAGGCTGGTGCCGGCCTCGACCCCGGCCAGCGGCGCATCGGCGAAGCTGCGGTAACGCTGCCAATACCAGCCGCCCATGGCCAGCGCGGCCACCAGCAGCAACAGCAGCGTGCGGCGGAAGAAACCGCCCGCCTTGCCGCGACGCGTCCGGCGCCGGCTCACGCCGCCGCCCCGGCTTCGGAAAACATCGGATACGCCATCGCCACTCGTTCCTGCAATTCGGCCAGCGCCGGGTGCGGTGCCCACGCGCGCGCGCCCAGCGACGCGACCGGCAGGATACCGCGCACCGCATTGCAAAGCGCCAATGCCGCGGCCGACTCCACCTCACCCTGCGCGAGCACGACGGACTCGACCAGCCCCTGCTCCAGCAGCCATCCGCGCAGCACGCCGGCCACGCCGCATGCGTCCACGCGCGGGGTCGACCAGCGACCGTCCCGCAACACCAGCAGGTTGGCCGACGTCGCGCAGATGGGGTTGTCCGCCATGTCGCGCATCAGGCCTTCGTCGCAGCCGGCGGACTCGGCCTCGGCGCGCGCCAGCACCTGCTCCAGCCGGTTGCAGTGCTTGATCCCGGCCAGCGCCGGCTGCGACGCGAGCCGCATGTCGCACCAGCGCAGGCGCAGTCCATGCCCCGGCACTGCCGGCAGCGGATGCAGCGCCAGCAACCACACCGGCTGCGCGTCGGCGGGTGGCGCGTAGCCGCGCCCGCCTTCGCCGCGGGTGAGCAGCAGCTTGAGCACGCCAGCGTCGGTCGCGCCGATCATTTCGGTGATGCGCGCCTCGATGAAGGGGACATCGGGCAGGCCGATCCCGAGCCGCTGCGCACCTTCGCGCAGGCGCGCCAGGTGGCGCGGCCACAACGGCAGCCCGCCGTCATGGACACGCATGGTTTCGAACAGGCCGTCGCCGTAGGCCATGCCGCGATTGCGCGGATCGATGGCGGCGACCTCGCGCTCGCCCGAGTAGCAGCGCGTGCTCAACCCGCCACCCCCAGCGCGCGCAACATGCCGCGCGCCTTGGCCCGCGTCTCGTCCAGTTCGCGCCGTGGATCGGAATCGATCACGATGCCGGCGCCGGTGCGGAAGCGAAGTGTGTCTTCCTCCAGCTCGGCACTGCGGATCAGGATGTTGAGGTCCATGTCGCCAGCATGGTCCAGCCAGCCCATCGCGCCGGTGTAGGCGCCGCGACCGACGCCCTCCAGTTCGGCGATGACCTGCATGCAGCGCACTTTCGGGCAGCCGGTGATGGTGCCGCCGGGGAACACCGCGGCGATCACCCCGCCCGGCGTTGCATCCCCCTTCAGGGTGCCGCGCACATTGCTGACGATGTGGTGCACGTGGGCGTAGCTTTCCACCGTCATCAGTTCGTCGACGACCACGCTGCCGGCCTCGCAGACGCGCCCGAGGTCGTTGCGCTCGAGGTCGATCAGCATCACGTGCTCGGCGCGTTCCTTCGGATGCCCGACCAGCTCGCGGATGCGTTCGGCGTCATCGTCGCCAGCGAAACGCGGGCGGGTGCCGGCGATCGGCCGGGTTTCCACCACATCGCCATGCACCGACACCAGGCGCTCCGGCGAGGCACTGACCACGCTCCAGCCAATGCCGCGGAACACCCCCGCGAACGGCGCCGGGTTGTTGCCGCGCAGGCGCTGGAACAGGGCCGCCGGATCCAGCGCGGCATCGAACGAAACCTGCCAGCCGCGCGACAGGTTGGCCTGGAACACGTCGCCGGCCGCAAGGTAATCCAGCACGCGCGCCACGCCATCGACATAGCGCTGCGGCGGGTCTTCATCGACCACCGCGGGCGGCTGCCACTCCGGCAACGCCGGCAACGCTGCGGCACGCGCGACATCCGCCACGATCCGTTTGAGCCAGGCTTCCTCGCCAGCTTCGGCGACAGCGATGCATTCGCCCGAGCCGCGGTCGCGCAGTACCGCCGCCGGGCAGCGCAGCGCGCAGGCCACCGGCAGACCGCCCGCGGGCGCCGGCAGCGCCAGCACAGGTTCGACCTGCGCCGCCAGTTCATAGCCAAGCAGCAAGGCCCAGCCACCGCGGAACGGCAGGCTGGCATCGCGGCCGCGGGGCTGGCGGTGTGCCTGCCACTGCCGGTCCAGCACGTCCAGGAAACGGCCTTCCATGCGCGCGCCGTGCTGGTCGCGGACCACGCCATCGCGCCCAAGCGCGAACGATTCGCCGGCGTGCAGCAGCAGCATGTCCCAGCGCCCGTGCGCCCCGGTCGCGCTGGATTCCAGCAGCACCCGGTAGCGCGCTGGATCGAGGCGATGCAGGTCGAGCAGGTCGAGGCCGGCGGGAAGGGTTCGGCTGATCATCGGCGAAGTGCACCCCACCGCAACCCTCCCCTGCTTCGCAAGGGAGGGAGTCGGCATCAGATGCGACGGAACACCAGGGTGCCGTTGGTGCCGCCGAAGCCGAAGCCGTTCGACACCGCCACCTGCACCTGCGCCTCGCGCGCGGTGTTCGGCACGTAGTCGAGGTCGCAGCCTTCGCCCGGCGTCTCCAGGTTGATGGTCGGCGGGATGATCCCGGTCTGCAGCGCCTTGATCGTGTAGATCGCCTCCACCCCGCCGGCGGCACCGAGCAGGTGCCCGGTCATCGACTTGGTCGAGCTCACCATCGTCCGGTAGGCGTGGTCGCCCAGCGCGCGCTTGATCGCCAGCGTTTCGGCGACATCACCGAGCGGGGTGCTGGTGCCGTGCGCGTTGAGGTAGCCGACCTCCTCCTGGTTGACGCCGGCATCGCGGAACGCCATCGCCATGCAGCGCGCGGGACCTTCGCCATTCTCGCTGGGCGCGGTCATGTGGAAGGCATCCGAGGACGCGCCGAAGCCGGCCAGCTCGCAGTAGATGCGCGCACCGCGCGCCTTGGCGTGCTCGTACTCCTCCAGCACCAGGATGCCGGCGCCGTCGCCCAGCACGAAGCCGTCGCGCCCGGCGTCCCACGGCCGCGAGGCGCGGGCCGGGTCGTCGTTGCGGGTGCTCATCGCCTTCATCGCGCAGAAGCCGCCCATCGAGGTCGGCGAGCTGCCGCGCTCGGCGCCGCCGGCGAACATCACGTCGGCGTCGCCGTACTGGATCATCCGCATCGCCATGCCGATCGAATGGTTGGCGGTGGCGCAGGCGGAGACCGCGGAGAAATTCGGGCCCTTGATCCCGGTCATCAGCGAGAGCTGGCCCGGGAGCATGTTGATGATGGTGCTGGGGATGTAGAACGGGCTGATCTTGCGGACCCCGCCCTCGTGCAGCTTGATCGCGGTTTCCTCGATCCCCCAGATGCCGCCGATGCCCGCGCCGATCAGCGCGCCGATGCGCTCGGCGTTGGCCTCGGTCACTTCCAGCCCGGCGTCGGCCATCGCCATCAGCGAGGCGGCCACCCCGTAATGGATGAAGTGGTCCATCTTCTTCGCTTCCTTCGGGCTCACCCAGCGGGTGACGTCGAAGTCGCGGATCTCGCCGGCGATGCGGGTGGCGAAGGTGGCGGCATCGAAGCCGGTGACCGGACCGATGCCGGAACGGCCGTTGCAGATGGCGTCCCAGTTGCTGGCCAGGTCGTTGCCCAGCGGCGAGACGATGCCCATCCCGGTTACGACGACGCGACGCTTCGACATGGCGTTTCCCCGATTGGTCCTGTTCGATGATGCGGTGGTGCAAACGCGCGGGGCCGCATCAGCGGCCCCGGCGTCGAAACCCACGAAGGCAGGTCAAGCCTTGACGTGGGCCTTGATGTAATCGATCGCGGCCTGCACGGTGCTGATCTTCTCGGCTTCTTCGTCCGGGATCTCGCACTCGAACTCTTCCTCGAGCGCCATCACCAGTTCCACCGTATCCAGCGAATCCGCGCCGAGGTCGTCCACGAACGACGCGCTGGTGGTGACGTCCTCTTCCTTGACGCCCAGTTGTTCGACGACGATCTTCTTGACGCGCTCTTCGATGCTGCTCATGTCTGGATGCTCCTCCCCGGGGTGGGGTCAGTCGGTGGTTAGTTTACGTGAAAGCCGGCCGGCGCAAGCACCGGCAGGCGGTGGAATCAGGCCATGTACATGCCGCCGTTGACGTGCAATGTCTCGCCGGTGATGTAGCTGGCGCCGGGCCCCGCGAGGAAGGCCACCGCGCGCGCGATGTCGGCCGGCTCGCCCAGCCGGCCCAGCGCGATCTGCCCGAGCATGGCCTGCCGGGCCTGCTCCGGCAGGTCGGCGGTCATGTCGGTGGCGATGAAGCCGGGCGCGACTACGTTGACGGTGATCCCGCGGCTGCCGATTTCCTTCGCCAGCGACTTGCTGAAGGCGATGATCCCGGCCTTGGCCGCGGCGTAGTTGGCCTGGCCGGCGTTGCCGGTGACGCCGATCACCGAGGCGATGTTGACGATGCGGCCGCGGCGCGCCTTCATCATCCCGCGCATCACCGCCTTGGAGGCGCGATACACCGAGGTCAGGTTGGTGTCGAGGATCGCCTGCCAGTCCTCGTCCTTCATCCGCATCAGCAGGTTGTCGCGGGTGATGCCGGCGTTGTTGACCAGGATCGAGATGCCGCCGAACTCGCTTGAAACCGCGTCGACCAGCGCCTCGATCGCGCCGGCCTCGTTGACGTTCAGGCGGCGCCCGTGGCCGCCGACCGCGGCCAGGCGCTCGCCGATCGCCAGCGCGCCCGCGTCCGAGGTCGCGGTACCGATCACGGTCGCACCCAGCGCGGCCAGTTCGTCGGCGATCGCCGCGCCGATCCCGCGCGACGCACCGGTGACCAGCGCGACTTCGCCCTTCAGCACTTGCCCGCTCATGCGCCCTTCCACTCTTCGATGGCCGCGGTGAAGTCCGCCGGCGTGCCCAACGCACGCGCGTCGAGCGATTTGTCGATGCGCTTGACCAGGCCGGTCAGCACCTTGCCCGGGCCGCACTCGGCAACGCGGGTGACCCCGCATGCGGCGAGCGCCTGCACGCAACCGGTCCATTGCACCGGCAGGTAGAGCTGGCGCACCAGCGCGTCGCGGATCGCATCGACGCTTTCGTGCGCGCGGGCATCCACGTTCTGCACCACCGGCAGCGCCGGCAACCGCCAGGCCAGGCCAGCCATGGTGTGCGCCAGCCGGTTTGCGGCCTCGCGCATCAGCGGCGTGTGCGATGGCACGCTGACCGCCAGCTTGACCGCCTTGCGCACGCCTTTTTCCTGCAGCAGCGCCAGCGCGCGATCCACCGCCGCCGCATCGCCGCCGATCACGACCTGGCCCGGCGAGTTGTAGTTCGCCGGTACCACCACCTGCGCGCCCGACGCTTCCACGCAGGCCGCTTCGACCAGCGCGTCCTCGGCCCCGAGCACCGCCGCCATCGCGCCGACGCCGGCCGGCGCGGCGTCCTGCATCAGCTGGCCGCGGATGCGCACCAGGTGCGCGCCATCGCGCAGCGAAAGCGCGCCGGCCGCGACCAGCGCGGTGTATTCGCCCAGGCTGTGGCCGGCCAGCACGGCGGGCTGCGCGCCTCCCTGCGCCTGCCACAGCCGCCAAACCGCCACCCCGGCGGCCAGCAGCGCCGGCTGGGTGTATTCGGTGCGATTGAGCATTTCCTCCGGGCCGGCCTGCGACAGCGCCCACAGGTCCACGCCGGCACCGTCGGAGGCTTCCTCGAAGGTCGCCTTCACCGAGGGATGCAGTTCCGCGAGTTCGGCCAGCATGCCGACCGACTGCGAGCCCTGGCCAGGAAACACCAGGGCGAGTTGTGCGGGGGTTTCGCTCACGCGGCATCGGGCGTGGGAACGCCCGCGATATCAAGGGACGCGCATGATACGAGCAATTGCTCTAGCGCGTCTGTACCGGGGCGTATGCGGGCTTGAACCTGCAGGGCGCGGATCCGGACAGGCGGTACGACCGCAAGCAGGCCATGGATGGCCTGCGACGATGCGTCGAACAGGATGTTCGCACGCATCGGGGCGGCGTACTGACTGACCTGGTGCGCGACCGCTTGGAACCTCAATAGCGCAGGAGCGCCGAGCCCCAGGTGAAGCCGCCGCCGAACGCCTCCAGCAGGACCAGTTGGCCGCGCTGGATCTTGCCGGCGCGAACCGCCTCGTCGAGCGCCAGCGGCACCGAGCCGGACGAGGTATTGCCGTGCCTGTCGACGGTGACGATGACACGCTCCATCGGCATCTCCAGCCGCTTGGCGGTGGCCTCGATGATGCGCAGGTTGGCCTGGTGCGGCACCAGCCAGTCAAGTTCGTGGCGGTCCAGCCCGTTCGCCAGCAGCGCTTCCTCGACCACCGAGTCCAGCGCCTTCACCGCATGCTTGAACACCTCGTTGCCGGTCATCAGCACCCGCACGCCGGCGTTCTTCTCGTCCGGCTTGAAGCCCACGGACACGCCGACCGGATTCCACAGCAGTTCCTTCTTGCCGCCATCGGCATGCATGTGGGTGCTGAGGATGCCGGTTTCGCCATCGGCCTTCAGCACCACCGCGCCGGCACCGTCGCCGAACAGCACGCAGGTGCCGCGGTCGCTCCAGTCCAGCATCCGGGTCAGGGTTTCCGAACCCACCACCAGCGCGGTCTTCGCGGCACCGGACTGGATGAACTTGTCGGCGATGGTGAGCGCGTAGATGAAGCCGGAACAGGCCGCGTTGACGTCGAAGGCCGGGCAGCCGTTGGCGCCCAGCTTGTGCTGCAGCAGGCAGGCCGAGGACGGAAAGATCAGGTCCGGGGTGGTGGTGCCCAGCACGATCAGGTCGATGTCGGCGGCGGTCACGCCGGCCGCCTCCATCGCCCGCACGGCGGCATGGTAGGCGAGGTCGGAGGTGGTCTCGCCCTCGGCCGCGACATGGCGCTCGCGGATGCCGGTGCGGGCGACGATCCACTCGTCGGTGGTCTCGACGAACTCGGTGAGGTCGGCGTTGGTCAGTACCTTTTCCGGCAGGTAACTGCCGGTGCCGGCGATGCGGGAAAAGATTCGGCCTTGGGACTGACTCATGCGTGGACTCCTGGCTGGCCCGCCACCATAGCGCGGGCGGGCGGTGGCGAGCAGCGCCTTGCGGCCACCGATGATTCGCGGATGCAGAAACGCCAACGGCCGCACCATCTGGCGCGGCCGGGCGTCATCCTGCTGCTACGACCTTGCGGCCGCGGATCACTCTTCGTCGGCGACCTGGGTCTTCGGCGCGATGACCTGCTTGCCACGGTAGTAGCCGTCGGCGGTCACGTGGTGGCGCAGGTGGGTCTCGCCGCTGGTCGGATCAGTGGCCAGCTGCTTGGCGGACAGGGCGTCGTGCGCGCGGCGCATGCCGCGGCGGGACGGGGAAACGCGGGACTTCTGGACAGCCATGGGACAACTCCGAATGAATGCTCGTAGAGCTCGTTACTGCAAATCAGCGCGACATTATCGCACTTATCTTTTCTTCAGGCCCGCCAACGCCGCGAACGGGTTGGCCTCGGCGGTTTCCTCGGCGCCCGGCACGAATTCGCGCTCGACCACCTCGGCCCCGGGCGCCACCGCAACCACCGGCAAGGCCAGGATCAACTCGTCCTCCACCAGCTCCGCCGGCTTCAGCTCACCGTCCGCATCGACCAGCAGGGCTTCGTACCCTTCCGGCAACGCCGCTTCATCGGCCTCGTCGCGGACCAGGCCCAGCCGCTGCACCAGTTGCACCGGCAGCAGGAAACGTTGCAGGCTGCTCTGGCACTCCAGCGGCAACTCGGCTTCGACCCGCAGCTCCACGTAAGGCAAGCGCAGCGCATCGGTTCCGAACGCCAGCGTGAAGCGGGCGTCGCCTTCGGGTTCAAGCAGGCCGTCGCGCAACCGGGCCATCGACGCGAGCGGAATCCGGCCTTCGAATTCACGCTGCGCCGCGACCATCCGCCAGGCATCCACGGACTCTGGCACCCGGCTGATCGAAGGGTCGGACATAAGCCGCAGAATGGTAAAGACCGGCGGGTTTCCTGTCAAATCAATGCGATGCAGCGATCCGCACGCGCCGCGCCGGCGCCCGGTTTGCCGCGCGGCCGGCGCTCGCGCAAACTGCCCGCATGAACCTCGTCCTGCCCGCCCTGCTGGCCGCCACCCTCGCCGTCGTCGCATGGCTGTCGTGGCGAGCCCGCCAACGCGGACAGGGCCGCCAGCGCGCGATCCGCGGCGTGCTGGATGCCGCCGACGCACTGGAAGCGCGGTTGCGGGTCGCCCGCGAAGAGCTGGAAGCGGTGGCGGGCGACCACGAGAACCCGGTGCGCGGCGCCATGCAGGAAATCCTGCGCCAGCGCCTGTGGCTGCAGGACAACGCCGGATCCGCCGACCTTGCGCAACTGGACGCGGTCCGGCGCACCCTTGAAAGCGCGCGCACCAGCCTGGAGCAGCAGCTGCAGCGGGTCTCGCAAGCCCGCGCCGGGCACTGAAGGTGGCGCGGCTGGTGCTGGCGTCGAGCTCGCGCTACCGGCGCGAGTTGCTGCAACGACTGCGCCTGGCCTTCGATGTCGCCAGCCCCGCGGTGGACGAAACCGCGCTGCCCGGCGAGGCGCCCGGCATGCTCGCGGCGCGGCTGGCACAGGCCAAGGCCCGGGCGGTGGCGCTGCAACTCGGCGGCGATACCTGGGCGCTGGGTTCCGACCAGGTGGCCGAGGTCGAAGGCCGCGCGCTGGGCAAGCCCGGCGGCCGCGACGCGGCGATCGCGCAACTGGATTCGATGTCGGGTCGCGTGGTGCGCTTCCACACCGCGCTGTGCCTGGCCCACGCCGATGGCCGCCTGCATGCCGGCTGCGACCTGACCGAGGTGCATTTCCGCGTGCTGGAGGCAGCCGAGATCGAACGCTACGTCGATGCAGAACAGCCGTTCGATTGCGCGGGCAGCTTCAAGTCCGAGGGCCTGGGCATCGCCCTGTTCGAGCGGATCGACAACCGCGACCCGACTGCACTGATCGGCCTGCCGCTGATCGCGACCTGCCGGCTGCTGCGCGCAGCCGGCTTCGCGCTGCCCTGAGGCCTTCGCTCAACGCACCTCGATCTTCTGCTCCGGCCAGTCCTCGACGCTGCCATCGGCGCCATGCAGGCGCAGCCCCAGCCAGCGCGCGCCCGGCTGCGCACCCTCGACGCGCGCACGGAAATACACGTTCGGGTGGTTGCGATCGTTGCTGTCCTTCCAGTAGCCGGTGACGCCCGGATTCGTCTCGCCATAGCGCGCCTGCGCGACCACGCGGCCATCCAGCATCACCTCGACCCCGCGCAGGCCGACGCCGTCCTTGAACGCCCAGCCGGAGACCTCGAAGCCACCGGCAACGGCCTTCCCCGCCACCGGCGCATCGAGGAAGGCGAGCGCGGGCGCGGTGCACGCGCCCGAGCGGATACCGCGCGGGATCGCGAACAGCAGGAAACGCTGGCGGCCGTGGTCGATGTTGAGGACCCGTGGCGGCGGCAGCGGGCCAACTTGCCGGCACAGCGCGTGGTAATGCGCGAGCAGCTCGCGGAAGCGGGCGTCGCTGCTGCTGGCGACCAGCAGCAGCGGACCGTCGCCCAGGGTGGCGCGGCTTGCGTGCGAGATCCCCCACAACGCGAGTTGCGGTGCCCGCCCGTGCTTGTCGTTGAGCGGGTGCTCGAGCACCGCGATGCCCGCATCGTCGCGGGCGAAGCCCAGTTCGGCGCCGATCTTGAAGTTGCCGGCAAGCAGGCGGGTGTCCGCGGGCATCGTCGCCAGGGCGTCGCGGACCGCCGCATCCAGTTCCCGCCAGCCGGCGAAATTGGTCGGATGGAAATTCCGCGAGGCGGTTTGCGCGCGCCACGACGGCACCGATGCGACCGCGTAGTAGCCCAGCACCGCGCCCAGACCGACTGCTGCGGTCGCCCAGGTGGCGATGCGCCAACCCCGTGGCCAGCCCGCGAGCACCGCCGGCACCAGCGGCAACAGCGCCAGGTAGCCCGGCAGCGGCCAATGGAAGCTGACCCGCTCGCGGTCGGCGAAGAAGCCGAGCAACAGGAAGCCAAGCACGATCATCGAGCCGCTGGCGGCCAGGTAGCGGGCGGCGGGCCTGCCATCGCGCCAGCCACGCCACGCCGCAACCACCATCGCCAGCAGCAGCAGCGGCGTCGCCAGCAGCAGTTGCATGCGCCCGAGGCGAACGCCCGCGCCGCTGAAGCTCCACGGATGGCGGTCGACCAGCTGGAAGCGCAGGCCGGCATCGGCGTTGTCCAGGTTCCACAGCACCAGCGGTAGCCACGCCAGCGCACCGGCGGCCAGCGCGATCCACACCCGTCGGTCGCGCAACGCCGCGCGCCCGTCGCGCAGCACCAGCAACGCGCAGAAGCCGACCGCGATCACCGCGGCGAAGCGGTAATGGGTGAGGCCGCCGATGACCAGGCCCAGTGCCAGTTCAAGTGCCGCGAATGCGTCCACGCGCCGCAACAGGCGCGCGCCGGCATCCAGGCACAGCAGCGTGGCCAGCAACAGCGGCACGTCGGGCACGGCCAGCAGGCCCATGGTCCCGGCCAGGGGCAACAGCAAGGCCAGGGTGCCGGCCTGCCAGCCTGCCTTCGGATCCAGCTCGCGCGCGGCCAGCCGCACGACCAGCCACGGGATCGCCGCGGCGATGGCGAGGAACGGCAGGCGCAGGGCCAGGGTGCCATCGCCCAAGCCGTCGCCGATGCGCGCCAGCCATGCGGTCAGGCCCGGCAAATCCGAATAGGCCCATGCAAGGTGGCGGCCTTCCTGCCAGTAGAAGGCTTCGTCGACGAACAGCGGCAGCCGCGACGCCAGCCACAGCTTCAGGCCGAGCAAGGCCAGCCACGGACCGACGAACCAGCGCTTGGCGAAGTCCGTTTCCTGCACGCCCTGCATCCGTTCGCCGCCTCGCTACACTACAAAGGGAAACCCGCCAGAGGCTTGCCCGCAGGCAAGTACGCCATGTCCGCACCCCCGGCCACCGACACGATGCTACCCGAAGCCCTGCGCGTCGCCCTGCGCGATGCCCAGGCGCAGGTCAACACACTGGTGCTGGGCAAGCCGCAGCAGGTGCGGCTGGCCTTCGTCGCCCTGCTCGCCGATGGCCACCTGCTGATCGAGGACCTGCCCGGCCTCGGCAAGACCACGCTGGCGCATGCGATGGCGGCCACCCTCGGCCTCGGTTTCCAGCGCGTGCAGTTCACCTCCGACCTGCTGCCGGCGGACATCCTCGGGGTGTCGGTGTACGAGGCGCAGGCGCGGCGGTTCGAATTCCATCCCGGCCCGGTGTTTACCCATGTCCTGCTGGCCGACGAGATCAACCGCGCGCCGCCGCGCACCCAGAGCGCCTTGCTCGAAGCGATGGCCGAACACCAGGTCAGCATCGACGGCGCCACCCGTTCCCTGCCCGATCCGTTCCTGGTGATCGCGACCCAGAACCCGGTCGACCTGGCCGGCACCTATCCGCTGCCGGATTCGCAACTGGACAGGTTCCTGCTAAGGCTGGCGCTGGGCTATCCGGACGAGCAGGCCGAACGCGCGCTGCTGGCCGGCAGCGACCGCCGCGACCTGATCGCGCAGGCCACGCCGCTGCTGGATGCCGAACGCGTGATCGCGCTGCGGCGGGCGGTGCTGGCGGTGCACGCGAGCGAGGCGCTGGTCGGCTACGTGCAGGCGCTGGTCGGGCGCAGCCGCAAGCATCCGGGGGTGCGCGTGGGCCTGTCGCCGCGCGCCGGGCTGGCGCTGCTGCGCGCGGCGCGCGCGCACGCGCTGCTGCTGGGTCGTGGCCACGTGGTCCCGGAGGACGTGCAGGCGCTGTTCGCGGCGGTCGCCGAGCATCGGCTGGTCGGCGAGGCGGACACCTCGGCGGCGGCGCTGGCGAAGGCGATCGTGCACGCCGTGCCGGTCGACTGACCGATGATCGCCTGGCTGCGCCGACGCCTGCAGTCGTGGATGCGGCCGCGCCAGGCCGAATCCCTGCCGGTGCGCCTGCGGCGCAACCGCATCTACGTGCTGCCGACCGCGACCGGCCTGTTCTTCGCGCTGCTGCTCGGGACCATGGGCCTGGGCGCGCTCAACTTCAACAACAACCCGGGACTGCTGCTGGCACTGCTGCTGGCCGGCGCCGCGCAGGCCAGCCTGATCGCGGCGCACATGCAGTTGTCCGGGGTGGTGGTGGATGCGGTGGCGGCGGACCCGGTACCGGCCGGGGAACCGCTGCGGCTGCGCATTTCGCTGGGCGCGCGCGACCAGCGCATGCGTCGCGGCCTGCGTATCTCCCACGGCGACGCCCACGCGCACGCGGCGTTCGACCACCATGGCGGCACCGTCGAACTGCCGATCCCGACCGGGCGCCGCGGCCTGATGCCGTTGCCGCGGCTGGAACTGCGCACGCTGCAGCCGCTGGGGCTGGCGCGCGCCTGGGCCTACGTGTGGCCACGGCAGGTCGCGCTGGTGTACCCGGCACCGGAAATGCAGGCACCGCCGCTGCCGGCACCTGCCGGCGACGCCGGCCGCGCGCAGGTCACCCGCGCCGGCGACGATGTCCACCACCTGCGTGGCTACCGTGCCGGCGATGCCCCGCGTTCGGTGGCATGGAAGGCGTCGGCGCGCCGCGACAGCCTGCTGGTGCGCGAGTACGAGCAGCATCGCAGCGACCAGTTGCTGCTCGACTGGCCGCTCACCGCCGGCCTGCCCTACGAACAGCGGATCCGCCGGCTGGCGCGCTGGGTGGACGATGCCGAGCGCCAGGGCCGCCGCTATGCGCTGGGCCTGCCCGGACAGGCGCCGGTGCCGATGGGCCTGGGCATGGCCCACCGCCACCGCTGCCTGCGCGCGCTGGCGCTGATGCCGGGCGAGGCCGCGCATGCCTGAGTTCCGCCCATTGCTGGCGCGCTTGAAGTCGCCGCCGATGCAGGTGCGCGGCCGCGCGCTGGTGCTGCTGGCGACCGCGGCCTGCCTGCTGCCGCTGCTGCTGCAGCTGCCGCGCGAGCTCGGGATCGGGTTCGGGGTCGCCGCGGTGCTGGTCGCCGCGGTGTCGTGGCGGCGGGTGCCGCCGATGCTGCTGCGCCTGCTGGTCGGCATCGGCATGATCGTCGCGATCGCCGCGGTCGCACCCGGGGTGGGCCGCGACACCGCATGCGCGGTGCTGGCCGCGATGCTGGCACTGAAACCCTCGGAAACCGTCAGCCTGCGCGACGGCCGGAGCCTGGTCGGTTTCGCGCTGTTCGCGCCGTTCGCCGCATTCCTGCTCGACCAGGGGCCGGCCAGCCTGTTGCTGGCGCTGCTGGCGATGCTGGCGGCATTGCTGGCCCTGCAGCAGCTGGCGCATGACGAGGCCGAGGTGCGCATGCCCGGCGCCGCGCAGGCCTGGCAGGCGACCGCGGGCGTGTTCAAGCTGGTCCTGCTCGGCCTGCCGCTGGCGCTGGCGGCATTCTGGCTGTTCCCGCGCCTGCCGACGCCGCTGTGGGGACTGCCGGAACGCGTGGTCGCGCGGCCGGGGCTGTCCGACAGCATGACGCCGGGCGGCTGGCTGGACCTGATGAACGACGACAGTCCGGCCGCGCGCGTGCAGTTCTTCGGCCCGGCGCCGCCGCAGCACCAGATGTACTGGCGTGGCCCGGTCTTGTGGGACTTCGATGGACGCACATGGCACCAGCTGAAGCAGTGGCGCTTCCAACAGGCGATCCCGAAACGCCTCAAGGGCCCAGCTTGGGATTACGTCATCGAACCCGAGCCCACCGAAGGCAGGCAGCTCATCACGCTCGACCTGCCGGACCAGGTGCCGAAAGACGCCTTCATCAGTCATGACTACAGCGTTTACAGCGTGATGCCGCTGAACAACGTCAGCCGCTGGCGGATGCGCTCGCTCGCAGCGACGACGGTGGATCCGCAGTTGCCGCCGATACTGCGTATGCATGCGCTGCAACTGCCACGCGGCTTCAACCCGCGCACCATCGCCCTCGGCCGGCAATGGCGGCGCGAGGCCGGCACCGATGCGACCGGCAACGCCGACGCCGCGATCGCCAACCGCGCGCTGGCGATGATCCGCCGCGAGTTCGCGTACACCCTCAACGTGCCGCTGGCCGGGCGCAACGAGATCGACGATTTCCTGTTCGACCGCAAGCAGGGCTATTGCGAGCACTTCAGCTCCGCCTTCGTCGTGCTGATGCGTGCCGCGGGGATTCCGTCACGGGTGGTCACCGGCTATGCCGGCGGCTATCGCAATCCGATCGGCGATTACTGGCTGGTGCTCAATTCAGACGCCCACGCCTGGGCCGAGGTCTGGCTACCGCGTCGCGGCTGGGTCCGGGTGGATCCCACCGCCGCGGTTGCGCCGGAACGCGTGTTCGACACCCTTGCGGATCGCCAGCCCGGCCGTATCGGCGGCTTCGACGGGCTGGTGCCGATGTTCAACGCCAGCGACTGGATGCGCCGCGGCTGGAACGACTTCGTGCTCGGGTTCGACGCGCAGCGCCAGCAACGCCTGCTCAGTCCGCTCGGGCTGGAGCGCATCGGCAGCCGCGGCCTGATCCTGCTGTTCGCGGTGATCGCCGCGCTCGCGCTGGGGTGGATGGGTTGGCTGCTTGCCCGCGGCGAACGCGAGCAGGACCCGTTGCTGCGCGCCTGGCATCGCCTCGGGCGCCGCTACGCGCGGCGCGGCCAGGCGCGCGGGATGCACGAGCCCGCCGAAGCCTGGGCCGAGCGGGTCGCCGCCGACGTGCCGCGCGCAGGCGAACACCTGCGCGCGCTCAGCGGGCGTTTCTCCGCGGCGCGCTACGCTGGCATCGGACCGGCCGAGTTGCGCCGACTGCTGCGCGACCTCGCCGCGCACCGGCCGTGAACGCGACGCGACCGTGGCATGCCACGCTGGCATCGTCCGCCCCACCTTCCCGCACCACGGAGCCGCCATGAACATCCGCATCCCCGTTGCCGGTATCGCCGTCGTCCTGCTCGCCGCCTGCGCCACCCAGCCAAAGCCGCTGCAGGGCACGTTCCAGCCGCTGACCGCGCACGAAGCCTCGGCGGGCGACCATACCGGCGCGCTGGTGCGCTGGGGCGGCCGCATCATCCGCACCGAGCCACGCCCGGACCAGACCTGCTTCGAGGTGATCTCGACCAGGCTCAGCGCCGATGGCCGCCCGCATTGGGCCAGCGACGATACCTGGGGCCGCTTCATCGCGTGCCGCACCGGCTTCTACGACCCGGCCCTGTTCCAGCCGAACCGCGAAGTCACCTTCACCGGCCGCATCGAAGGCCATGAAGAACGCAAGGTCGAGCAGTACGTCTACAGGTTCCCGCGCCTCGCCGCCGACGTGGTCTACCTGTGGCCGGAACGCGAACGGGTCGACGTCGTGGTGCGCCCGGCGCCGTGGCCGTGGGCCTGGGGCTACTGGTAGCGATCAGCCGGCGGTGCCGAAGCGCCCGAGCGGCGCACCTGCCAGCAGGTGCAGGTGGATCTGGAACACGGTCTGGCCGGCATCGCGGTTGCAGTTCATGACCACGCGGTAGCCGTCACCGGCGAAGCCCTGCCGCCTTGCGTAGGCCGCGGCGGCGGTGGCCAGCCTGCCGACCACCAGCGCCTGTTCCTCCGGCACGTCGTCGAGGGTGGCGAAATCGGCCTTCGGCACGAACAGCACGTGGACCGGCGCCTGCGGGGCGATGTCGCGGAACGCGATCAGGTGCTCGTCCTCGTACACGATGTCCGCCGGGATCTCGCGGCGGATGATCTTGTGGAACAGGGTGTCGCTCATCGTGGCGGCTCCTTGGGGATTTCGCTGCGGCTGCCGAACGCATGCGACAGGGTGCCGCGATCGACGTATTCCAGTTCGCCGCCCAATGGCACCCCGTGCGCCAGCCGGCTGGGATGCACCGCGTGCGCGCGCGCCAGCTGCGCCAGGTAGTGCGCGGTGGCCTCGCCCTCCACGGTCGGGTTGGTGGCGACGATCAATTCCTGCACCTCGCCTTCGGCCAGCCGCTGGGCCAGCTGGTCGAGCCCGAGTTCGCGCGGGCCGATGCCGTCGAGCGGGCTCAGGCGCCCCTGCAGCACGAAGTAGAGGCCGCGGAAACCGGTCGCCTGCTCGATCGCGAGCCGGTCCGCCGGCGATTCCACCACGCACAGCAGTTGCGCGTCGCGCGCGCCGCTGCTGCAGGTCGGGCACAGGTCGGTTTCGCTGAAATCGCGGCAACGCCTGCAGTGGCCGATGCGCTCCACCGCCTGCGCCAACGCCTCGGCGAGCCGGCGGCCGCCCTCGCGCTGCCGTTCCAGCACGTGGTAAGCCATGCGCTGCGCAGACTTCTGGCCGACCCCGGGAAGCACGCGCAGGGCGTCGATCAACTGCTCGAGCAGGGAGGCGGTCATTTGCCCGTCGCTTCCCCGCGCGCGCGCGCGCAGCCGCCCGGCGCGTGGGTGGCCGATGCGGCGGCGGGCCGTCCCGGCGCCGTCATCAGAACGGCAGCTTCATGCCCGGCGGCAGCGACATGCCGGCGGTGGCCGCCGACATCTTCGCCTGCGATTCGGCGTTGATCCTGTTCACCGCATCGTTGAAGGCGGCGGCGACCAGGTCTTCGGCCATTTCCGGATCCGCCAGCACCGACGGATCGATGCGCACCTTGCGGCAGTCCATGCGCCCGCCGAGGGTGACACTGACCATGCCGCCGCCGGCATTGCCAACCACCTCCAGCGCGGCGACTTCCGCCTGCGCGCGCTGCATGTCTTCCTGCATCTTCTGTGCCTGCTGCATCAGCTGGGCGATGTTTCCACGCATGTCGGGTTCCGTCTTGTTCGATTGAAAATAGGAGTGCGGCCACGGCCGCCCGAATCAACCCTCGCCGGGCGGCCGGACCGAATCCGGCACGATCTGCGCACCGTGCAGCTGCACCAGGCGCTGGATGTCGGGGTCGGCGGCGAACCCCTGCTCGGCGCCGGCCTGCTTTTGCTCGCGGTCGCGCGCGTTGCGCACGCGCGCGGTGTCGCCACGCGCATCGCCGGTCTCGAACCGCAACTGCACCGGGCCGCCCAGCATCGAGGCCAGGCCATCGCCAAGTTGCAGCAGCAGGCTCGGCGACTGCAGGTGCTCGTCGCCGGCCGCCAGCGACAGCCGCAACACGCCGTCGGCATGGGAAACGAATGCCGCGTGTTCGGCCAGCAGGCGCGCCGGCCCGCGCAGGCTGCTGCGCGCGACCAGCTCCAGCCAGTGCTCGCTGTCGGTGACCAGCATCGCGCTGGCGGCGGCGACCGCCTGCGCTGGCGGCGGCGAAGGCGCGGACGGCTCGGCCCACTGCATCGGTGGTGGCGCCGATTGCGGCGGCGGCGCTGGTTTCTGCGGCGCCACCGCGGCGGCCACCGCAGCGCGCGCCTGCTCGGCGGCAGCGGTCGCTGCGTGCCCGCGCGGTGCAGCCGGCGCGCCAGCGGCCGTCACCGCTGCACCCGCCGTCGCCACTGCACGCGGCAGCGAGGCCTGCACCGTGGCCTCGCCCGGGCGGAAGGCGAGCATCCGCAGCAGGCTCATCTCGAAGCCGCTGCGCGGGCTGGGCGCATAGCCCAGGTCGCGGCGGCCATGCAGCGCCATCTGGTACCAGAGCTGGACCAGTTCGGGCCGCAGGCGGGCGGCAAGCGCTTCGACATCGACGCCGTCGCCGGCGATGTCCACCGCCGGCACCAGTTGCTTCACCTGGATCCGGTGCAGGGCTTCCGCCAACGCATCCAGCACGCTGCCCCAGTCCGGGGAGAATTCGGCCAGTTGCGCGGCCTCCGCGAGCAGGCGCGCCCCATCGCCATCGGCGAGTGCGCACAGCAGCGCGTTGACCCGGTTGCGGTCCACCGTTCCCAGCATCGCCGCCACCGCGTCGGCATCCAGCCGGCCACCGGTGTAGGCGATCGCCTGGTCCAGCAGCGACAGGCCGTCGCGCAGGCTGCCGTCGGCGGCATGCGCGAGCTGGCGAACCGCCGCGTCATCGGCCTCGATCGCTTCCGCGCCCAGGATCTTCACGATCTGGCCACGGATCTGCGCTTCGTCCAGCCGCTTGAGGTTGAACTGCAGGCAACGGCTCAGCACCGTCACCAGCAGCTTCTCCGGGTCGGTGGTGGCGAACAGGAACTTGACGTGCTCCGGCGGCTCCTCAAGCGTCTTCAGCAGCGCGTTGAACGCCGGTTTCGACAGCATGTGCACTTCGTCGATCAGGTAGACCTTGAACTTGCCGCGCGACGGCATGTACTGCGCGTTCTCGATCAGTTCGCGGACGTTGTCCACGCCG
>Ga0073903_10000277_pt1 | contig 26792 bp, 27 predicted proteins | sample KloWWTKNB14_bulk_FD_66665 | JGI IMG/M metagenome (GOLD analysis project Ga0073903, IMG submission 66665) | Active sludge microbial communities from Klosterneuburg, Austria, studying microevolution and ecology of nitrifiers - Klosterneuburg... | ecosystem: Engineered > WWTP > Aerobic digester >... | reverse complement strand
GGCAAACTCTTAGCAAAAATTTGCGAACGGATATTGTAGCGGATATAATCTATAATTTTTTTATCGCCGGCAATAAAAGCACCAATGCTTGCCATCGATTTGGCGAATGTAGAAAAGTAAAGATCTATTGCATCCTGACAGCCTTGTTCTTCGCCTGCACCAGCACCCGTTTTACCCAATGTACCAAAACCATGGGCATCATCTACCAATAAACGGAAAGGGTACTTTTCTTTTAATACAACTGTCGCTGTCAAATTTCCCTGATCGCCTGCCATGCCAAACACACCTTCTGTAATTACTAATATGCCGCCAGCCTTTTGCTTTTCAGTTAATGCAGTTGCTCTTTGTAATTGTTTTTCAAGATCCGCCATATCGTTGTGCTTGTATACAAAACGATGGCCTGGATGCAAACGTAATCCGTCAATAATACAGGCATGGCTTTCGGCATCGTACACAATTACATCATGACGGCTGCAAAGCACATCAATAACACTTACCATTCCCTGGTATCCATAATTAAGTAATGCAGCATCTTCTTTCATTACAAAAGCTGCTAACTCTTCTTCTAATTGTTCATGAAGGTTACTGTTGCCACTCATCATTCTTGCCCCCATAGGATAGGCGAGCCCATAATCTTTAGCACCATCCGCATCTGCTTTTCTTACTTCTGGATGGTTTGCAAGCCCTAAATAATTATTCAAACTCCATACAATCATTTCTTTTCCACGAAACATCATGCGGCTGCCGATATCGCCTTCCAATTTTGGAAACGCAAAATAACCATGAGCTCTTTCACGGTACTGACCAAGTGGGCCATAATTCTTTAGTAAACGTTCAAAAATATCTGCCATATAGTTGGTATGATTTAGAAAATAAATTTGAGAAATAAGTGGCGCAAAGGTAAGCTTTTGTCATTAATTCTAAAGCGATGGCAATCCGAGGTAGTGTCTCAGTTTGAAATTAGGCGGCAGATTCTTTTATAATAGCTTTTATTTTCAGGACGAAAACGTTTAATAGAGCTTGCTTGGTCAACTCCTCGCATTCTATTTCGGGTGGAGGTGTAATAGATATACTGTATGTACCAACGAAGTAATTTATAATTCTGTCAAGATGTTTAATGGCTTTTGCAAAATGCTTGGGAATTGTAACATGATTACCTAGTTCTGTAGACATTGCGGGGTCTTGATGACATAAATATCGTGAACGTCTCGAAAGCCCTTCTAATTTACCATAACTAAGATATATATCATTCGGTAGCATCGCTACACCACCTACAGCAGGACTGATAGCGTTTTTAATTGCCTCATGTGATCTATAATGAAAGTTTGCTACTTGGGCTAAATGAGCATTCATAAAATGAACCCCAACATAATATGCTATAGTTACTTGCCAGTCCCAAGATACATTAGACATAGAGTTGGTCTCACATAAAAATGCAAGATTTCTTTTAGCTTGGTCGATGTGTTCGGTAAATGAAGCCAATTAATATTTGATTTCACTGTAATGAGGAGGTGGGGGTATTTTATCCGATTCTTCAAGTATTGTTGAAGTCAGATAGAACCCATGATTATAGTATGTGCTATTAACTTTTGCTTCTGCCATTAAAAGGTTATCCTCTGTTTCCTCATCATCGTCTTTAACTATAGCCCACACTAATATTTTAGAATCGGATAAACCAAAATGCAGGCCTTGAGGCTTATTTTTAAATGAAGCTACTTCAGATAGGTAGTCAGTAAGTATGTTAGTAATATAGGTCATAGTACTTTGTTCCCTAGCTCTTCTAGCCAATTCTAACTCATTTCCATGTATTAAATCATGATACATTTTTTTTGTATGCTCATGCGCAATGTCTTCCTTAATCATGAAATGGTCAGCTTGAAACGCTGAAATCAATTTATTGAAAAACGTATCTATAGAAGCTCCGGTTGGGGCTTCAGCACTAGTAGCTATGTTTTTTTGGGGCATATTCTGCAAAGTAATTATAGATTTAACGCTAAAACCAAGCCTAAAACCTTAACAGACCTTAAAGTAAGGATAAAAAAGTCAACAATACAAGGTATTTTTTGTCGGACGGCAAAATTAAGGATTTTTTTGCCCCAAATTGACCATTTTTTTACATTTATAGCCACCTCTTTTCTTAGGTGCTTCAACCTGTACTAAGTTAGCAATATCTGTAATACTCATAAATCTTTTTGTTAGCCCTGCCGCCATTGCCGGAGTAACTCTTAAAGTTTTATGCTGCTTTACCCAATTGTAATACATGAAGTGCAAGGCAATAGCGTAGCAATGGTTTTCAATCTTCTTGCTAAACCCATTTGTTAGGCGTGTAAATCTTCTCATGTGCATCCGCATAGTTAAGTTTTGCCTTTCTACGTAGCTTGTTGAAATATGTTCTTCGTCAGGATTGCCGCTAACTATTGTTTTCTTAGAGCCAGTAAACTTTGACGGAGAATATTTTTTTTCTGCTGTTTTCCCTTCGCCTTCACGACCGTACAACTTGACGAGCATTGCATAGTCAATATTATCTCCAAAGGCTTCGCCTACTGCATTTAGATAAGCATGGTGGCCGTCTGTTGTTAATTGAACATATCCTTTAACTCTGTCCGCTACATCGTTCATAAATGTATTTGCGCTGTCCGCTTCTCTGCCGCCAACATTCCATGATACAATCAGTTTACTATCTGCATCAATTGCAGTCCACGTCCAAACGTCACCTGCATTTTCTATTCCTTCTGGTTTGTTCTTTTCTTTACTATATACGAAAGACCAAATCTCATCGCATTGAATACGCTTACTATTTACATTCACTACATTCTTATCGTGAAACTCCCAACAAGCCATACCAACATCTACTAATAGTTTTGTAACTGTGTTTATGCTTACATCTGCAATTCTTGAGCAAGAACGCAAACTATTACCCTCAACTAACAAGGATAATATCTGTACTCTTTTTTCGATTGGTAGCTTATTCATAAATCAAAGATAGTATATTATGCTTGAGCGGTCAAGCATTTAATAATATTTATTTTTGCATCGTTTAAAGGCTTACTATCTTTGTCCTCTAAATGGTGGAGTGTAACGGAATCGAACCGTCCGGGAGGGGTCTCAAGTCGCTCCCGCATCAACCAGATAACACCCCGCTAAATTGTTTTGAGAAGCCCTGCAAGGGGCTTTTTGCATTTACATTGCTCTTATGAGAATAGAATGCTTTGTTTGCTCTTTCATAAAAGCAAACGTAAAAATTATATAAAAGCGTAAGGGTGGAAAAGGGTGGAAAGGGGGTGGAATCAACCCTTTCAATTAGTTGATAATTAAATAGTTATTTATATTTATTTTTTTAGATTAAGTAAGGCTAATCTGAAATCCTTAACAAAATCCAACCAATCTTCAATAGCCTTATTATCAAGATTGCTAAATTGATCTCCAAGAGTTTTTGTACTTATGTCCTTAGATTTTTTAGAAGAAAAATTTGCACTAATGAATTTTGAAAGCTCAGTATTAACTGTTTCTTTTATAATACCCATTTCTCGAAAAGCCATAAAAAGGCAAGCTATCTGAGGAACTGACAAATCTAAAAGTAGCTTATTAGGCTTTTCTATTATACTTGATAGCAACTCCTCTTCTGGAGAAGTAGGAAGAGCTTTTACTTCATTCTTTATCTCATTTTCAAATTCATTTTTTAAAAAAATCATTCTGTCCTTTGGAACATATTTTCCCTCTATGTATAATTTAGTATATAGAGAGGTATTGTCTCTAAAACTTTGCTGCAACTTCCCCAATGAATTATAATACTCTGGCAATACTTCGGTATCTATAAAGTCAGGATACCCCCAATATTCGTAGTAATAATTATTTTTTTTAGGGAGTGAATTAAACCTTCCAAAAATACTTCTATGCAAAAATGGGTTTGTTTCGTTTTTCTCTTGAGGAATTTCTGCCATGTGGGGTTTACTATAATCAACATTCCTCCTATGTTCCTCATCTCGCTTTTTAACATCCTCGTTAAAACGAATTTCTTCTGCTTCGTTATAATCGGTTACTATTTTTTCAATATAATCATACGGTATGGATGCAATCCTCCAATCAGACAGATATGGTATCAGTTCTTCAAACATATATACTTGTGTTTTTTCATCGCAAGTCTCAATAGTTTGAAAAATTTCTTGGCGCATATGAAGATGCCATTTAAACGATATATCATAGTAAGTCTTTACATAGTCAAGATTTAATCCACCACTTAACCTTCTTAATTCCTCTATTACACGAAACTTTTCAAACCACTCAAAATGATAGTGGATTGATTGATAAATACGCCAAAACACAAGTCCCATAAAAAGTAAATTTGTTCCCCAAAATAGCACTTTTGCTTGACCGTAAAAGCATTTTTATAAAACATCCAAAAGAAATACTTTTATAGAAATAAAACAGCTTAAATAAACTACGGTTTTTATGAAAATCAATATAATGTCAATTGTTATATCTATTTTTCTGTTTGGATGTGGCAACCCAAAAGAACCCCAATCTACAGTTCAGGACACAATGGACAGTATTGATTCCTTAAATCAAAGTGGGGAAACTGATTTAATAAAAAAGTATGGTGCTAAAGAAGATTGGGGGAATAGATTTACAGCCGCTCTTCAAGAAACTATACAGGATTCATTAATAGTTTTAAAAGGAACAATCACAGATATTTTTAAGGATGGGAATAGATATTTTTTATCTATTAAGGTATTTAAAAACCCTTCAATCGCAACAGTAGAAATGACGGCAGAGCAAACGAATCAGTTAATAAACATGATGCCAGAAAAAAATAATACTTACAGAGGGTGTTTTGTTTTTATAGTAGATGCAATTTCTGTACTTTCCCCTATTACAAGTGAAGGGATTAGAAACAATTTGAGCGGCACTTTAATAGATTTTTATATTAATAAGCGGTACGATTAACGAGAACTATTTTTTGTGCCTAAACAGGCAGTAACATAAAACCTAAATTATGCGCAACTTTTTGATACTATTGTTATCTATTTTATTTATTTCTTGTGCTAATAATTCTTCCGGCAGATATATTAAGTTAGCTGAAGGAGAAGGCGTTGAACCAAAGTTTCATAAAAAGTACGGTGTATTAGAACAGAAAGTAGTTGTGCTTATTGATAATAAGACCAGCGAGATAATTTACTACGATGTATGGGGAGAGAAAATAATATCTAAGCGTTCTTTAAAAGAAGATAATTAATCAGTCTTATTTCCCCATCTTGCGGCAGCAGCCTTTTTAGCTATTTCAACCCGTCTTTTTTTGGTTAGTGCCGCCGCCCTTGCTTTGCCGCCTTTCAAACCACCTTGCCGACCTAAAGCCACAGCAGCAGCATTTTTGCCATCCAATGTAGTTTCTTTATCTGCACCAGTTGCCATATCTACTATTGATTTGGCTTTCTTGTTGGTATCTTTGGGGAGTTCTTTTTTCTTTGCCATAAAGCAAAGGTACAAAAGACTTTGCTTGTTCGGTCAAGCACTAATAATCAATTAATTTCAAACTGAGACACTACCCAATCCGAGGTTTATGGACTACTATGTTGAAGGTAAATAGCTGGTTTCGGACTGTTTTTTATAGCATTAATTAATTCTTATATTCTCTTTTGTTACAGGAGAACAAATATTCTATTTAAAATAAAAACCCGGTCTTTCAACCGGGCTTTTGATTAGAAACCTTTTTTTTCATCCTTCATCATTTTCTGGTCTGGATTTTTTACATATTTCTCCAGCCATTGAAATTGTTCGTTTAACAAGTGCAATAGATTTTCTCTCCCTGCGTAACCATGACTTTCGTATGGTAGGCTTAGGAATTTTACAGTTCCTCCATGACCTTTTATAGCATTGAACATTCTATCACTTTGTATCGGAAATGTTCCAGTGTTATTATCCATTTCTCCATGAACTAACAGAATGGGTGTTTTGATTTTATCTGCATTACTGAAAGGACTCATCTCATTGTATAAATCAGGAGCCTGCCAATAAGTACGGTCTTCATTTTGGAAACCAAACGGAGTCAATGTTCTGTTGTAGGCCCCGCTTCTTGCAATACCTGCTTTAAATAATTTGGTATGTGCTAAAAGATTCGCTGTCATAAATGCGCCGTAACTATGGCCACCAACTGACATACGATTTTTGTCACCCACACCAATTGAATCAAGGGTATTTACAGCTGCTTCAGCATTCATTGTTAATTGCTCGATAAAATCATCATTTGGTTTTTTGTCTTTAGCTGAAGCCACAATTGGCATCTCAGCATTATTGAAAACAGCATAACCCTGTGTTACGTAAAAGATAGGGGAGCCTCCATTTACCAATGTAAAACGGTGCTCACTTCCACGAATCTGCGCAGCATCTGCGGCAGAATTAAATTCTCTTGGATAAGCCCAGATTAAAACAGGAAGTTTGCCATCACGGTCTTTGTTGTAACCTTTTGGTAGGTATAAATCGCCGGTAAGATCAACTCCATCGGCTCTTTTGTATTTTATTTTTTCTTTGGTAACTCCATCCATTTGTGGGTAAGGATTAGTGAATTGGGTAATTTGTCTGTCAGCAATTTTTGCTTTCAGATTTTTGATCCAGTAATTAGGAACAACGGATTCACTTTCTTTTCTTGTCAACAATTCTAGTTTGTCAGCATCTAAAATTTTGGTGATGCTTTCATAAAAACCTTCATTGCATCTCCAGATAATATTTGTTTTTTTAGTTGTAAGATCAAAAGTTGCTAAAAAAGGTAAATCGCCTTTTGGTGAACTTCCAGTTGTATTATTCATTAATAATTTGGTTCCATTGTCGATTAATTTTACAACTTCTCTTTTCCATTGATTTTGTACGGTAACCGGATTGCCGGGATCGGAATAAGCATCAGTAATATTTCTTTCCATCAATAATGTCATTTCTCCCGTAGAAGGATTGTATTGGCTTACCTGTGTTTTTTGTTTGCCTCTTAATCCTTCAGATATCATAGCAAAAGTCGCATTGCCCCATGTAACACCTTGGAAACGCATTTGAGTTTTGAATAATTGTTTTGCCTCGGTATTAAATGGAGCAGATAAGGCATAGACGGCGTCATGAAAATCAATATTTTTTTTAATCATACCACTGTCTAGTGGCATGCACCAAGTTACCGTGGCAGCTTCATCATCTCTCCAGTCAAAACTGCGAGGGGCCATCATCACATTATCATTTCCGGAAGGAGCCGTTTCCGACGAAGGCACATCGGCTAAATGTTTTACTATTTTACCATTCATGTCTGTAATTGCATAAGTAGATGGAAATCCAGATGCAGGAACGGTATAAGAGAATGGTTTCTTCAAGGTGCGGACAATCATATATTTTTTATCAGGAGAAATATTTGTGTTAGCATAAATAGCCGGACTACCAATTTTTGTTTCAATACCATTTACATTTTTTACCAACTGTGTAGTTGCATAAAACTCATAAAGCTTTTCATCGTACGGATTTTTAATAAGATCCTGGTAGGTTGGTCTTGGAGATGCTTTGCCATAATTTTCCTGAACAGTTGGGCCGGTAGGTACAGCAGGACGAACTGGTGCAGCAGCAACTGATTTTATAATTGTTCTATATAGCAAAGTAGTAGCATCGTACCATTGAACACCTCCAGAAATTACATTCAGTGCAGTCTTATTTACTTTCGTTGCTTTCTGTGTTGCTACATCAATTACATATAAATCCACATGTGTGGGATTAGTATTTGTAAAAGCAATTTTTTTATCGTCGGGACTAAAAGAAACACTTCCTGCATATAGTGGTGAAGGCAGACCAGTTATTTTGTAATCCTTACCAGTTTGAATATTACGAAGAGAAAGATCATTAATAAAATTCTGACGGCTTGGGGCAAAGTTGGCGGGGTTGATACGAAGGCCAGCAATTTTTAATTCTGGTCTTGCCAATTCTTCCACCGATGGATAACTGTTGCTTTGCATAAACAACATCCAAGTGCCTTTGTCATCCACTCTTACACCAGGCGTTGGTTTTGCCAATAACATATCAGCAATATCTTTTGGGGGTATTGTGTAGCCGGCATCATCCTGTGCAGTAGTATTAATTGTTAGGAATAAAAAGAAGAAGGAAAAAATCAGAGCATAACGTTTGGTAACCATAGCGAATATTTTAGTGCAACAAGATAAGTAAGAAATGAATATTTAAATGAACCGCTGATGGAAAATATTCGATATATAATTGATTTAATTAATGGGTGAATAATACATCTCCCAATTCGGACTTCTTTTTGAAAACAGAATTAGCAAATGGGCAAAGGGGAATTATCCTGATTGCATTTTCTCTGGCATATTCCACTGCTGCAGAAACCAATTGGTAACCTGCATTCTTTCCTCGTAATTCCTCACTTACTTCTGTATGGTCAATAATCATTTTTTCTGCTCCTGCCATGCTGTAAGTCATTTTAGCCAGCGTATTATTTTCATCGCCGATATGAAAGAAGCCTTTGTTGCCGTCTTTTTTGTGTAGAATCTGCATAATAATTTATTAGAGTTGCATAAATCTAAAAATAATTGGGCAATTATGATTTTACTTTTATATTTGTCCGGTAATGATACAGATAACAAATAAAATATGGTGGTGGCATACAACTCTGAAGGGGCTGTAATGTAATTACTGTATTTGAAAAAATATATTCAGGCCCCGACAGAGTTCGGGGCTTTTTCTTGCCCTTCGTAGCTGAAGCGAAGAAGGCATTGAAGATTAAGATAATTAATTATGAAGAAAATAGAAATAACTACCTCTTGCAAAAGGCTGCTGGCCGATGTTTTTACACCTGTTAGCATTTATCTGCGTTTACGAGATCGATTCAGGGATACAATATTATTGGAAAGTACAGATCATCATAGTTCGGAGAATAGCTATTCTTTTATCTGCATCAATGCAATTGGTGGAATGGAAATCAGCTCAAAGGAATCTGTTGAATTCAAATTACCGGGACGAAATCCTGAAAAGGTTAGTTTTAAAAACAAAAACGAAGTGCCACAACTGTTGTGGGACTTCATGCAAAAATTTGATAGTAAGCAAGGCGATACAAAAGAAGAAAAATTTGCACAAGGTTTATTTGGTTATACATCATATGATGCTGTGCAGTTTTTTGATACGGTAAGTCTTGTAACTCGTAGCTCAAATCTTGAAGCAATTCCACTAATGCGTTATAGGCTTTATCAATATGTGATTGCCATCAACCATTTTAAAGACGAATTATTTATTTGTGAAAATAAAATTGCTGGCGTTGAAAGTGATGTGGCAGTTGTAGAATCATTGATAAGAAGTAAAGATGTTCCTGTTTATCCTTTTGCTCCGAAAGGAGAAGAGATGACAAATATGACGGATGAAGAATATAAGAAGATAGTTGAAAAAGGAATTGCCAGTTGTCATAGAGGTGATGTATTTCAGATTGTATTAAGCAGAAGATTTCAGCAAAAATTTATTGGAGACGAATTTAATGTGTACAGAGCATTGCGGAGTGTAAATCCTTCTCCATATTTATTCTTCTTCGATTATGGAGACTATAAGTTGATGGGCTCTTCGCCGGAAGCACAATTAGTGATTCAGGATGGAACGGCTATAGTTCATCCTATTGCAGGAACATTTAAAAGAACTGGTGATGATGAAGCCGATAAAAAAGCAACGGAAAGATTATTGGAAGATGCAAAAGAAAATGCAGAACATGTTATGCTGGTTGATTTAGCCAGAAATGATTTGAGCCGTGTTTGTGATGAGGTATCGGTGTCTCAATATCGGCAAGTACAATATTTTTCTCATGTTATCCATTTGGTGAGTGAAGTGAAAGCTAAAGTGAGAGAGAATAGTAATCCATTTGAGTTGATGGCAAAAACTTTTCCGGCAGGAACATTAAGTGGTGCACCAAAGTTTAAGGCAATGGAATTAATCGACAATTATGAACCGACTGCAAGAAGTTATTATGGAGGTGCAATCGGTTTTATGGGATTTGACGGAAGTTGTAATCATGCAATCATGATTAGAACATTTTTAAGTCAGCATAATACTTTAACATATCAGGCGGGAGCCGGAGTTGTAGCCGCAAGTAACCCTGAAAATGAATTGCAGGAAGTAAATAATAAACTTGGGGCATTAAAAAAAGCGATTGGCCTCGCAAAAGATATTTAAGTATGAAGATTTTAGTTTTTGATAATTACGATTCGTTTACTTACAACCTTGTCCATTTGGTGGAAAAGATTACCCATGAAAAAGTGGATGTATTTCGTAACGACCAGATTGCATTGGAAAAAATAAAAGAGTATGATAAGATTATTTTATCACCTGGTCCTGGTATACCAGAAGAAGCAGGACTGCTGTTACCGTTGATAAAAGAATTTGCTGCAACGAAATCAATTCTTGGTGTTTGTCTCGGTCATCAGGCAATTGGTGAAGCATTTGGTGGTAAGTTGACCAATCTTTCTACAGTTTATCATGGTGTTGCTATGCCAATTCAAATAGATAGAAAAAAGAAAAGTGATTTGTTTAAAGATTTGCCTGATTCAATTGAAGTTGGTCGTTACCATAGCTGGATTATTGATGAAAAGAATTTTCCTTATGAATTAGAAATAACAGCAAGAGATGAGAACAACTATATTATGGCGTTACAACATAAAAAATTTGATGTTCAAGGTGTGCAATTTCATCCGGAAAGTATTTTGACACCTGATGGAGAAGTAATTATGAGAAATTGGTTAAAGCCCCCAACCTCCTAAAGGGGACTTTGGTGAACTTTAATTTTGAAATCATTCGAGTAGCTATAAAATAAAGATTAACTAAATAATTTTATTAATTATAAAACTAAGTTCCCCTTTAGGGGACAGGGGTATGAAAAAAAATTTACAATTTTTATTCGAACACAAAACCTTAACAAAAGAAAAGGCAAAGGAAGTGCTGGTGAACATTGGTAAAGGGATGTATAATGAGCATGAAGTCACAGCTTTCATGACTGTGTATCTAATGCGCAGCATAACCATTGAAGAGTTACAGGGTTTCAGGGATGCTTTATTAGAATTATGTGTAAAATCAGATTTGAACGAATTTGAAACAATGGACATCGTTGGCACAGGTGGTGATGGAAAAAATACATTTAATATTTCTACACTGAGTTGTTTTATTGTAGCAGGTGCCGGACAAAAAGTGGCCAAACATGGTAACTATGGAGCTTCGTCTATCAGCGGTTCCAGTAATGTAATGGAACAACTCGGTTATACATTTAAAAGTGATAATGATAAATTAAAGAAAGAGATAGAAGAAGCTGGTATCTGTTTTTTACATGCACCATTATTTCATCCGGCATTAAAAACAGTTGGGCCGATCAGAAAGAATCTTGCCATGCGAACTTTCTTTAATATGCTTGGGCCGATGGCGAATCCTGCACACCCAACTTATCAATTAGTTGGTGTTTATAGTTTGGAGATGGCTAGGATTTATAATTATTTATTACAACAATCAGAAAAAGCATTTACCATTATTCATAGCTTGGATGGTTATGATGAGATTTCATTGACGAATGACACAAAGGTTATCACCAATGAAGGAGAAAGAATAATGACGCCAGAACAATTGGGCAAACGAATGGTTTCTGCTAACGATATAAGCGGAGGAAACTCAGTAGACGAAGCAGCAAAGATTTTTACATCCATATTAAAAGGGGAAGGAACTTTTGCGCAGAATGCGGTTGTGCTGGCAAATGCAGCGATGGCATTACATTGCACTGGTAAGTATAAAAGCTATGATGAAGCATATCATATGGCAGTGGAAAGTTTGGATAGTGGGAAAGCTAATGAATCATTAAATAAATTGATTGCATTACAATGAGTACAATCTTAGATACTATCGTTGCAGCTAAAAGGAAAGAAGTAGAAAAGTTCAAACCGATGAGCAGTATTGAGCGGTTTGAAAAAGATGGTTTTTTCTGGCAAATAGCTAATCGTTCTTTGGCTGAGAATTTATTGTTCCCGGGAAGTAATGGCATCATAGCAGAGTTCAAAAGAAAAAGCCCAAGCAAGGGTTGGTTTAAGACAAAAGAACTTGAAGTGGAACCTGTTGTAACGTCATATAATAAAGGAGCGGCCGGTATTTCTGTGTTGACAGATGATGAATTTTTTGGTGGCGACCTAGATGATCTAATACAGACAAAGGTTATAACAGATATTCCGGTGCTTCGCAAAGATTTTATAATTGATAAATGGCAGATAGCAGAAGCCAAGGCTTTTGGCGCAGATGTTATTTTATTGATTGCTGCCTGCTTGTCTATTAAAGAAGTGAAAGACTTTGCATCCTATGCAAAAAGCATCGGACTGGAAAGCATTCTGGAAGTGCATAATGAAGAAGAGTTGGAGCATTTTTGCGATGAAGTAACGATGGTCGGTGTGAACAACCGGAACCTGAAAACGTTTGAAGTAGATATTAATACTTCCTTAGAATTGATTGATAAAATTCCTAAAGAAAAACCAGCGATTGCAGAAAGTGGCATCAGCAGCGTAGATACTATTGTAACTTTGCGAAATGCCGGTTATAAAGGATTTTTGATTGGTGAGAATTTTATGAAAGAAGAACAGCCGGGAAAGGCATTTGAGGAATTTGTGATTGGGCTGAAGCCCAATTAAAAAACTGAACACAGATTCTCACAGATTAAACGTATTAACACAGATTATTAATAAATTCAATTATAACATTATAACATATCTAAAGCAGATCAGGATTTTGAAGAATCTAATTCGTGAAAATCTGTGTAATCTGTGGCTAAAAAAAACAATATGAATATTAAAGTATGCGGCATTACAGAAATGAAACAATTGCAACAGTTGGATGGGCTGGCTATTGATTTTGCAGGAATGATCTTTTATAAAGATTCTCCCCGATTTATTGGCGATAAACTTTCTAAGAATGATGTAAAAAAGGCAGATTTTGATCTGAAAAAAACCGGTGTGTTTGTAAATCCTGAAATGATTGATGTGCTGGATGCTATTGATGAGTATGGACTGGAAGTAGTGCAACTGCACGGTAACGAAAGTCCGGAGATGTGTGAAGACCTAAGCAGCGAAGTGGAAGTGATAAAAGTATTTAGTATTAAAGATAATAAGGAAGATATTGACGAAATGGTAGCAAAATATGATGCCGTCTGTGATTATTACTTGTTTGATAAGGCCACAGATTACACTATCGGCGGCACAGGCCAGCAGTTTGATTGGGAAATTTTACGGAAAGCCAAGATTGAAAAACCTTTCTTTTTAAGCGGTGGTATTGCGGTGGAAGATGCGGCAAAATTAAAAGCCTTTAAACATCCTGATTTTTTTGGTGTTGATATTAACAGCCGTTTTGAAACCGAACCGGGAGTAAAAGATATGGCGAAGTTGTTACAGTTTAAGTTGGCGTTGAAGTAAGGCCTCCCCTGAACTCCGTTCGTTCCATTTCATGGAACCTCCAAAGGAGGGGCTTTAGAGTCTGAAATTTTAGAAAGTTATTATTGGTTGTAAAAGAAGACTGAAGTATTGATTAATGAAGCAAAAGAAATAGAAAAAAACAAAAGCATTGCTTTAGTAAACATCCCCCTCCTTGGAGGGGCGGCTTGAGGAGATGTTTTACTTTAAGGAAACTGGGGGTGTGTTTTGATGCAATGAAAACCGAACGTACAAGTGAGTGACACAACAGACGATGCCATGTAATACTGAAGATGGTAACAAAAAATAAAAATGACAACAACACAAACATATACTTCTCCAAACGAACAAGGCTACTACGGTCCATTCGGTGGTGCCTACATACCTGAAATGCTGCATCGCAATGTGGAAGATCTGCGGACAAAGTATTTAGAAATAATATATGAGGAAGGTTTTCAAAAAGAGTTTCAGTATTTGCTACGGGATTATGTAGGAAGGCCGACGCCATTGTATATGGCAGAGAGATTGAGTAAACAATTTGGTACAACGATCTATTTAAAACGAGAAGATCTCTGTCATACCGGCGCACATAAAATAAATAATACCATCGGGCAGATATTATTGGCGCAGCGATTGGGAAAAACAAGAATCATTGCAGAGACAGGTGCTGGACAGCATGGAGTGGCAACGGCTACGGTTTGTGCATTAAAAGGTGTTAAGTGTATTGTGTACATGGGAGAAAAAGATATTGAACGACAAGCTCCGAATGTAGCAAGAATGAAAATGTTAGGAGCAACAGTGATTCCGGCTACTAGTGGCAGTAAGACATTGAAAGATGCAACGAATGAAGCGATACGGGATTGGATTAATAATCCCAATGATACACATTATATAATCGGCAGTGTAGTAGGGCCGCATCCATATCCTGATATGGTAGCGAGATTTCAGAGTGTGATAAGCGAAGAAATGCGCAAACAATTATTAGAGAAAACTGGTAATGAATTACCCACTCATGTAATGGCCTGTGTAGGCGGCGGCAGTAATGCTGCAGGAGCATTTTATCATTTCTTAGATGAAACTTCAGTTCAATTGATTGCTGTAGAAGCTGCAGGTGAAGGAGTAAACAGTGGCAAGAGTGCTGCAACAACAGCATTGGGTAAGCCAGGTATTTTACATGGTAGTAAAAGTTTGCTGATGCAAACGGATGATGGACAAGTAGTGGAGCCCCATAGTATTTCTGCCGGTTTGGATTATCCTGGTATTGGCCCTTTGCATGCACATTTATTTAAAAGTGGTAGAGGTACATTTTTAAGTGCAACTGATGAGGAAGCATTACTGGCAGCGTTTGAATTATCAAAATTGGAAGGAATTATTCCGGCATTAGAAACGGCTCATGCTTTATCTGCATTGAAGCAAATGAAATTTAAGAAGGAAGATGTGGTGGTGATTTGTTTGAGTGGGAGAGGGGATAAGGATCTTTCTACATACATGAAAAATTTGTAATTGGGTAAGAAGTATTTTTAACTCAGTGCCTTAGTGTTTTGGTGTCTCTGTGGTTCAAACCCTGTACTATTTATTTTGAAAGACTAAGTCACAAAGACACGGAGACACCAATAAGAAGTTTTGTCGGAAATAATAGTATGAGTACATTAAAAGAAATATTTAAAACAAAAGGCAAGAATATATTGAATGTTTACTGCACCGCAGGCTACCCTCAATTAAATTCCACTCTGGAAATAATGAAAGCTCTGCAACAAAACGGTGCCGACATTATTGAGCTCGGTATGCCTTACAGCGATCCTTTAGCAGATGGCCCAGTTATTCAACAAAGCAGTGCTATTGCTATTGCAAATGGAATGACGATTTCAAAACTGTTCGAACAGTTAAAAGACTTTCGCAGAAGCCCCTCCTTCGGAGGGGTTGGGGAGGTCATTCCAGTAATCTTAATGGGTTACATGAATCCTGTTTTACAATACGGCTTTGAAAAATTTTGTGCTGATGCTTCAGCCGTTGGTATTGACGGTTTAATATTGCCTGACTTACCCGAGTTTGAATTTGAGACAGAATATGGAACCATCATAAAAAAGTACAACCTTGATTTTATTTTTTTGATTACTCCCGAAACATCTGATGAAAGAATCAAGAAACTGGATAGCCTAAGCTCCGGTTTTTTATATGCAGTTTCATCTTCTTCTACAACTGGTAGCGACAAAACTAATGCAAGCCCCGATGCGTATTTAAAGAAGTTGAAAGGGCTTTCATTAAAAAATCCTGTGTTAGTTGGCTTTGGAATCCAGGATAAAGCCTCATTTGATGCCGTTTGTCAGTATGCCGATGGCGGAATTATCGGAACTGCCTATATTAAAGCATTGGAAAACAGTACAGATGTTAATGCATCCACAAAATCTTTCCTTTCGACAATTGTCGGTTGAATGACTTGAAGGTTTCCAATTCAATGATTAAATTTGCAAATTAATAGCCGAATCACCCATTTATGAAAATCAGATATAACTATGAAAAAATTATTGCTTCTTCTTTTGCTTAGCCCCGTTTTTGTTTTGGCGCAGAATGCTGAAAAGTCTTTTATAATTGAAGGAAAACTGGATGGTCTTCCCGATGGCACAGAAATTAAGTTGTATAAAAACGGTGACAACACTGAAATGGCTTCGGCTAAACTAATCAAAACAAAGTTTACATTAAAAGGAAAAGTAAAAGAACCTGTGCTGTGTTTTTTGGCAATAGGTGATAATAAGCCTGTGGAAATTTTTGTGGAAGGAGGAAAGGCTTCTTTAAAAGGAAAGAGTGTAAATCCGCTAACAGTTGAAATATCCGGTTCTGAATCTCATAAAGAGTTTACTGATTTTACAAAAGAGTTTTTACCACTTATTCAACAAGTGAGCAGCATTGCCACCACTATAAATAATAAAATGCCTGGCACTGAAAGGGATAATTTGATGAAGACTTATAATGCTTTACAGGAGAATGTACAAAACGCAATTACTAAAGTTGTAAATGGCAAGCCTAAATCAATAGTTACTGCTTTTATCTTGAATGTTACGTATGGCTTCAACGAAGACATAGTAATATTAGAGAACAGGTTTAATCAATTGGATGCATTAGTAAAGCAATCAGAAACAGGGCAAGCACTTGCGGGTTTTATTGCAGAGAATAAGATTGGTGCTGTAGGCACAGAGGCAATGGATTTTTCGCAACCTGATACATTAGGAAATGCTGTTGCCCTTTCTTCTTTTAGAGGGAAATATGTATTAGTAGATTTTTGGGCAAGCTGGTGTGGACCTTGTCGTCAGGAAAACCCAACTGTAGTTGAAAACTATAACTACTTTAATGCAAAAAATTTTACAGTATTAGGCGTTTCGTTGGACAGGCCCGGGCAAAAAGATAAATGGTTAAATGCCATTAAAGAGGACAATCTTGCCTGGACACAAGTAAGCGATCTGCAATTCTGGAACAATGCTGCCGCCAAATTGTATAAAGTGCAAGGCATACCACAGAATTTTCTGGTAGACCCAGAAGGAAAAATCGTAGCAAAAAATCTTAGAGGCCCTGCCTTGCGGGAAAAGCTTTGCGAATTGCTTGGTTGCGAAACAAAGGGTTTTTAATTCTATTCTTCGGCTATACCTAACAACGTCGAAATTGCTGTCCAGTTTTTCTCTTTTTGCTTAGTATATGCTTCTGTATTAGAAGCACTATTATCTTCAGTTATTTTTAGCAGGAGAACTGCCTGGTTTTTCAACCCTTTTATTGATTCAGCTATAGATTCAATAAAATTCTTATCATTTTCCTTAGAAAATACTTTTTCTTTTAAGTTGTCTTCAAATGATTTGATAAGAAAATCAAACATCCCTTTTTGAGAATTCATTAGCTGGGTTACTTTTTCTGTCTCATATATCTTCTTAACAAAAGCATCTTTAGCTACATCAATCAATACATATGTATTGTACAACATTGTTCCAGATACTCCTCCAATCGTAGCTAATAATTTTTCTTCTCTTTCTTCACAGGTTTGTGAAAAACTATTTAGTGATAAAATTGCCAATGTGCAGATAAGTACTATTTTTTTCATTGAAGTTTATTTTTATTTGCTAAGATAGTTGATTAATAAACGTATATGTTCTAAGTAATAACTGAGCAACGGTAGAAAGAAGATACTCGTCACATGTAAAATTTGTAAATTATATAGTACCTTAGAACTCAGTTATAACCTAAATCCAAAATGCTATCATGAAAATTCTTTCATTAGCCCTGCTTATTTTTATTTCAATTGCTAGTCAGGCGCAGATACTCAATAAAATAAAGAACAAAGTAAAAGGCAAAGCCGAAAGCGAAGTAAGGGATGCTAAGTATGAAGCTAAAGCAAAAGCTAGAGCTGCTGCCCACAATGAAATGGATGAAGTAAAGGCCGACTTCGATTCTACTGATATTGACTATGCAATTCTATTAAGTGACAATTCCGGTTTATTTGGCGGACAGGGAAAAGGTGGATTTGGTTCCAAGTTTCTACGATTAGGGGGTATTGCCAATTCATTGTATAAAGATTTTGATCTGGATGATGAGGAAAATGCAACATTGAATTTGCAAATGGGGCAGTCTGCTTATGCAATGGGTAAATATGTTTTTGCAGAAAAAAGATTAAAGTCGGCACAGGGCTTTTTTGAAAAGTCTTATCGCACTAGCGAATTGAATTATATGAAAACAATTGCCAGCCGTGGTTTATTGTACACAACAACAGGACGGTTCGCATTGGCAGATGAATACACTGCAAAAGCATTACAACTTCGGGAAGAGAAATTGGGGAATACCAATATGGCTGTAGCCGCTTCGCTGAATAATTATGCAGTGCTGCATTACAATCTTGGCAAGTACAACGAATCAGAAAAAGAATTTAATGACGCTATTGCAGTTATTAAAACAAATAAGTTACAGGAAGCAATGCCCTATGCAATTGTGTTGAACAATCAGGCTATGCTGTACCAATCAATGGGGAATTATGAAGCAGCAGTAAAAGTATTGCTACAGGCAATGACATTGTCTGCAAAGCTTGAATCTGCCAAAGCCAGAAATCAATTAAAATTTTTATCTAATCTTGCGTTGCTGTATCAGCAAATGGGAAAATATGCTGAGGCAGAAAAAATTTATCTGGAGTTGGATAAAAAACTGGACAAAGGAAAACCCGAGCAGGCAAACATGCTGAACAACTACGCCATTCTTTCTTTATTAATGAAGAAGGAGGATAAAGTTGAATCCATGCTAAAGCAATCAGCAGGCATTTATAAAAGTTCGATGGGAGAGTCAAGTCCGGCTTATGCAAAAGTGATAAGTGATCTTGGCAATTTTTATCGCCACAAAGCAAGATATGCAGAGGCCGAACCTTTATTGCAGCAAGCCTTGCAGATAAGAGAAGATGTGCTTGGTACAAATCATCCAATGTATGTACAGTCGCAAGAAGATATGGCAATACTGCACTGGAAGCAAAAAGATATTACTAAATCTATTTCGCTGTACAAAACTGTAATGGAGAGAACATTGGATTTTATCAACAGCTACTTTGCTCCGATGAGTGAAGCGGAGAAAACAAGGTATTGGGATATGCTTGCTCCAAGGTTTCAACGGTTTTACAATTTTGCATTAGATGCTGCATCGTCAGATAAAGGAATATTAAAGGACATGTTTGAATACAGAACCGCCACAAAAGGCATTTTACTCAGTTCAACCAGAAAGATAAGTGAGAGCATTAGTAACAGTGGCAGCCAACAGTTGATTGATGATTACACCAACTGGATCGATCATAAAGAGCAACTTACAAAGCTGTATGCATATTCCAAGCAAGATTTAAAAGAACAGGCTGTAAATATAGATTCGCTAGAAGCCAATGTAAACAGCATGGAGAAAAAGATTTCTAAAAATTCAAAAGAGTTTGCAGATTTTTATTTTGCAGGTAAAATAAAATTCAATGCCATTCAAAATCAATTAAAGGGTGATGAGGCTTTGGTAGAAATAATTCGCTTGCAGCAGTTTGAGCAGGGCTTTACAGATGATTGCCGTTACATAGGTTTAGTAGCCACAAAAGATAAATCGCAACCAGAAATAGTTGTGTTGGATAAAGGCAACGATCTCGAAGTAAAACATGCCAGAACCTATAGGGTAATGATGAAGAGCAAAGGAAACGATGTGCAATCGTACACTAACTTCTGGGAGCCATTTGAAAAAGAATTAAGCGGTAAGAAAACAATTTATGTTTCGCTGGATGGGGTGTACAACCAGGTAAACCTAAACACACTAAAGAAAACAGGTAACGACTATCTTATAAAGAAATATGATTTTATTCTGCTCAGTAATCCCCGTGATATAATGGCGAGCAATAAAAATGGGAAATCCGTCGGTGATAAAAATGCAGCCGTAATCGGTTTCCCAAATTACGGAGCAGGTAATATTGCTCCATTACCAGCCACAAAAAAAGAAGTAGAAGGAGTAGGAGGGCAATTAAAAAATTCTGGCTATGCTGTTGCAGAATTAATGCAGCAGAATGCTACAGAAAAAAATCTTAAATCGGCAAAGTATGTTAAGGTATTGCATATCGCAACGCATGGTTATTTCTTAAAAGATGTGGTAAAGCCGAGTTGGCCGCTGGGTGTACATTCAGATTATGCAAAAGATAATGTGTTGCTTCGTTCCGGGCTTATGCTCACTGGTGCTTCCAATGCAGACAAATTAATTCCCGGACTTGACAATAGCAACAATGGCATTATCACTTCTTACGAAGCCATGAATCTCGATCTAAAAGGCACCAACCTCGTAGTGCTAAGTGCCTGCGAAACTGGCTTGGGCGAAGTAAAAGCCGGAGAAGGTGTTTATGGTTTGCAAAGGGCATTTCTCGTAGCCGGTGCAGATGCTATTATCATGAGTTTATGGAAGGTAGACGATGCCGCCACACAAGAGCTCATGAATATTTTTTATTCCAACTGGATAAAAGGTGGCGACAAGCAAAAAGCTTTTCGAGATGCACAAGTGCAGCTCATGACAAAGTTCAAAGAGCCATTGTATTGGGGCGCATTTGTAATGATGGAGAATTAAAACGTTGCAATGGTTTGTGTCTTCACTAACCATTTTTCTTGTACTCCGAAGCTTCAGCGAAGGAGTATTAACCGAGCTTCAGTTCCCTGAGCATCGTCCCTTGCGTCGCACTCTTGTACTGTAGTAATTCTATTCAACTTTTTGATACCGATGGTCTCTCTCAATAGCAATGTCTCCCGCAGGGTACGTTGCGTATCAGCTAATCATTTATCTTTTTCTTTCAAAATAATCTTCTTAATAATAACAATTTGCCCAAGATGGTAGTGGCTATGCTCTATAATGCCGTGTAGGTTTCTGAAGTAATTACCATATTTTTCATCAGCAAGATATTCGTTAAGCTTTTCGTCTGGTAGCTGCTCCACAAGCTTGGCAAAGGTTTCTGCATCTGCCCAAACTTTATTCAGCATCTTTTCCCAATCTTGCTGCGATTGAATAAGAGGCACATCAAAACTAAATTTGTCATGAGCTTCCAAAATTTCACCTTGTAATACTTTTAAAACAGCACTTACATAATAATTGATATGATAAGTAAGAGCAGCAATAGTATTTAGCGAATCAATTTTTGTAGTAGCCTGTTGCCATGTTACATCTGCGAGATTATCTTTCAGATTGGAGGTAGTCCAGTTGCCACCAAAATGAATTTCACGAAAGTGCTTTGCTATTTGTGCTGTTAAACTCATTATGTGGAATTGATATTTTATAACAACTTATTATGTCATTGCAATTGCCTTTTATACAATTGTATCGCATTTTCAAAACCCAGATACAATGCATCGCAGATAAGAGCATGACCAATGCTTACTTCATCTATCCACGGTATTTGTTGTTTCAGAAATTGAAGATTTTGTCTGTCAAGATCATGTCCTGCATTAATGCCAAGACCTAATTCTTTTGCTTTGGTAGCAGCAGCGATAAATGGTTTGATAGCAGCATCTTTATTGCCGTTGGCATATTGCTTTGCATAGCTTTCTGTATACAATTCAATTCTATCTGTTCCTGTTGCAGCGGCGCCTTCCACCATTGCTACATCGGGATCTACAAAAATCGAAACACGGATGCCTGCATCTTTAAACACTTTTATGGTTTGTTGCAGATAGTCTTTGTTGGAGACAGTGTCCCAGCCATGGTCACTGGTAAGTTGTCCCAATGTGTCAGGTACTAATGTTACCTGATGTGGTTTTGTTTCCAGCACCAAGTCAATAAATTTTTGCTCTCTGCAATTACCTTCTATATTAAACTCGGTAGTTATTATTTTTTTTATCTGCCGCACATCTTCATAGCGAATATGCCGTTCGTCTGGCCGTGGATGAACTGTGACACCATCGGCTCCAAACAGTTGAGCATCGATGGCTGCTTTTACTACATCTGGATTGTCGCCGCCTCTGGAGTTGCGGAGTGTTGCAAACTTATTGATGTTAACGGAGAGTTTCGTCATGTCGCAAAAATACAGTTCTTATAATTCCTTCCATGTGTGGTCGGCTAATAATTGTACGGCCGATACAAATTTCTTAAACGGTCCAGCAACTCCCCATTCTTTTGGAGAAACCAATGACAGCATGAAACTTTCATCATTCTTCTCATACAAATAATATGTTTGCCCGATATTAGGTTTGAAAGAAAGCTTAGCCTGATAGATCAACATTGATAATTCTTTTCTTTTCTGAATTTCATGTGCTTGCAAGGCCAGTAGCTCTATTTGCTTACGTATTTGGTCGAGCTGCATATTTGTTTGCTCCTCCATTGCTGTTAGAGCTTTATGTTTGATAACACCTTCTTCTGTAGCTTTTATTACGGCTCCTGATACGGAAGCGGAGTAAGGCAGCACACTCAATTGTTTATGATACATTTCTGCATTGGTGTAAGAGGTCCCGTCTTCTCTGTTTCCTTGTTGAGTAACTCTTAAATAACCATTGGGCATTATCTCATGCACAATGTGCAGTACTACTTCTCCTTTTTTGTAAAAATGTATTTCGAAACTAACGCTGTCGGGAAATAAGGCCTGCACTTTATCTGCCAAGTCATGATTTTGGAAATCATTTAAATCTCCATCGGCATTTATGGTATAGCTGCTGGCAAAGGCGGTGTTTTCAAGTGATACCCAATTATGATGAACGATGAGATCTTTAGTATCCTTTATTGCTTCTATTTTATAAATACCACTTTTGGGTCTTTCGCCCAATTCGTATGTTCCCTTTTCGGGAAATAGTTGCCATGAAGCTAGAAAATTATATGCTTGAACCATATTATTGATTAGTTGTGATGTAGCAAAGATTTTGTTTTCCTGCCATATAACAAAGTATTGAAGAGTTTGTTTGCAAATTCATTAATGAAGGTTTAGCTTTATTTTTCTACTATCTTTATTATGAAATAGCGAAAACAATGAAAAGTTATTTTGGCGAATACCAAAATGCCCAAGGTACAGGTGCGGTAGAGTCTACCGTATTGATTTTTGATAAGAACCTCAGCATAGGTTTTCGCAATGCAGATGGAAGCAATGCTATGATAAGTTGGCTACTGAAAGATGTGGAGGTTATACATGCTTTTTCTTCGCAAGGAACAAAACTTACATCTTCTAAACATCCGGGAGCAACATTAACGATTAAAGGAAAAGAAGCTGGGGATTTCATAAAAGAAATGCAGGCGGAAAGACAAAAGCCATGGCATCAGAAAAGCAGCGGAAAGGAATGGATAAGAAACGGTTTGCTTTTACTTACATTACTGGGTGGATTATTTCTACTGTATCTTTTAATAGTTCCGTGGCTATCTGAAAAGCTTGCTACAAAAATTTCTATTAAAACTGAAAAGCAATTAGGCGAAGCGGCATATAATGCAATGGGTCTTGCCGGACAGGAAGATACAGCCAGCAGTTACATATTAAATGAATTTTTTCAGGAAATGGATGTCCCCACAGCATATGATATAAAAATTACTGTGGTGAATGATAATATGGTGAATGCTTTTGCTTTGCCGGGTGGCCGCATTGTGGTGTACAGTGCATTATTGAAAGAGATTAATTCATACCCAGAGTTGGCAGCTTTGCTTAGTCATGAGTTTACTCATGTAAATAATAAGCATTCCACAAAATCAATTTTCAGAAAGCTTGGATCAAAAGTATTTCTTGGTTTGTTATTTGGAAGATTTGGAACGGTTACATCTGTTGTGGTTGATCATGCAGATAATTTAAAGTCCTTAAAGTATTCCCGTAAACTAGAGAAAGAAGCAGATATTGATGGTCTTGCACTTTTGGCAAAACGGGGAATAGATCCGAATGGATTCGAAGATTTGTTTACTAATTTAAAAACGGCGGCAGGGGGTGATGCGATGCCAGAATTTTTTGGAAGCCATCCGGATATTGATAAGCGTATTGCTTATGTTAAAGAAGCTGGAAAAACGATTGTAATAAAGGAAGATGAAAAACTAAAAGGTATATTTGAAAAATTAAAATAAACAATCATGTTAGTTACAACAACAAGTACAGTAGATGGAAAACAAGTGCAGGAATACCTCGGTGTTATTAATGCACAAAGCATAATCGGTGCTAATATCTTTAAAGACATATTTGCCGGATTAAGAGATGTGTTTGGTGGTAGAAGTAAAACCTACGAGAAAGTGCTTGAACAAGCTAAGGAAGATGCATTGAGGGAATTATCAGAAAAAGCACAAGCTTTGGGAGCTAATGGCATATTAGGTGTAGACCTGGACTTTGAAACTATAGGAAGCGGTGGCAGTATGCTGATGGTAATTGCTACAGGAACAGCAGTACGATTCTAAATTTTAATTATAGCAACTTGAAACAAATACTTATTTCATTGAGTTTATTGTTCGCCGCTGTAGTTGTAAAAGCTCAAGAGCCGGTGCAAACAACAAAGCAAATTCTAAATGAGGCATATGCTCTGGCGGCAAAAGAGAATAAAAAAGTATTTATCATGTTTCATGCATCCTGGTGTGGTTGGTGCCATAAGATGGATAAAAGTATGAATGATGAAAGTTGTAAAAAGTATTTCGACGACAATTTTGTCATCCGCCATTTAGTCGTTAATGAATCTCCTGATAAAAAGCATCTTGAAAACCCCGGCGCAGAAGATCTCAAGAACCTTTATCATGGGACAGGTCAGGGTATCCCATTTTGGCTCATTTTTGATAAAGATGGTAAGTTGCTCTCCGACTCTAAAATAAGAAAGAAGGGCGAAGGCCCCGAAGTAGGAGAAAACAGCGGTTGCCCTGCCAGCGAAGTAGAAGTTGACTTTTTTATCAGTGTATTGAAAAAAACGACTTCGCTTAAAAAAGCTGAACTTGAAATAATAGAGAAACAATTCCGAAAAAATGAAATGTAAATGGTTTATCACCAATTAGGCAGTTCGTCCTCTACAGCCTGACGTATTACTTTTTTGTTTTGTTCAATCCATCCGGGAAGGTTGGATGGAGTAAAATCCCAACTACTATCCAGCTTTTTCATATCGAAAAATATTCTGTCGCCCCGTTCATTACAAACATTCACCGAGAAAGTTTCTACTTCGGAATTTCTGATCTTTCTGAAATTAAACTCTCTTAATCTGCCATCTAGTTTTATCAATAAGGAAAACTGTACTGCTCTGATGAATTGAATCTGCATATCACACCATTTTATTAAGCCAACAATACTGCAAGAAGTGTGCTATGAGTAAGAATACTTCGAATTAAAGTTATTCACAAATTGATTTGAGTCATTAGAACAATTAGAGGGTGACTTTACTATGGTCGTTAGTATATAGAATAGTAGTTGTATTGGTTGTAAAAAGGAGTGCAACTATGTTTGTTGTTTAACAATCTTGAACGGGATAAAAGCTAATTAATAATTATTTTAGCAATATGAAAAAAATAATAGGACTTCTTTTCTTGCTGCCTTTATTTGGAACAGCTCAGGACTGTAAACTAATCCGTGAAACTGATCCTTTTACAAAGGAGATAAAAATTTCAACAGGCTTTATTTTTGTCGACGGAGGTTCACTTACCATTGATGCCGACAAAAAAGAAGTGCTTGTTCTTTTTTCTATAAATGATGCCGGAAGGTGTTTTGATAACAATTCTACGGCTATAATAATGTTTGAAGGGTTGAAATCAAAAACATCTTCAAGAAATGGTGGAACTATGAACTGTGAAGGATTGTTCCAGTTTGTTTTCAGAAATACAACTTCTACTACCACCTTATTGCAAAGGTTAATGACTTATAAAATTGCTTCAATTATTTTTACTGATAGTAATAAAAAAGAAACTACACTTACTGTTAGGCCACTCGAGCAAACACTAATAATGAAAATGGCTACTTGCCTTATCAACGAATCTAAGACACTCTTGTAATCATATCTTAAATCAAAATAAAAAACCCAGCCAATTAGCTGGGTTTTCAGTAAAATATAATCAAGGATTAATACCTGTAATGTTCTGGCTTAAATGGTCCTTCATTCGTAATACCAAGATAAGAAGCTTGTGCGGTAGTTAGCTCATCCAACACAACACCAATTTTTGCTAAATGCAAACGAGCAACTTTTTCATCAAGTTGTTTTGGAAGAACATAAACATTGTTATCATAGTTTTTGTTGTTGGTCCAAAGCTCAATTTGTGCCAATGTTTGGTTTGCAAATGAATTACTCATCACAAAGGATGGATGTCCAGTTGCACAACCGAGATTTACTAATCTTCCTTCTGCCAAAATGATAATATCTTTTCCATCAATAGTATAAATATCAACCTGTGGCTTAATTGTATCTTTTGTATCGCCATAATTTGTATTCAACCAGGCTATGTCAATTTCAATATCAAAATGTCCGATGTTACAAACGATAACTTTATCCTTCATCAGTTTGAAATGTTCACCAGTGATAAGGTCACGGCATCCTGAAGCAGTAACAACGATATCAGCTTCTTTAACAGCATCAATCATTTTCTTAACTTCAAAACCGTCCATAGCTGCCTGTAAAGCACAGATAGGATCGATCTCCGTAACAATAACACGACAGCCAGCACCTTTTAATGAAGCGGCAGAACCTTTTCCAACATCACCATAGCCACCAACAACGGCTACTTTACCCGCCATCATTACATCAGTAGCTCTGCGGATAGCATCTACCAATGATTCTTTACAACCATATTTGTTATCAAACTTAGATTTAGTAACAGAGTCGTTTACATTGATAGCAGGCATTGGTAATGTTCCTTTTGCTACTCTTTCATATAAACGGTGAACACCTGTAGTAGTTTCTTCAGAAATTCCTTTTACATGCTGAA
>Ga0073903_10000274_pt1 | contig 26887 bp, 49 predicted proteins | sample KloWWTKNB14_bulk_FD_66665 | JGI IMG/M metagenome (GOLD analysis project Ga0073903, IMG submission 66665) | Active sludge microbial communities from Klosterneuburg, Austria, studying microevolution and ecology of nitrifiers - Klosterneuburg... | ecosystem: Engineered > WWTP > Aerobic digester >... | reverse complement strand
CCACCCCCGAGTGAGGCTAGTGAGGTAGGATGGGGCATGAACCCCATCCCTGACCTACGCCGCCTGGAGGGACTCCATCGGGATGAGTCTCTCACCCTCACATGCGCGGAGGTACGCACTCTCGTGGAGATGGCCGACGAAGGCGCACAACGAGGCCGTGCCGAGAGAGCCCAGCGACGCAGGGGGATCAAGACCGATCTGCAAATCGAGGATGCCCTGCGGGACCAACTCCAACGAGTCTACGCGGCCATCTACACCCTGAAGAAGACCCTGAGTGGTTCCGTGAGCCTCAAGGGGTGGATGCTGGGGCGTATCAACGCATCACTGGCCACACTCGATGAACTGCGAGAATCCCTCGTACGCACCACCCGGAACTGAACCTATGAGCCCTGTGACCCCTACGCCCAAAGCCCCATTTCCAATCAAGGATCGGACGGCAATCGAGTGGGCGCTGACCAAGCTGCGGGAGGGAACGCTGTCTGTTGACGCCGAGGGGCGCATCTGGCGTCATTCGATCATGACCCGGTGGGGACATAGGCCCTGTGTCAAACGACGTGCTGAAAACGTGGGTGGCAAAGGCTACCTGCGGTTGACCCTCCAGATCCCAGGGGGCGGTCTGGTACAGACCATGGCACACCGGGTGGTGTGGGAGTCCATTCACGGACCAATCCCGGACGGACTTCAGATCAACCACAAGGACCTGGATAAGCAGAACAACCGACCCACCAACCTTGAGTTGGTGACGGGCACCGAAAACGTCCAGCACGCGCACGCCAACGGCTGCAATCTCGGATGGTCCCAAGTAGATCGCCACACCGGATTGTGGCGGGGAAAACCTTTGGTGACCCCAGAGCGAGAAGAAGAGGTTCGGGCCTCCCGAGCTTCCGGGATGTTGTACCGTGAGCTCGCGGATTCGTTTGGACTCTCGATCAGTCATCTTCACCGGATCTGTACGAAATGACAATCCTTCGAGCACCCATGCCCTACGTCGGCGGCAAGTCAATGATCGCGGACACCGTGTGGAAAGCCCTCGGAGGTGTGACCACGTACGTGGAGCCGTTCGCAGGGTCGTGTGCAGTTCTCCTGGCACGGCCACAGCCGTTCACGGGTCTGGAGATCATCAACGACGCCAACGGGTACGTCGCGAACTGTTGGAGGGCCATCCAACAGCACCCCGCACAGGTGGCAGAGTTCGCCAACTGGCCACCCAACGAGTGTGTGCCCACTGGCACCCTCATCGACACCCCCAACGGCCCTGTACCAGTCGAACGGATCATTCCTGGCATGGTGGTGTGGGGCGAGAAGAACGGTCGGGTGGTGCCAACCGTGGTTCGAGCCACACAGAGCAGCGAAGCCCGTGATTTCACCAAGATCGGGGCACTTCGGGTGACAGGGAACCATCCTGTCAAGACACAGGAACATGGCTACATCCCCGCCACTGACCTGCGTCCAGGGATGAGTGTCTGGAAACTGACGTACCCCACCTTGGAATATGTTCTTGGTGTGCTACACTCCGACCATGGACAAGCCATGGATGATCTACGGGCTGGAGGACCCCAGGACGGGGGACACCCGGTACGTCGGGGCGACTTTCAGGGGGAATCGGAGACTCAACGAGCACATGTCGAGAGCGGTAACCGGGGGGCGTACGCACCGGGACTGCTGGATCAGGTCTCTCATCACGATGGGGCTCCGACCCACCCTCAAGGTACTGGAACAGGGGGCAGGGGAGGGGTGGCAGGACCGAGAGAAGTTCTGGATCTCGGAACACCGTCTGACGGGGGATCTGGTCAACCACACGGACGGCGGGGAGGGGTTCCTGGGGTATGTCCCAACTCCAGAGCTTCGTGCCAAGTGGTCTGCAATGCGGAGGGGGGTGCCGTATGCGCCCGGACGTGTGCCAGGAATGAAGGGGAAGCACCACACCCCGGAGGTGCGGGAGAAGATCCGAGAAGCCAGTACAGGACTGAAGAGGACCGAGGAGACCCGGAAGCGAATGTCCGATGCGGCGAAGATCCGCGGGATGGAAGCCGCCCTCTCGGCACGCCGGAAGCGTGTGGTGTGTGTCGAGACGGGGGAGTCCTTCGAGTCTCTGGCGGCTCTGGTGAGATCCCTCAAGGTGAACAGGTCCACGATCTCACAGGCAATCCGCAACGGGTCTCGCTGCAAAGGGAATCACTACAAGTATGGGTGATGGTCCACAACTTCGAGACGGACACCGGGAACTACTTCGCGGAGGGTGTGCTCGTTCACAACTGTGACCTCCACGCCCGGCACCGCTGGTTGACGGAACGTCGGGACCAACTCCAAGCACAACTGGAGAGCGATCCCGACTGGTGTGACACCAAGGTCGCCGGGTGGTGGCTCTGGGGCATGGCGAACTTCTTCACGGGTGCGTTCTGTGTCCGTGAGAAGCCCAACCGCTGCAAGCTCCTGTGCGACTCCAACCGAGGCATCACCGGCACCACGTCGGACCCTCACCAGTGGATGCAGGAGCTCCAGGACCGGATGCGCCGGGTGAAGGTGCTGTGCGGGGACTTCAAACGTGCCCTCACTCCGTCGGTGATCAACCCCAATGGGGGCAACTCAGGCGTGTTCCTCGACCCCCCCTACGACGGTGGAGACACGCGGGTCTACGGCCTGGACAGCGCCAGCATCTTCCAGGAGACCCTGGACTGGGCGCTCACCAATGCCTCACCCACCGTGCGGGTGGTCCTCGCGGGCTACGACAGTCGCCCCATGCCCGAAGGCTGGCGAGAGCTCGCATGGAAGGGACACGGCGGGCACGGTCGGCGGAAGGACAACAAGGAGAACACCAACCAGGATCGTGAACGGTTGTGGCTCTCCCCAAGCTGTCTCAATCCCGAGTCCGTGTCACAGGTCACGTCCCTCGACGAACTCCTGGGTATGTGACCCGTCGGTGGGCGTAACACCCAACGACACCGCCAGAGGTCGAGGCCCGCGAGACAGCGGGACAAGGTGGACTACTCCACTGAGCTCCTAAAGGCGATCACCAGCGAGGACACCTCGCGGGAGCGATCAGCCATGCCTCGATTGACGGACAAGGAATGGGCCGCAGAACTCCAACGCGCCTCGGAGACGCTGCACCGTAGTGCCAGCGAGGCCGCACGCCAGGACGACTGGACGGCGGCAAAGCGCATCCACGGGGAGGCCGAAGCCGTTGACCGGCAGCGCCGCCGGTTGGGGGAGTAGGCCATGACCAAGAGTGCAGTGGAGAAGCGGAAGGATGCCGCCAACCGCGTAGACCGTTTGGTGCGTGTGCAGACGGAGGTAGCTGAACTCCAGCGCGAGAAGCTACGGTTGGAAGTAGAGGCGCTCGAAAGGAAGCGGCGCGCAGACAGCGCGAACGTGTTGTGGAGGCCCGCTTCGCAGCGGCGCTTCGGGTGAGGCGCTGACCATGGGACACTCCAAGGAACAGATGGCGGGGCTCATGCACTCGCTGTGTTACAAGTTCCCGGACATGCTCGCACGGATCGTGTGCCCGCCCGGCGAACGGGTGAGCACGACCATTCGCTTCACGCTGTCCAACGGCACGGGAGAACTGAAGGTCTGGAACGTCAATGAGCTCACGTTGTGGCTCAAGACCGGGTTCCACTTCGGTGGCTATGCCAAGAAGGGCTGGATCAACACGGGTGAGAAGAAGTCCGCCGTGGTGTACGAGTCCCACGGCAACACGGACACGGTGATCTCAGGCCCGTGGGAGGACGACATCATCCAGGCCATGCGTGAGATGCCCGAGGCCGTGCGGGCTGCGATGGTCCAACGCGCCGCCGAGAACGAGGTGAAGCACCTGTTGGAGGCGACCGCGAAGGAAGCTCACGCCTCCGAGCTCATCGAGGCGTACACCAAGCGCAACGCCAAGAAGTAGCCCGCCCGGTACCAACCCTATCCCATCACACCACTGCGCGGGTGCCCCGGTAGCGTCGATTTCTGCCGCTTCCCGATGCGTACCGACCCCCGAAGCCGAGCGGCGACAGGGGGTCGGGCCGGGGCCAATCGCCCTCACCGTACGAGGGTGATGTCCTTCGCCCCACCCTTGCGGAGGACCATCGTCACCACCCTGAGAACTTCCCCACGGGTGCGTCCCATGTGGATGTACGTCACACCACCGCCGTTCACCATCTCGTAGTGGTCCGACTTGTACGGGGTGTTCAGCCTGACGGCGCACCACCGAGCGTGCCGGTACCGAGGCCCCAGGTCCCAGTGATGGGTCGCCCACCATCGACGGTCCCACTCAGGCACCTTCGAGAGCCGGTACGTGCGGGTCTCCCCGTCCACGATGAGGGCGAAGTACCGGGTGTTGCGACGCTCCTGGATGAGACTCCTCCCCCAGGCATCCATCTGTCTCTTGGTCATGGGCATCATAGACTGAACTTCGTTTCCATGCGGTACGTTACGCCACCCGCACCCAGGGGCGTAATACCACCATGGTCAACGACCCCTACCGCGCGACAAACCTCCAGGCACCCGTCCCTCCCCCGCTGGTCCACACGCCGTTCCTGTGGGGCCTCCGGGTGTGGTGGGCCAAGAGCAGGGTGCATACCCAGACGGATAGTGTGTGGCACCTCACGTTCACGGATGCCAAGGGGGTGCGGCAATACTACAGGCTCCCATGGACCGGCGACAGCATCGAGAGGGTGGCGCTGATCTGCGAGGGGACCCCACCCGGCGAGCCAGCGGCTCTCCCGTACTACAGCCTCAACCCCCACAAGGAGCTACGGCACCCACCGGCCAACGTCGAGGGCGTGGACCTCGTCCCCCCGGAGCTCGTGCCGACCGTGGCACGGCTGGCCCGTCAGGTGTGGGACACCTACCAGCGTTCCCGTACTTGCGACCCCGCCAAGACCCGGTGACGGGAGTAATACACAACCATGGGAACCGACATTGAGTGCCTGTTCGAGTGGCAGACGGAAACGGGCTCCTGGGAGCCGTTCCTGAACCTGAACCCCTCGGACGATGACATCCAGCACTACGGGTATCTACGGGATGATGCCCGTGAGGCTGGCAAGCCCGCACCACTGTTCCTCCTGAAGTACGAGGACCGCAACTACAACCTGTTCGCCATCCTCGGCAACGTGCGGAACGGCCATGGGTTCGCGGGCATCGCCACGGGGGAGGGGTACCAGCCCCTCACTGACAAGCGCGGCGTTCCCAAGGACGCCAGCACGGAGTACCGGGAACTCGTCGAGGCATGGGGGGTGGATGGGCACTCCCACACCTGGGTGACGCTGGCCGAGCTCCTGGACCCAGCGTGGCAGACCAAGACCACCATCTTGTATGCGTCCATGGTGCTGGCGGACTACCTCACCTGGAGGGTCACCCGAGGCCCAGTCCCCGAGGGGACCCCTGTCTGGATCGAGGGTGGCCAGATCGTCACCATCCCCGAGGACGACGCCGAGCGCACGATTGCGGCGGGTGGCACCCCGAAGGCCACCCACATCAGGGTGAGGATCACCGTCACCTACCGCGAGTCGGCCAAGTGGTTCATGGAGTGGGTGGAGAGGCACATCGTGTCGCAGGGGCCAGACCCCCACCGCGTTCGCATGGTGATGTTCTTCGTCTGACCCAAGTCCACCCGCATCCATGGGCGTAATACACGCCATGGATAGCGACCCGTACAGAGCCTCGAACCCCCAAGCTCCCATCCCTCCCCAGGTCCGCACCCCGTTCATGTGGGGGTTCCGGGTGTGGTGGTCTCTCGGCAAGGTGCAACACTCCACGGGCGAGCAGTGGAAATTCTCGTTCTGGGATGCCTCGGGCACCCAGCAGTTCTACCGGCTGAACTGGGGACCCAGCATCGAGCGGGTGGCACTGATCTGCGAGAACACCCCGGCGGGACAGTCCGCGGCCATCCCATACGAGGAGCGTACCACCCATCACGAGATGATGGACGCCGACGACGACCAAGAGTTCGACACCCACCGCGAGGTGATGAGCCTCCCGCCCCGTCCCCGTGTTGTTGGCAGCCCCCCTGGTGGCCACCGTGGGGTGGACTTCATCCCCCCGGCGCAAGTTCCGACCCTGGGGAGGTACGCCCGTGAGGTGTGGGAGAGCTACCGACGGTCCCGTGCGAACGACCCAGCCAAGTATCGCCCATAGGGCGTAATACAAACATGGCCCTCCGAGACAGACTGAACCCCAAGCACACCGTGGTGGGTAGCGACCACCGACTCATGGCGGACACCGAGCTCCTCGTCGGGACCGACGAAACGGCACGGGTGTCTCTCCTCCTGTCCCTCGACGGTGACACCTGGGAGCCCCTGCCCACCGCGTTCCCCGAGGCGGTGGGGGTGACCGTGACCCACGCCATCACCAGCCTGGGCGACATGGACGCCAGCGAACGGGTGTTCCGCCGCCACAACCCGGTGCTGTGCCCGGTGTGTCATGCCCGCGTCCAGGTGATCAACTACCCGGACGGCTGCGTGGACTGCATCGACGCCAGCACGTCCTGGAGGGCATCCATTATGGGTGACAAGACGACGCCCCTCTCCACGACCGCGCTCATCGACAAGCTCATCGCGGGGATGAAGGCACGGGGAGCCCACTACCCCGGCGACAACTTCTACGGGCTGGTCCACGAGACCGCCCACGGCGAAGACCTGGGGTTGCCCGACGCGGACCCCCAGGCCATCAACGTCGAGCTCACCCGGCGCACCGAGTACGAACGGTTGCAGGCCGAAGTGGTCGCCAAGTCCGTCGCCCGGTGGGTGTCCGCGTACTACGGTGCGCCCCTGTTTCCCGACGGTGTGCGCTACGCCGCCCGCAGCGTCAAGGCATTCGCGGAGCGCGACGGCACCCTGGTGTCCTGGGCTCCCGAGGACTTCGTGGATGAGACCGTGCGACTCCACGGCAGCGCCCGTGTCCGCACGATCATCAACAACACCCTGAACATCCTCAACACCATCCTCGCCGCCAAGTAGGTCAACACCGCCATGTCCGAGTCCAAGTACTACCAGGGTCCGCCTCGCAACTGGGTGCATTCGCCCGAGGACCTCCCGCCGGGTGAGCACTACGTCATCCTCACGTTCGGCACCATCACCATCCCGGGCGATGAGCGTAGCCGCACGCACCCGGGCCACGGCTACCCGGAGAGCACCGAGACCACCATCGAGTGCGTGGTGTACGCCACCGAGGAGGGGTGGAAAGCCGAGATCCAGAAGCTCTCCACGGACAAGTACCAGACCAAGTCGTGGGTGCCCCTCATCGTCCGCCGCCCGACCCTCAAGACCACCGTGACCGTGGACATCGGGTGACCACCATGGATGAACGAGCACAGCGAGCCCGGGCGTTCGCCGTGAACGCTCACGGGGACCAGATGTACGGCGACGAGCCCTACGTCGCCCACCTCGACGAGGTGTACGCGAAGCTCCAAGCCCTCGCGAGAGCGTAATACAGACACCACCATGGGCTACTGCATCGACCAACTGGGCTCACTGTTCCACATCAAGCGCGAGGCGGCTCCCTACGCCCACGCGGCCATCCGAAACCTGTTTGTCAATAAGGGTGGGGCCATCGCGGACTCATCGGGACGCCACTACCGCTGGGTGGACACCAAGACCGTGCTCGCCGCGAAGGACCTCAAGGAGGCCATGGACGAGTGGCGGTACCACCTCACCACGGACGCCCTCACCGGGGACCACACCAACATCACGTTCACGGGGGAGAAGTCCGGGGACGAGAGCGTGCTGTTCCCCGCCATCGCCCCGTACGTGACGGCTGGCTCGTACATCGAGTTCCAGGGCGAAGACGGTGCCCGCTGGCGCTGGGTGTTCGACGGAACCACGGCCACCGAGGAGTACGAAGAGGACAAACCCACTGACGACCTCGCCACCAAGTGCGGCTGGTGATGACTACCCCCAAGTGCCCCAAGTGCGGGGAGGTGGTGCCCACCACAACGGCACCCGCACCAACACCACAGCGGTGTCCGTTTCGCAAAGCCCGCGGAGGGGTCACCAGTTGGTGTGTCCTCCCCGATGGGCACACCGACCACCACGAACTCCGTTCCAACCGCTGAGACCACCACCATGAGCAACCGCATTCGCAACATGCACTCGACCCTGTTCGTCCCGAGGGACCAACTTGATGCGCTCTACAACGCACTGCGAGAGGCACCTCTGTGGGTGTCCCCCTTTGACATCGCCCACGCCCTGAACCTCAAGGAGCTCCTCAACGCCTGTGGTCACGCCCCCAGGTTCGACAAGATGGGCAACATGACCGCCATGTACGTGAACGGTGAGGGCTACGACGAGACCTCCATGGCCACCCTGTACCATCTCCTCGGCCCGTTCGTGCAAGCCGGGGGCGTACAGGAGTTCTCGGATGAGTACGGGAGCCTGTGGCGGTGGGAGTTCACCGGCACCGCCGCCATCCGACAGACCGGACGAGTCGTGTACGAGAACGACCCCACCACCAAGTAGCAAGAGCGCCCCACACCATGACCTGCACCCTCACCGTGTTCGACACCGAAGTCCCCAACTCCCTCTCTGCCCGGGTCAAGAACCTGGACTACCACTACATGGCCGAGCAATGGGTCCAGGACACCGCCACCGACCCCCACACCCACGACCCCAAGTGCTGGGTCGTGCGGTGGGAGCTCACGGACGATGAGACCAGGACCCTCCTGGCCATCTGGACCCGCCCCGAGGGCGACACGGGGTTCCCGAGCCTGACGTACACGTCCCCGATGTTCACCGGGACGTGGGAGCCCAATCTCCACAAGGTCTACGTGGCTGGCACCCGCCACACCCCGGACACCCTCGTGATCGTCAACGCCCTGAGGGACGCAGGCATCACGGTCACGTCTACGTGGCACGACAACCCCCCGGGAGACACGGCGGGGACCCCCGAGGCCCGGCGAGCCTGTGCCATGAACAACTACGGGCACATGGACGAGGCCACCCTCATCGTGGCCGTACCGTGCAGCACCCACCACCTCCGGGGAGCTCACACCGAGGTAGGCTACGCCGTGGGACAGAACAAGCCCGTGGTGGTGGTGGGTACGTCGGGTGACTTCAACACCATGACCGAACACCCCAACGTGACCTATTGCACCGCCCAAGGCTGGGCACTCATCCACAGCATCGCCCGCCGCCCTCACAGGAAGAACCCCACCCCGTGAACACCCTCAAAGCCCTCGCCGCCGTCGTGCTCCACCAGACGGCCCGCACCCTGCACAACGTGGTCAGGGCCATCCGGCCCGCGGGCGTGTGCATCCCCCAAGATGCCAAGGTGACGTTCACCACAAGCCCGTGGTTCTACACCAAGAGCCACAACCTCGTGATCGAGGACCAGGACGAACCCGTGTTCGTGTACCCGTCCCAGGTCTGCCACCTCCCAGGAGGATTCACCGTGGCCACCACCCTGGACAACGGCAACGACGGGAGCGACCACGCCATGGTGTACGTGCTGCTCAACACCCGAGGCCCCGACCCCTGGGCGCTCTACGGTCGTGACGAAGATGGGTACTTCCTCGACGGAGACCTCCGCGAAGTGGTGTAATACAGTTACACCACCATGACCGTCATCTCCCGCGCCCCCAAGACAGCGTTCATCCAGGCCAGTAAGTACGACGGAAGATGGGGCTGCCACCCCTACCTGTCGGAGTCGTGCAAAGCCGCCGCGACCGCCCTCAAAGCCCTGGGCTACACGGTGCGGACGTTCACACCCACCAAGCTCCCCCCACGGCACCGGGTCACCCCGCACACCCCCGTGAAGGGCGACACGGCGTGTGTGAAGTACCTGTACGAGAGGGCGTTCCCAGGGGTGGCCTACCCGAACTTCGACGTGCCCGAACCCCTCGCACGGTTCGCACGGAGAACCATCACACAGTCCACCCTGGGGGAGCTCCGGGCACAGCACAGGGCACACCCGATCGCGTATGGCACCAAGTTCGTCAAGCCCAGCGCCCAGGCCAAGCTGTTCTACGGACGTGATGCCAGCTACGCCGCGGAGTACAGGAGCGAACTCCTGGACAGCACCCCCATCGCCGTCCAGGAGTACCGGAATTTCCAGGACGAGACGCGGTTCTTCGTGTCGCCATGGACCGGGCCGGTCACCACGGAGGGCCACACGGACTACCTGGACCGGGACGAGCTCAAGACGTTCGCGAAGCTCACGGAGTACGCGAACACCATCTACGAGACGTGGAAGCCCACAGGCCCCAAGTGCTACGTCATGGACGTGGGGCTGTCCTCCAAGCCCGGCAGCGACCGGATGTACCCCACCCTGGTCGAGATCAACTCCGTGCTCACCGCCGGGAACCTCGACGAGGTGAAGCCCAAGACCAACCACCCCGGTAGACTCGTCGCCACAGGATGGAGGAGCTACGCCCGCTACGCCGAACGAGGAGAGTTCTAGGACCGACCGTCAGTAGCCGTCCCGAGCCCAGCCCCCGCCGTTCAACACGAACCCACCCACCCGACCCGACGGAATCAACCGTCGAACCTCCCCCGTACAGGTGCCACCATCCTCGTGGCGTACCTCGCAGCGGGTGAGAGGGGCGTCCGTCATGCGCTGAACCACATCGAACTCCCCCTGGCACTTGGAACACTTGTAGACGTACGTGGGCATATTGGGTATCGGACCTTTCAGGGCACCCTACCAACCCGGTTCATAAACGCCAAGATGGCCCACCCAAGTAGAACTTGGCGAAACCCACCCGTGGACCCGCGAAAACCAAGTGAAATGCACCCCGAAATCACCGGGGAAAAGCACCATCACAAACAACCGACAGAGGGCGGTTGACAGGTACCACAAGAGCGGGTAGGGGGAGGTTGGTAAACGGGTTTCGGGAGAGGGGGCCTGCAACCGGGCCTCCTGGTCGCCAGTACAGGGCACAGTACAGGGCACAGTACAGGGCACAGTACGGGGCACAGTACGGGGCACAGTACGGGGTGACATTCCCGGCGCGGAGCGCCCTAGAACCTCAGATTTCCTCATTCACCTGAACCGACACTGGAAACGAAGGAGCTACAATGCAAATGGAATCGTCGGCCCAAGTTCTCCCTGTGACCAAGAACCCCGTGGTCTGGGACAGTTGGTTGATCTGGGACCACTGGTCGGCGGAACCTGCTGTGGCCCACCGTCGGTTCCCTCGGGTGGGTGGTCACCGTCACATCCCCAGGGTGATTCCTGGGAACCCGTCTCTCCCCCTGCAAGTTCTCATGTCGGGTGGTCGCCGCAAGATGAACGGGGGGGTGCTGGGGTCGGAGCTTGGGATCGACCTCGCGGTCCGGGGTCACGAGGTTCGGAAGCTGTTCTACGCTGGTGGGTTCACGGGGGTGTTGAACCGGGAGGGGATCGACCCGGACGAGTTTCTCCAGGAGGTCTACCGTGGGCTGCTGGCCCGCAACCGGGGGACGTGCCCCTGGGACTACAAGAAGAGCTCGTTCGGGCACTACGTCCACATCGTGATTCGCTGCGTGCTCTCGAACTACCTGCGCCGTGAGCGGTTGCGGGGCACGCGCGAGGGTGTGACGGATGACGGGGAGATGCCGGTGGGGGCGGCGGTGCTGGGGGGTGGGACTGTAGAGCTTCAGGATCTGCTGGAGGGCATCTACGGGGTGGGGACGGAGCGGGACCGGGTGTACCTGTACCTGTCGGCCCTGTACGCGGGTCAGACCCGTCGGGAGTCTCTGGGGGTGGTGGGGATGTCGGACGACTGGGGACAGCGGGTGCTGTCCGAGGTCCGTGGAGCCCTGACCGAGAGCTAGACCCCGCCGTCCCCTGTGCCCTGGGGTGACCCAGGGTGCCAATTGCCCGTTTCAGGGCAGTGCCAAGTAGACTCCCAGAAAACCCTGTGATTCCGCCAAGTGGTTGGCGGTGTCAGACGGGGGTGTCTTACTCTACGGGGCCAAAACCTACTCCCGCGACAGTCTCATGGGTCTGAACGTGCGGAACCCGAGTCCGTCACTGGCCATCCCCGAGGTCTGCCAGAACGTGGACCTGGAGTTGCTGATTGCGGACTCCCAACAGCCCCCTCGGAGGATGAGCTCGATGATGGGGGGCTTCACCGTCTCACCTCCCTCACCCGACGGAACGTACGGAAGCCCCTGTAGCGGTCCGTCGTGATGACAACCCCCAGACCCTCGCGGCAGACACGGAGGAGCTCCTCCGTGGCCGAGTACCGGGAAGCGCCCCGCACCACCATCATGGTGTGGTCCGACACGGTGACCCTCACAGGGCGCGGGCCAGCACCCGTTGCAGGTTCGCCTGGGCACGGTGGGCTGCCATCTCCGACAGGTACAGGTCATCCCGGGAAACACGCCCCAGGACGTACTCCCGGATGCGGTCCGCCAACACGTCCAGTGCGTCCGCCAGCGACAACCGGGCCTCCCGCTCGGAGAGCATGGTGAGGGCGATCGGGTCGATGCGGTGTGTGTGATCCATGATGGTATTACGCCAACAGGGGTGCCCTCTCAAAGGCGTAAGGGACTCCATGGACACCACAGCTACACCGCCGCCCGCTGACATCACGTACGACGACTTCGCCAAGCTCGACCTCCGGCTCGGCCTCATCACCGCCGCCGAGAGGGTCCCCAAGAAGGACCGCCTCCTCAAGCTCGCCGTGGACGTGGGTGAACCCGCACCCCGCACCATCGTCGCTGGCATCGGTGAGACCTACGAGCCCTGTGAGCTCGTGGGCAAGAGCGCCCTGTTCCTGGTGAACCTCGTGCCCAGGGACTTCGGCAAAGGGCTGGTCTCCCACGGGATGATCCTCGCCTCGGGGCCTGACCCCAAGAACCTCACCATCCTCACCGCCCCGCCCAGCCACAGGGCCATGGTCCCCGACCTCGTCCGCACGGGTGCCCGCGTCGGCTGACCTGTCCCGCTCCCTCCCCCGTCCCGCTCCCTCCCCCCACCCTGCTAGATCCGTTCTATAAACCTACACCCACCTACACCTCGTCCCAAATTGGCGTATTGAGCCTGGACGGATTTTCTGCCAACTTGATTTGGAATGGTGTTTGGAACCCCATTCAGAACCGTCCACCTATACGGTATGGTCCCATCATGGGATGGAAGCACACCGTTGAGAGCCTGACCCCTATTGTCCAGGCGAGCACCAACTACTGGCAGGTGGTCGAGGCACTCGGGCTCCAGCCTGGGGGAGCCTCATCGCACAGGATCAAGGATGTCATCCGGGATCTTGGGATCAGCACGGGGCACTTCACCCGCAGCAAACAGGGAGGTCGGGGACACAAGGTGCCACTGGATGAGCGTCTTGTCCTGAACCGGCGTCCGGGGCGTCGTGAGAACTCCGAGCGTCTGTACCACGCGGCTTTGGCGGCGGGCCTCCCTGAGCGGTGTCCGTGCAGCCTTGGTCCTGTGTGGCAGGGCAAACCCATTCGCTTGCACATTGACCACATCAACGGGAACCCGTTGGACAACCGGCTGGAGAACCTCCGGTTCCTGTGTCCCAACTGCCACTCGCAGACGGACACCTACTGTGGCCGCAACAAACGGGGCAAGTCCCAGACCCGGTGAAGTTCTCTGAGGGACCGTGGCGCTCCGCGCCGGGTCGGTCACCCGGGTCGGTCACCCGCCCCCGTCACTGCACCCGAGGGATGCGGGACGGGCGGAAGGTCCTGAACCCGGTGAGGTCGTTGATGGCGGTGGCGTTGTGGAGTCGGGGGTGGATGTAGTGCAGGGAGGGCTGGTTCCAGTCGAGGCCGGAACACAGTCGGCGGCGGGGTGGTGTTCATGGGGCTGTGCGTTCTTGGCGTGCTGGCCGGAAGGTGCGGAAGCCCTGGTCCCGGTTGGCTTGGTGCCAGGAAAAGAACAACTTCCAGATGGAGGCACCCAACCGATCCGGCGTGTGGTTGAAACAACCGCCGCCACGGACGGCTCTCTGTGACTTGTCGGTGGTGTTCATGGTCTCACCCGTTGCTGGCGTGCGTTGCGGAAGGTCCTGAACCCTTGGGTGTTGGTCGCCGTCGGCACGGTGTGACACCTGAGGTTTGCCTGTGTCATGCCCGGGGTCAGTACCAGCCAGCTACCGCCACGGACGATTTGTTTGGGTGTCATGGGGTGTCCTGGTTGGGACTTGGCAGTCGTGAGGGACGGAAGGTTCGGAACCCTTGGTCCCGGTTGTTCGAGGTTGAGCCCGAGACCCAGTTGGTGACGGCGGGTCGGACCCAGGCGTCTGCGTAGTTGAAACAACCGCCGCCACGGACGGCACACACGGCTCGGTGTGCGTTGGTCACGGGCGGGTCATCCTGGACGGTCGGAAGGTTCGGAACCCAGTGAACTGGGTGGGGACCCCAGCCGCGGTGTCAAGCTGCATGTTCAGGTAGGAAGGTTGGTTGCTGAACCAGCTACCTCCACGGAGGAGCCGTGTCACCCTGGGGTTGATCCCGTTGTGCGGCAACACACTCATGAGCTTCCCTGTTGGGGTAGTGCCAGCCGTGAGGGTCGGAACGTCCTGAACCCGATGAGGTTGCTGTTGGTCTGTGCCCAGTCCGCCCCGACGGCGGTGAGCAGGGTGAGGGCGACGGTGCAGTCCCAGTGCCCTCCCCGGAGTCGGAACCGTTGCTGTGGGTGTGTCACAGGGTGGGGTCCTTCTCTTGGCGGTGGGGTCGGAAGGTACGGAAGCCCAGGGCGGAATTTGCGTGGGATTGGTTGTTCCTGGAGTGACGGTGGTGGGTGGTCAAATTCCGTTCGCGGTCACTGTAGAAGGCCCCGCCCTTGGCTTCCATGTACGGGATCACGGGTTCACCCCCAAGCGTGCTGGTCGGAAGGTTCGGAACCCTTGGGACTTGTACCCGTCCACGGGTCGGGCCACGAGGACTCGCACGGGGTCGAGGTCATGGGTGGTGTTGTAGAAACCTCCCCCCTTGCAGTACACAAACTTGGTGTCCCGGGTTACAGGGTCTTGGGGCACAGGGTCACCCGCCCGATGGCTCGCCCGATGACCTTGTACTCACCCTGCCTGTAGCCCACGAAGGCCAGGAGTTGGTTCGCCCGTCGCCGGGTGGTGGTGTAGATGATCAGGTGCGGGTCACCGGGGCCTTCGCACATGCCCACGCACTGCCACCCTTCGGGACCCGTGTACCGGAGGAGGTCGGCGGTGAGCTTGGCGGCGGCTTCAGCGAGGGTGGGTGGTGTGTTGGTCACGGATGGTGGTTCTCTCTTGGCGATGGGGTCGGAACGTACGGAAGCCTGTGAGTTCGTCCTCACCGGATTCCGACATGGCCCAGCGACCAATGGCGGCTGGTCGCTGGAACTGCCGACGGTTGTCTGACCACCCCCCTCCCTTGGATTTCATGGGTGGGTGGTGTGGCAGACCCTGTGGGTACGGAACCCCAGGGTGGGCACGCTGGTGTTTGGGGACTTGGTCAACCGTCTGGGTGCGATGATGGGATCGTTGGCGAACGAGCATCCTCGGATGGTCACCGCTACGACGGGGTGGGGGTTGGTGGTTGTCATGGGGTTGGTGTTGCTGGGGGTTGTAGGTTGATTGTATTACGCCCGGGCCGGAAGGTTCGGAACCCCAGGTTGTGGTACCTGTTGGTCGCCCGCAGCACGGTGTGGGTGAAGCCGTTGTCGATGTGGGTGAAGTGGGCGCGGTAGTTCGTGCCCTTGGCGACCCGGTTGCTCATGGGGTTTCCTGTCGCCGGTCTCCCCGGTGTGGGCGGAAGGTTCTGAACCCCGCGCTGCGGAAGTTTTCCTCGGGGGGTCCACAAGATGCGTCGGTTGCGGACAGCAGGTTGGGGTAGAGGCTGAACCAGGAGCCACCGCAGTGTCTCCTGTGCCGGGTGTCAGGGACGGTTTTCATGGGTCTCCCTTGTGTTGCGGAACGTGCGGAAGCCCACGGTCCACGTACGGAGCTCGCTCTTGGCGGTGTTCCTGGTGGACAACCGCATCCCACCATTTCGGTCAATGGGAAAACACGAGCTCCCCAGGATCCCCATGACCTGTTCAGGGGTCCTTGAGTCGGCCATATTCCACCCACTCACCGAGGGGGACGTTGTTGGTCACCCACTGGGTCACGTCGTCGGGGAGGGTGGGCAGCGGGGTGTCTTGCGACGCGGCGAGGTGCCGTCCGTCGGCGTCGATGGGGTCGGCCCACACGACGTGCTTCCCGGGGAACCCCACGGTGGGGTCGTACCCGTGGCCGAAACGCACGGTGACGTACTGGGGTTTGGCCGTGAGGTAGTCTTGCGCCCACACCCGGGCGGGATCCAGGAAGATGTCGAACTCCCCGCACGAGAGGTTGGACAGGACCGTCCAGGTGAGGGTCTCGCGGGGGACGCCGCACGCCAGGAGGAACCCCAGGGCGATGTCGTGCATGTCGTGGTTCTGGTGCGGGTCGATGGCTTCCGCCTTGGCGTAGACCTCGTCCCGGAACCGCTTGACGGCGGTGGTGAAGGTGCTGTCTGTCATGAGGGTTTCCTTGGGGTTCGGGTTTTGGACACGCACCGGAACCCGAGGAACCGGGTGCTGTACGCCGACGTGTTGTAACTGCGTCGGGACGGTTGGTCAAACCAGGAGCCCCCGCAGAGGATCCGCTGGGTGAACCTTCGGATCATCGCGGGGTCAGTCGGGGGACGCATCGCCGCCTTGGGTCCGGGCCAGCGTGACGCTGTACGCCATGAGCAGGTTGGCGGCGCTCTCCGCGGCGTCGCTCGCGTTGTTCCAGAGCCGTTCGAGCTCCTCGGGCTCGTGGGCGCGGGTGACGTTCGCGTAGGCGTTCCATGCGTTGGTCGCGATGACGCCCGCGGCGCGGCGGTGGAACCCCGTGGGGTTGGGGTCCTGTGCCGTGAGGGTGTTGACGAGGGCTTGGCACTGAAGCGCCCAGACTACGCACTTGAGGGAAGCTCGGGTGATGGAGTCGTGTTCCTTGGTGGGCATGGTCAGCGGGTCTCTCTGGTGTGGAGGAACGTGCGGAACCCCATGTGGGTGGCACTGGACGATGGCTTGTCGCCGTTCGGGTCGGCGGTGGTCGCGGCGAGGAAGAGCGGGTGCCCTCCTTGTTCCCACCCGCCGCCGCGGGTGCCCCTTCGGGCCTTGTCTTGTTTGACCTTGGGTTTGTTGGGCATGGTCAGCGGGTCTCTCTGGTGTGCTGTGCGTTGAGGAAAGTTCGGAATCCCACGGTCTGCTTGCAGTACCTTGGGTCGGTCCTGTGGAGGTGGTCGGGTTGGACCCACCGTCCCTCGAAGTTGGCCCACGCTCCTCCGCGGAGGCCCTTCGCAGGGCCGTCGGCTGGTTGCTGGGGGGCAGTCACTTGGTGACCGTGCGGGTGTAGTAGGCCCCCCCCACCTTGGTGATGCGCCGGGGCTCCCAGCCCTTGGTGGTGAGCACCTCGACCCGGAGGTTCGGGAACGCGGCCACCAGGGCGGCGAGCTCTTTCGGGACACGGCGGGCCGACCTGTGCTTCCCCGTCTCGATGGTGGTCTCGTACACCGTGATGGTGCCGGTGATGTGGTTGGGGTTGAGAGCCCTGAGCTTGTTGGACATGGTGCTTGTCTCCCGTACGTGCGTCGGTGGACCCTGGAGGAATCGAACCCCCGTGCCCTGCACCCACCACCTCGTTGGTCCACACCGTGACCGCTCACGGTGTGGGACGAGGAAGGCGGGGGCGGTTCAGGACACTCACCAAGAAGGCCCGTGGTGGGGTGGGCTGTCCCCCGGTTACGCTCAGCGGTCGGTGTTTGCCACCTCCCAGACGGCGGTGGCGAACAGGGCTCGGGCGATGCGATCCGCAGCCACCTCCATGGTGGCCTGGGCGAACATCTGGTTGGCGAGGCGCTTGGCCTCGCGGCGGTTACCGGGAGCGGGAGGCGGGGCGAGAGCGATCATGGCGTTGGTTCCCTTGGGGTCGCGTTGACCCTTGGTTGTGACGTTGGGTGATGTCCCTAGAGCAGTTCGAGCGTTCCGGTATTGTCCGTGAACCAGCGACCCGTGAACGGGGTCCCCTTGGTGAACGACGCCCCGTTCACCGCGAAGAGCATGTGGGGGTTCGGGACGTTCCGCATGAGGTCGTACTTCGCCCCCCGCACACCCGTGAGGGTGTAGGGGATCCTGGGGGTCTCGTTCTTGGTGACCGTGTACTCGGTCTTCCCGTATTTCAGCGTGGTGGTCATGGTGTGTGGATCCCCGTTCAGCCGCTGGAGTCCACGGCGTTGACGTGACCGCACCCGGTACACTCCGAGACGTGGTAGCAGTTGCCAGCGTGGTAGAGCCCCTTGGCGCGGCACTCCGTGGTGGAGAGCTCCACGTACGTGTGGTTGCCGTCGGCGCTGGTGCATGACATCGGGAGAGCGCACACCTCGCAGAGGTGCGCGTCCAGGTGGTAGTCGGGGCGCTTCGACTTGTACGCCGCGTACCCGTACCGGCGGACCCAGTCCTTGCAGCCCTCGTGGCAGCGCACCGTGGTGAGGTACGTTTCGATTTCGGCGTCGAGGTCCGCGGGGACGATGACCACCGTGCCGTTGGTGAGCCCCTCCAGGAGGGCGCACGTCGCGGTGTAGTCGAGCTCCCGGACCCTCGCGGCCCGGTGTCCGAGGTTGGACAGGGCGATGCGGCGGTTGTGAGCCTCGCGAGCGGTGGTCTGAGCCGCGGCGGCGATGCTGGCCTTGGTGGGCTTACGGGGCGAAGTGGTACGCATGGTCAATCTCCTTGGCGGCGCAGTGCCGCTCTGGTGTGGTCTGTGGTCAGGAGGCACCGTGCCTCCCTCCCAACCCCTAACAACTCTCGTTGGGGGGTCTTTAGTGGAATCGTTCGGGGCTGTCACGTTTCCGTCCGTGACCGTCTCCCCTCCCAACCCCTAACAACTCTCGCTGCGGGGTCTTTAGTGAAATCGTTCGGGGCTGTCACGTTTCCGTCCGTGACCGTCTCCCCTCCCAACCCCTAACAACTCTCGCTGCGGGGTCTTTAGTGAAATCGGTTGGCACGGTGGTTGCACACACTGTAGGCAGGTGTGCGGAGGTGTAACCACTGGTCAGACGCACAGGTGAACGCCCGACCAGTGGCTACCCGTTCAGGGGCTACCCGTTCAGGGGCTACCCGTTCAGTAGTCGGGGGGTGTTACTTGAACCGGCTGGTGTGGCACGCCAGGGCGTTGCCGACGATGGGCTGGCCCGCCATGTTGCCAGCCGCCCCCGCACACCAGCCGTCGGTTGCAACGGTCCCGCACCGTGGGCGGCTTCATGTCAGTCCGCGACCACGCACCACTCGTCGTCGTACGCCTTGATGTCCGTGGCCATCCGTCGGATGTCGTCCGCGGTGTAGGTCTTGGCCTCGTTGTTCCCCCCGGCGAGGTTGGACACGAAACGGTGGGGGGACAGCGGGGGGTTGGGACCCGCGAACCCGAGCACGGCCACCACGACGTGGGTGGCGTTGCCCATGGCGGCGACTTCATCGGCGGACACCTCGGGGTCGGCCATGTACGCGGCGCGGGTGTAGACCACCACGGCGACGCCAGTGACCGGCGCGGCGTACTTGCGCTTGAGGTACGCCCCCATGCGCCCGCGGTGCTCTCGCACCACGTACTGGTCCGCCGTGCGAAACTCGTTGCGACCGACGCCCGCGGACACGTAGGGCATCGCCTCGGGGACGACCACGAAGTGCTGGCCGGGGACGCGGTCGTTGGTGGCGTCGTACGACCGGAGGGCCAGCGACAGAGCCGTGGAGAACCCGCCCTGGTTGAGGACGCGGGTGCCGATGTTGCCCGTGGGGCTGAACGCGGCGCAGACGTTGGAAACGGCGAACATGGGGCCGAGGCCCACTCCGAAAAGGTTCTGCTTCATGGTGCTCCTGACGTGTTGATGGTGGTGGGTCTGACAGGAACGAGGCGGAACTCGTCCCCGCTGGTGTTTCGGGTCTGGTAGTCGGTGAGGGCTTCCTGGGCTTGGGCTTCGGTGCCCCGTACATCTGCTACGCCCTCCCAGCCATCGTTGGAACGGATGCGGTGCTGCGGGTCCGCCTTGCGGACTTGGAGGTGGTAGTGGTTCATGGAGCCTCTCTTGGTTGTTAGGGGGTGGGAAGGGTCGGAGACGCAAGGCGCAGTCCCCAACCCTCCCCACCCCCTAACAACTCTCGGGGCGGGGTGTTTAGCTCTTTCGACGCCGGGGCCGTGTGTCGAGGATCATCCCAATGTTGCCATACGTGTAGGTCAGCATCTGGATGCACTCGATGAGGTCCGTGGCGTCGGGGCCGCTGTACTTGGCCTCGATGTTGTAGCACTCGTACTTGCCGACCTTGTTCCCGGTGAGGGTGAGCTTGGCCTTGGGGAACCTCTCACGGAGGATGGCCACGAGCTCCTCGGTGAGAGGGTGTCGGATGAACGGTCGCAGTCTGGCCATGGCTACACCCGTACGAAGCACGGGGCGATGACCAGCACGGGCACCGAGCCACGGCTGTGGTACCGCTCCGCGATGCCGGGCACAGCCTCCTCGGCAAGCGCTTCGGTATCGAAGACCGGGTTCTCGTCGCAGAGGTCGTTGCCTTGGTACTTGGCGGCGGTGGTCCCGTCGTCGGTCACGGCGAGGATGATGAAGGCCCGCTTGAGGGTGAGCACGGTCACACCCCCACGGTGTCGATGATGTGGTCGCGGGTGTCGCGGTTGACGACGCGGCGGGCCTCGCGGCGCGAGCGGTTCTTGGCCCGGGCGAGACGGCGGGCGCTCTCCGAGCCCGAGGGGTTGGGGCGGTCGTGCTTGCACTCGATGCCGCCCGTGCAGCGGACAGAGTGGTGGAGGGAGGCGCGGAAGATGTCACACATGGCGATGGTCTCCTTGGTGCTTGGGTGGTTCAGATGTCGAGGGGCGATGAGACGAGCGCACCGGGCTGTAGCCCGATGTGGGGAAACTTGAGGAGTTCGGCGTGCGTCGCGAAGTACAGCGTCCGCCGCACCTTCTTGGTGGCGGGGGCCTTCTGCTCCAGCGCGAGGAGGGTCTTGGTCACCGCACAACTCCAGGTCAGGACATTCCATGACCCGCCCGGTGCGCCGGTTGCGAACAACCAGTGGATGTAACGGGCCGCACCGTCCTTGATGTGCTGGACCTCAAACGACTCGGGCTTGGACAGGTCCTCGTCGAGGGTGCCGTAGAACGCGACGTAGTACCCGTTGGGGGCCATCCGGCCCACCTTCGTCGCGAGCTTGGATGCGGGGTCGGTTGCCATGTGGCGGTAGCTCCTTGGTGGTGAGGTTGAAGGGTGGGCTGAACCGCTTCGACACCTTATCGGTCGTGACCCACGCCGCAGCGTGGCATCCCCGGGTTACTCGGGCGATCGTTTCAACCCACCTTTCAACCTCACCGGGGTTGGGCGGTCATTGGTCGCAGACGGGGGAGTCGAACCCCCTTGTGCTCCACATCACCCGAGCGGGCGGCTCACCTGAGCCCTTTTCGGTGGAGTCTGCGATGGTTGGCCCCGTGGGGCCGAGCGGTCATGAGTCTTGGGCGGGAGGCATCTAGACTTGCCCCTTAGTCCCGCGGCACCGTTGTCCGCGAGCTCAGAGTTTCACGCCGTTTGTTGCACCGGCAGGGTCTAGACGCCCAGGCGGGCGGTGATGGGGTGGGATGGAGACGGTGGGATCAGGCGATGGTCGTGGTGCCCTTGGCCGACACCAGCGGGAGGCCCTTGAAGGCGCTCTCGACCGCGGCCCACAGGGCGGGCTTGGCGGCGACGGGCACCCGCCACGCCTTGACGTTGCGGTCGAACCACCGACCGGGCACCGGCAGCGCGTTGAACACCGGGCTGAACGGGGCCTTGACCGTGAACACCTCGCGGGTGGTGGTCTTGCCCTTGTAGGTATCGGTCACGGTCTCGACCGTGATGCGGACCTCCTGGGGCTCCACGGGCCGGGCGGTGGCCGAGGTGTAGCTGTTGCCCCACTTGCGACCGGCGCGCTTGGCGGCGGCGGCGCGCTTGGCGGCGAGGGCGGCTTCCTTCTCGGCGCGCTTCTTGGCCCGGGCGATGAACTCGTCCCGCCGCTGGGTCATCCGGGTCGCGAGGCCCGTGTACCCCAGGGCGTGGACCGCATCCACACACCAGGGCTGGCCCTCCGCGTCGAGGGCGTAGATGTGGAGGAACAGGTTGCAGACCGTCCGGGCATCCTGCCAGTTGGTCACGGCGTCCTCCTCGACCCCGTTGCCCACCGCGATGGTCTTCGCGGCGTACCAGTCCGGGTTGGTCGGGACGTTCTCGAACCCGTACCGCTCGCGGCAGTCGGGGCCGCACGCCACCTGGACGCTGAGAGCATCCTTCAGCGGGTGCCCGCAGCACCCGCAGTGGGTGGCGACGCCGATGCACTCGTCCGAGCGCATCCAGGACTTGCCGCGGCCCGCGGCGGCAGCGATGAGCGAGGCGAGCGAGGCAGACGACTTGCTGGTCATGGTGAATCCTCCTGGGGCCGCACTGGCCCTCTGGTGTGTGGTCTGGTGTGGTCGGGGTGGCCACCGTGGCCATCCCCTCCCAACCCCTAACAACTCTCGTTGGGGGGTCTTTAGTGCAATCGGTCAGGGTGTCCACCGTTCCCAGTGGCCCGCTCCCCTCCCAACCCCTAACAACTCTCGGAACGGGCTGTTTAGTGAAATCGGTTGGCACACCTCGTGCTACACGGGCGCACCCACACGCACACTGTGCTGAAACGTAGCACGAGGTGTGCCAAACTTTGTTGTCGAATCTACTAAAGACCCCCCGGTGAGAGTTGTTAGGGGTTGGGAGGGGACGGAGCGGGCGGTCGCCGGTTCCACCCCGAACGATTCTGCTAAAGACCCCCCAACGAGAGTTGTTAGGGGTTGGGAAGACAACCGAGCGTCACTGCGACGCCAAGGAGAGAGCGCATCATGTTGCACAGTGAGATGAAGGTCGGGCAGCGGGTCTACTTCGGTCGCAACCACGGCGAGCGCACGCTGGGTGAGGTCGTCAAGGTGAACCCCAGCAAGTGCAAGGTCCGTCAGCTTGAAGCCCGCGGCACGATGCGCGACTACGCGGTCGGGACCGTGTGGACCGTCCCGGCCAGCCTCTGCACCCTCGCGGACCCGACGGCCACCCCGGTGGTCCTGCCCGAGGGCAAGCGCCCTGACCCGGCCCCCCGGCGTCGGGCGTACCGCACCCCGATGGACGAGGCCCGCCGCGAAGCAGCGTGGGAGGCGCGGCACTCGTGAGCTCCCTGTTCCGAACGCAGTTCACCCATGAGCGGGAGCTTCCCCCGTACCCCAATCGACGGGGTGAGCTCATGGACCAAGACCCCGAGGAGGTGTCCTACACCGTGGTGTGGTACGTCGAGCCCGCCCAGAACGGTGGCCGCACCGACCCCTCGTGGAAGGCGCAGCCCGTGATGGAGTCCATCCTGGACGAACACGGGAACCTCCTGGCGACCGAGGACGACGGGAGCATCGAGGTCAACCGGGCCGAAGACGCCATGAACGCAGCGTTCAACGCGATGCTGTCCGCGGACGACTCCGACCGGGAGGTGGACCCCTACGACGACTGACTGAGAACCAAGAACGAGGAGGGATACGTGTCATGATACACCAAGGACGTTGACCACCAACCCGATGCCACACCGGGGGTGCGAGTCCCAACAAGTCAGGGCTGCAAGGGAGACGACGCCGGGCGCTCCCCCCAAGTGAACCTAACCCGGCCACAACAACAGCCAAGTCCACAGGGGACAGAATGGGGCGGAAACCCCATGACCGACGTTCAACCCGTCGGGTGGCTGCCAAGGGGAGAGCGTGGACCGAAAGTCCAAGGCCGCGGGTTCGATCCCCGTCACGTCAACCATTCCCACAGTCAAGAACCACCAACGGGCGTAATACACCCATCACCAGGAGAGATTCATGCGATTGCAGATGTGTTTCGTTGATACCGCCGCCCAGCAGGCTTCGTGGCTCGACTTCGAGCCCGATGAGCGCCTCCCCAGCACGGAGCACCCGGACGACATCCTCAGGGTGGTGTCCGAGACGGTCCTCCCCGAGGGCATGGTGGGCCTCCGGGTCCTCACCACCAAGGAGGTCTGGACCTTCCAGTGGCACCCGACGTACGGGTGCGTCCCGCGACTCCGCGACGACGCGGGGGAGCTCCTGGAGGTCTGGCCGAGCAACAAGGAGGTCGGCGGGACCTGGGAAATCCAGCACGTCCTGCCGGATGGGCACGTCCTGCCCATGATGTACGTCGAGCCCGCGACGGCGTTCACGATGGGCGACGATGAGTCCCCGTCGCGCAAGAAGGTCATGGTGCCCGGGGGGTTCATGGCCAAGACCCCGACCACCGTGCGCCAGTGGAACTACTTCGCCGCGGCGATGGGCAAGACCCTCAAGGCCGTGACCGTGGTGGACAAGGCGGGCAAGACCGTGGACCTCCTCGACCACCCCGTGGTGGAGGTGAGCTACTGGGACGCCTGCGAGTTCGCAGACTGGGCGGGCGTCGGGATGCCCACGGAGGAGCAGTGGGAGCACGCGGCCCGCGGCAACGACGGGCGCAAGTTTCCCTGGGGCAACACGCCCCCGGACGACACGGTGTGTCACTCCTCGGTCAAGACCCAGCAGGAGCGCACGGACAACGTGTTCAACCGGCCCAAGGGAGCATCGCCCTACGGGTGCCTCGACCAGAGCGGCAACGTCTGGGAGTGGACGGCCACCGTCCACAAGTAGGGGCGACCGTGGACAGCATCGGGACCCGCCGTGGTACGCGCGGCGGGTCCTGGGTCCTCAGGATGCCCAACAACCTCGCCACCGAGCGAGGCTCCATGGTGACAAGCGGCTACCCGGACACCACCAGCGACCGCCGCGGGTTCCGCACCTACCGCCACTTCCGACAACCCCCACAGACCAACGAGCGCGACGATGACTGCCAAGTCCCGTAAGAAGAAGACCGCCGTGTCCGCCAAGCCTCCCGCGCCTCCCATGACCAACCAGGAGCGGTTCGACAAGCTCCGCGAGCGCATCATGGAGGCTGGCACCATCCTCTGGGAGACCGACTGCCGGGTCAACGTGTACCAGGGGACCCACCTGGAGGTGTCCGCGGGGGGCTACGTCATGTACGACCTCCACGGGTGCGACACCCCGGCGAAGATCCTGGACGGGATGCGGGCCACCCTCAAGGGGGTGGTCCAGTCCCTCAAGGAGCGCCGGGACGAGCTCACTGAAGCCCTGAGCTACACCGAAGACGCCCTGGAGGTGTGACCATGTCCGACGACCTCCCCGACACCATCCGACCCGCCGCCGTTGCGGCGGTGTCCCAAGCCCTCGACACCGCGTGCGAGAGCCACGGCATCCTGCCGCCCCGAGACATCACGGCGCTCCTCTGGGCCGAGTTCGTCCTCGCCGCTTCGCTCGCCCAGGGTCGGTTGCCCACCCAGGTGGACCTGACCAAGATGCTGGAGGGCGTGCCGCCCCTGTTCATCTCCGACCGCAACAAGTAGTCCGCCACACCAAGGGGCCACCATGTTCAACTTCCCCAGCAAGCACAGGTCGGTTCGTCAGGTGGCCCCAATGGTGTCCCACGACGGTCCAATCCTCACCCGCCAAACTCGACTCATCAACCGCGGTGCGAGTTGGAACACGGGTTCGCATGAGTACCCCCGCGCCGCGGCCACCGACGACGAACTGTCGGACATGCGCTACCCGTCCCAAGGGTTCCGCACCTTCCGCCCCTCAGAACCGCACGATAAACTTTCCGGTTTGGTACCAATGGCCCAAATACCCATACGGAACCTGGACTGATTTTCTGAGGGGTCGATTGGGAATCGTGTTCAGATGCCGGGGAGGCGGGGCTGGCGGGTGAGGGCTAGCCGGGCCTTCTCTGCTTCCATGTCCCGTACCCACCACTCCATGGAGTGTCCCTCGGGGTTGGTCACCCCATGGGCCAGCAACGGGAGACACTCCCGGTCTTTGGCGGACAGAGAACTTGAGGTGACGGGGTTGGCGTACGCCCGGAGGTTTTGCACCCCCACGGAGGGTCCCTGGTCCCGTGCGAACTCACTGGCGTTCTTGGTGCTGCTGGCGAGCACCAGCACCTCGTAGCTGACCTCGACCCGGTACAGCTTCTCGGCGCTCATCCCTGTCCACCTTCCGGGTAGGGCACACCTTCGGAGGGTGAGTCACCCTCTGGGCTGGGCTCATCATCTTCGTCCTTCAGCGGGTTGCGCTTGAAGGTCTCGAACCACTCCGCGCAGCACTTCTCGCACACGTCGGTCTGGAACGCCCCGCCGTCCAGACGATCGGGGAAGTGGGTGGAGTCGTAGGACCCGGACCCCCGGATCACGACCCCGTTGATGTTCCCGACGTGGCCCTTGAGGGAGTTGCCACAACGGTCGCAGAGGACATCCTCGACGACTTGTACTTCACGAGTTTCGGTGCGAGTGATTTCCATGAGATGACCTTGGAGAGGGACACGTTGGACACTGCGGAATGGGTGGACACGCCGGGATCTGGGGACAGGTCGGGCACGTCGGGACGGTGAGGGAGGGGCACTCCGGGCACACCGTGGGGCGTTGCACGGGGGGTCGCCGGAACGCCATCAACAGGGCGAGGATGGCGACGGTGAGGGCAATCCCACCCAGGATGAGGGACACACGGATGCGCCCGTCCTGGTAACGGTCCCAGGTGAGGACATGTTGAGGGACGCCTTGAACAGGGGTGGTTCGGTCAATAGTCATTGGGTGCCTTGAAGAGGGGGGTGCGCCCCTTCCACTTCCAGGCAAGCCTACAATCACCTAACCGAAGGCACTTGATGCATGGACGGCCACACACCGGGCACGGGAGGAACCGGGCCTTCGGGGGTCGAGTGTCCCGTTGGTTTTGCAGTCGGCACCTCGACCCGCAATACCGGGAGGTCTTGGTGTACACCTCGTTGGTGCAGCAAATCACACACAGGGACTTCCCAGTGGGGCCTCTCGGGAGGAAACCAACCACGACCCTCCG
>Ga0073903_10000272_pt1 | contig 26936 bp, 25 predicted proteins | sample KloWWTKNB14_bulk_FD_66665 | JGI IMG/M metagenome (GOLD analysis project Ga0073903, IMG submission 66665) | Active sludge microbial communities from Klosterneuburg, Austria, studying microevolution and ecology of nitrifiers - Klosterneuburg... | ecosystem: Engineered > WWTP > Aerobic digester >... | reverse complement strand
TGATCGATGCACGTGGTTGGCGCTCAGCCTGTCTGTGGATCGGCATCGCCGCCATCGCTCTCCTGGCGCCCGCTATCCTCGTGCTGGTGCGCAACCGGCCGGCGGACCTCGCTCTGCATCCGGACGGATCGGCGACGGCAAGCCCCTCCACCGTTCATGCCGCACCGACGCCTGTAGAGCATCTGCTCCGCAGCGGCCTGTTCTGGCGGATCGCAATCACCGTGGGCGCAGTGTTCGCCGCGAACGCTGCGCTGCTCGTAAACCTCGTGCCCTTTGCCCAGGGGCAGGGTATCGCTTCGAAGCAGGCGGCGCTCCTGGTCTCGGTGTTCGCGATCAGCGGCATCGGTGGCAAACTGCTGTTCGGTCTCATCGCCGATCGCGTCGATCTCAAGACTGCGCTGGTGGCGCTCATGGCCTTGCAGGCTCCACCCATGCTGGCAATGGGCACGACGAGCGCTTATCCGGTCATGGCGATCTCTGCTGCCGTTCTCGGGATGGCCTCGGGTGGTCTCATGCCAGGGTGGACTGCACTGCTGGCACGCATCTACGGGCCAATGCACTACGGTCGGGTCCTGGGCCGCATGCTGCCCATGGCGGGCATCCTGTCGACGCTGATCGTCCCGTTCGTGGGCTATCTGTTCGATCGCAGCGGTGACTATGTCACGGCCTTCATGTTTCTCGCAGTGCTCGTAATCCTGGCGACCGTGTTCCTGGCTCCGCTGCGCCACGTCGCGCGTTTCGCCAAAGGAGAGGTGGCCAGATGAAGCTGGGAATCGAAGGTCGCAGGGCGCTGATCGCCGGATCGAGCAGCGGCATCGGCGCCGGCATTGCCGCGATGCTTGCCGGCGAGGGCGTTGAGGTACTCGTGCATGGTCGCAACCTCGCGCACGCGGAGGTCGTGGTGGGGGAGATCCGCGCGCAGGGCGGCAAGGCGTCAATATTGACCGGGGCGCTGGACGTGCCAGGGGAAGTCGAGCGGCTCGCCCGCGATGCGCTCGCCATGGGTCCAATCGACATCCTCATCAACAGCGCCGGTGCGACGAGCTCAGCTCGCGGCTGGTTCGACGTGCCGATCGAGAGCTGGCAACAGCAGTTTCAGTTCTCGACTCTCTACGCTGTCCAGCTGATCCGCGCGCTGGTCCCCGCGATGCGCGAGCGCGGCTGGGGGCGCGTGCTCAATATCAGCAGCGGCGCTGCATTCAAGCCCATGGCATTTCATCCCGAGTATTCGGCGGCGAAGCTGGCGCTGCACACACTGGCGTGCTCGCTGTCGCGCGAGCTCGGTGATTGCGGCGTCACGGTCAATACCCTGATCTCCGGCCTCGTGATGACAGTGAACACCCAGGCGCTGATACGCGGCGCGGCCCAGGCGCACGGCTTCACCGAGACCGGGGAGGCGCTCGAGCGCCGGGTGCTGCGCGAGGTGTGGCACTCGACGATGCCCTTGGGGCGGGCGGGCAAGGTGGAAGAGCTGGCCGCTGCGGCCTGCTTCCTGGTATCGCAGCACGCGGCCTACATCACCGGCGCGTCGCTGCGCGTCGACGGTGGAGGCGCCGGCTACGTGACCTGATGGCGGCGCCAACGGGCTGCTGCTGTCAGCCAATCAGGGTCGAGTCGTCTGCCCCACGAAGAGATGGGCCCGCGCGACCGCAACAGGCGCGCTCTCGTCGCTCTGCCAGCAACCGACGCTGACCGCCGCCACCCGTCGACCGATGCGCTGGAAGCTGCAGCGCGCATGGAGGTCCTTCGGTCCGGCATGGCTCAGGTAGTCGATCGAGAAATCGATGAATCGGGGCGGGCGCTGCTCGCCGAGCTGAGCGAACGCGGCGACGAGCGCCGTGATCTGCATGAAGCTGCCGATGACTCCGCCATGGATGGCCGGCAGGCGCATGTTGCCGATCAGGCGCTGCTGGAATGGAAGTCGCAGCATGATGCCGCGATCGTCCGTGCACTGCTCGAGGCAGGCACCGATCTGCTGCGCATACGGCATGCGGGAGAGGGCCCGCGCAGCGCGCTCCGCGATCGCGGATGGGCCGCTCACGGGCGGGCGCCGCCTGGCGAGTGGGAAGTTCGCATGAAGGCCCCGTTTGCGCTCGCCACCGGCCGCTCGTGCCGTCCCGAGTGCAATTCGCACCGGACGAAGATGACTGAACGGGTCACTCGATAGCACGCGGCTTCGGCCACCAGATCGTGTTTCAGGGGAGCCGGCGCAAGGTAATCGATGCGCAGATCCAGCGTGGACATGGGTTCGGGGCGCTCGAGACTGCGACCGGCAGCAAGCCCGCAAGCAGTGTCGGCGAGGCTAAACAGGACGCCGGGAAAGAAGAATCGCTCGTCCGGATCTGCAGCCAGCATCGGTTGAGCGACAATGCGCATGCGGATCTTTCCCGGGGGCGAAGCAAGGTCGACTTTCATGCCGACGTCGATCGTGTGAGGCATGTGCTGCTCGATGATGCGAGCGAGATTTTCAAGTGAGAGCTGACTCATGGTTCACGTCCCTCTGCCGCGCCATAGACCATGTGGACGACGCCGCGTTTGAGCGCCCGTCCATAATTCAGGCTGCTGTCGTGTGAGGTTGAAGACATGATTGATACCGCTCTGCACATCGTGACCGAGAAACGTGAGGGCGTGCTACGCGTGGAGATTCATCGCCCGGAGAAGAAGAATGCCCTGACCGCCGCGATGTATGGGCAGTTGGCCGATGTATTCCAGCAGGCCGCCGGGGATAGTGACATCCGCGTGCTGCTGCTCCATGGGCAGCCTGGCGCATTCACGGCAGGCAACGATCTGGGGGAATTCCTGAATGATCCGCCGATGAACGAAGATGCGCCGGTCTTCCGTTTCCTTACGGCCTTCCGGGACTTTCCGAAGCCCTTTCTCGCCGCGGTGACCGGGGCGGCCGTCGGCGTTGGCACGACAATGCTGCTCCATTGCGACATGGTGTTCGCGGGCGAGGGAGCAAAGTTCCAGCTGCCCTTCGTCAGCCTTGGTCTGTGTCCTGAAGCAGCTTCCAGTCTGTTGCTCCCGGCCTTGATCGGCCACGCGCGGGCGGCGGAGATCATCCTGCTGGGCGAACCCTTCGGCGCCGGGCAAGCGCGCGAGATGGGCCTCGTCAATGCGGTGCTGCCCGACGCCGAGGTGCTCGATCATGCGCTCGTCCGGGCTCGCAGGCTCGCGGCGCAGCCCCCGGCGGCGGTGCGGCTGGCGAAGCAGCTGCTGAAGCGACCGCAGGCGGCGCTGGTCAGGGAAACCATGGCGGAGGAAGATCGGCAGTTCAAGGCGCGTCTCACTTCGCCGGAGGCGAGGGAAGCCTTCGGCGCGTTCCTCGAGAAGCGCAAGCCCGACTTCTCGCGCTTCTCGTGAGCCCCGCATCGGGCTGGCCCGGTCATCGTGCGTCGGGCTTTGCCATGCGCGCCAGGATGCGGCGAGCACGTTCCATGACCGGCCGGTCGATCATCTCGCCATCGAGCGAGCGAGCCGCGCCGGTATCGGCCGTCGCGATGACTCGCTGGGCCCAGGAGACTGCCGCCTCGTCGGGCCGAAAGGCATGACTGATGGGTGCGATCTGGCGTGGGTGGATCGCGAGCTTGCCGCCAAAGCCCAGATCGGCAGCGCGGCGCGCATCGTGCGCAACGGCAACCGGATCATCGATTGCCGTGGTGACGCCATCGAGTGGTGCCGCTAGTCCGGCAAGCCGTGAGCGCAGCACGAGTTCCGCGCGCGCCGGCAGCAGTGGTTCCCAGGCGTGCGCACAACCGAGGTCGAGTGCGTAGTCGATCGAGCCAAGAGCGGCCATGCACACTCCTGGCGCCCCGAGAATATCGGTCAGACCAGCGAGCCCTGCGGCGCTTTCGATGAGAGGAATCACAGACACGGTGCGCTGCAGAGCTGCTTGAATGGCTGCGATATCGCCGGCGTGCTCGACCTTCGGCAGCATCAGCGCGGCGATGGGGATTTCCCTGAGCGCGGCGAGATCGGCCTCAAACCAGGGAGAGGTGCGCGCGTTGACGCGGATGATCGTCCGGGATCCGTCCAGGCCATGACTGCGAATGCACTCACGCGCATAGGCCTTGCGTTCTGCCGCAACGGCGTCCTCGAGGTCCAGAATGACGGCGTCGGCGCCGCTCGCGGCAGCCTTTGCAAATCGTTCCGGCCGATCGCCCGGGACGAACAGCGGCGCGATGAGGGGGCGGATCGACGTGCTCACCACGATGCCGTGGCCTCCATGTTTCTCTCGCCGTGCGACGATTGTGTCCAGCATCGCAGGCTGCCGTCGGCCTCGCGCCGGCAGCAGACGTAGAAGTCACTTCCTGCAATCAGCGGCGCGACGCCCCGGTACTCGAAAGCCCGCGGTGTGCTGCCACCGATCGTGGCCGCGAGATTCAGCAGCAGGGTGGCCTGTAGCGGGCCGTGTACGACCAGGCCCGCATAGCCCTCGACGTCCATTGCATAGGGCTGGTCGTAATGGATGCGGTGGCTGTTGAAAGTCAGTGCCGAATACCGGAACAGCAGCACCGGAGAAGCCGCTATGGTCCACACTCCATCGCAGTCCGCGGGAGGAGTGCACGCGGCGGCCTCTGCGGCACGGGCTCGTGTCTCGCCCATTGGTGGCAACGCCGCTTCGCGATAGACGAGATCCTGCCGCTCGCGAATGACCGCGCTGCGTTCCGTGGCGAGTTCGTGCTCCACCGTGACGAAGGCGAGCGTTCCCGAGCGGCCTTCCTTGCACGTGATCTCGGCGATTTTCGAGCGGCGCGTGACTCGATCATCCAGGCGCAATGGCGCGTTCGTTTCGACTCGACCTCCGGCCCACATGCGTCGCGGCAGCGGTAGGGGTGGCAGGAAGTCTCCAGTCAGAGGATGGCCGTCGGCTCCGATTCGGGAACCGTCGGCGGCTTCGGGAGCGAGACACCAGTGAATCGCCGGCGGCGCATCGCCAGGCTCCGTGCGTGCGAGGTGTGGTGTCAGGGTCGCGCAGTAGGCGTCGACCAGTCGGGGCGTCAGCACGTCGGCGCTCTCGCGAGTGCGACCGATCCACTGCGTCAGGGTAGGGAGATCCAAAGCCGCGCTCTCAGTAACCCCGATACTTTGGCTCGCGACCTTCGCGCGCCGCACGCAGTACTTCCCTGGCGTCGTCGGTCGCACTGCATTGCATCATGTTGTAGGCCTCGAGCTCGATGACCTGCTCGAGCGTCATCGATTCCGCAGCGTTGAGGCTGCGCTTGATGTAGCGGTAGGCCACCGGTGGGCCATCGTCCAGACGGCTCGCGAGCGCCTGCGTTTCCCCTTCCAGCTCGGCATCCGGCACGACGCGCGTTACGAGGCCGATGCGCAGGGCCTCATCCGCCGGGATCTTGTCTCCGAGCAGATAGAGTTCCCGCGCCTTTGCCGGCCCGACCACACGCGGGAGAAGATAGCTGCCGCCGAAATCCCCGGGCCGCGCCGCCCTGACGTAGGCCGTGGCGAACGATGCGGTTTCCGAGGCAATACGAATGTCGCAAGCGGCGGCGAGGCACAGTCCGGCGCCGACGACAGGGCCGCGCAGCATCGCGATCGTCGGCTTCGGCATGGTGTGCAGCAGGATCGGCGAGCGGCTGAGCCTCCCGACGTGCGAAGCGCGCATGCCGACCGATTTCCACACCGGATCCTCGGACCATCTGACGCTGACAGGATCTCCCGGATCCAGTTGCTCGCGGCTGCGCAGATCCCCTCCCGAGCAGAAGCCGCGACCCGTGCCGGCCAGTACGACGACTCTCACGCCGGGATCGACGCTGGCCGCTTCCAGCGCCTCGTTGAGCAGCCGCATCAACTCCCATGTGAGCGCATTGAGCTGCTCGGGGCGATTCAGCGTCAGCGTGAGAACGCCTTCGAGCTGCTGTCTGAGTAGAACGGATGTCATGTCATTCTCTCGTCAACTTAACTGTCGCAAGTGCGAGTACTCATCGTCCGTTCAGACGATGGGTCACGATGGCCCGGGAGCTAGCCTAGCATTGCGGGGCCGAGTGCGCGGCCCTTGCAGGCTCGGTCCACGGAGGTGATGGTCAGATGCAGCGCTATCTCGCAGCCTGTGATGCAGGTGGAACGATGACCGACGTGATCATCGTCGATGAGACGGGTCGCTCGGTCGTGGGCAAGGCTCCCACCAGCCCGCGCGATGAAAGTATCGGCTACATGGAAGCGTTCTTCGAGGCGCTCGACGAAATCGGGATCCCGAAGGAGGAGCAGCAGAGCTTTGGTTCGCGTCTCGAGACAGCGATCTACACCGGCACTTCGATGCTCAACTGCGTGATCAACATGTCCGGGTACCGGACAGGCCTGATCACCACCAGAGGCTTCGAGGACATCAACGCGCAGGGTCGCGGCAAGCAGACTTTCATCGGTCAGCAGTGGTCCGAGATCAGCCACATGCAGTACCGCAGGCACCGCACGCCGCTCGTGCCAAGGAAGCTGGCGCGCGGCGTCACCGAGCGCATCGACATGTTCGGCAAGGTTGTCATCCCGCTCTACGAGCACGAGGTGGAGCAGGCCGCGCGCGAGTTGATCGTCAATGAGCAGTGCCAGTCGATTGCCATCGTTTTCCTGCAGTCGTACAAGAACGCCGAACACGAGGAACGCGCCGAGGCTATCGTGCGGCGCGTGATGCAGCAGGCCGGCCGCGACATTCCCATCGAGCTCTCGAGCCGGGTGGCGCCGACGATGCGGGAGATCTCCCGCGCGAACTCGACCATCGTGCAGGCCTATGCGACCGACCCGGCGAGAAAGCAGCTGTTCCGCATCGAGGAGTCGCTGAAGAAGATCGGCTATCGCCACAGCCTCAAGACCGTGCTCGGTTACGGCGGGGTGACCAATATCCGCTACCCGCGGCTGTTCGAAGCCGCCATGTCGGGCCCCGTCGGCGGCCTGATGGGGGCGAAGTATCTCGGCGGCGTGATCGGCGAGGAGAACATCGTCTGTTCAGACGTTGGCGGCACATCCTTCGATGCCGGCTGCATCACGGCAGGCGCGGTGCCCATCAACCGCGAGCCGGGCTTCCAGGACATGTATCTCACGGCCCCGATGCTGAGCATCAATTCCATCGGCGCAGGAACGGGCACCTACATTCGCATCGATCCCACCACCAACCGCATCAAGCTGGGTCCCGACTCCGCCGGCGGCACGCCGGGGCCGACCTTCATGGAGGCCGGCAACACGACACCGACCATCAATGACGCGAATCTCCTGCTCGGCATCCTGAATGAGCACAACTATCTCGGCGGCAAGGTCAAGGTCAACAAGGAGACCTCGTTCCGGCTGTTCAGGGAAAGGGTCGCAGAGCCGCTTGGGCTCGACGTCTACGATGCCTGTGAAGTCTGCATCGATCTGCTGAACATCCAGATGCGCGAACACCTGGTGCGCAGTCTCATGGTCGGCCGCGACTTGCGTGACTACGTTCTGCTCGGATATGGCGGTGGCGGTCCGCTGCACCTGTTGCCCTACGCCGGAGGCCATCCCTACAAGGCCGTAATCACCGTGCCCTGGGCCGGCGGCTTCTCCGCATGGGGTGGTGCCTGCATGGACTATGCGCACCGCCGTCACAAGACCGTTTCCGTGGTGATCGCCTCCGGACAAAGCGACACCGGGCGCGTAGCCGCGGCCCAGCCGATGGTGGACATCTGGGATCAGCTGCGCAACGAACTCGTCGAGGAGCTCGTGGGCGAGGGGTTCAGGAAGGAGTCAATCCAGATTCAGCCCGTGGCCTACGTTCGCTATTACGGGCAGCTCGAGGACGTCGAGGTGCCCGCCCCGACAGCGAGCATCCGCACTTCCGGCGATCTCGACGCGCTGATCGCACGGTTCGAGGAAATCTACACGCGCATGTTCACGCTTGCCGGCAAGCCCGATGTGGGCACCTACCACATCACGGAAGTCTGCGTCGTGGCCACGGTAGAGACCGTCAAGCCGAAGCTCGTGAAGTACCCGCTCGCAGGCCGTACGCCACCGGCGGAGGCGACGAAGGGCACACGCCGGATCTACCAGAAAGGCAAGTGGCACGATGCGAATATCTACAGGATGGAGAGCATGCGACCCGGCAACGAGGTGGATGGCCTCGCCGTCATCGAAGCCTCCAACACGACGTTGTTCGTTCCATCCGAGTGGCACGTCCGCATCGACGAGTACAGCGTCTACTGGATGACGCGGAAGGACCGATAGATGGGCAGTCAGCTGAAGCTCAGGGAGCAGCTCACGGTCAACGACGAACTCTTCAGGCAGACCGGCTGCATGTTCGGTCTGGAGCGACTCGCCGAGAAGGAAAAGGACCCTGGCCTCTATGAGGCCGTGTGGCACATCCTGCTGAGCGTCTGCAACACCGCCTGGGAGGTCGGCTGCAAGGTTTCGGCCTCTCCGGTCGCCGCGGAAGGTGGCGATGCACTCTGGGCGCTGCACACCCCGACCGGCGAGTGCATCTGCACCTCGTATGGCATCACCGCGCACGTCGGGCTTCTCGCCTCGATGGTGCGCAAATTCATCGAGCTCGGTTACGAGGACGTGCCCGGCTTCCGGCAGGGCGATATCTTCGAGAACAACGATCCGCACTACGGCGGCATCCATATGCCCGACATGGATACCGCCATGCCGATCTTCTACCACGGCAAGCTCGTGGCCTGGGCCTCCTCGGTGACCCACGTCGTCGATGCCGGCGCGGTGCTGCCGGGCTCGATCAACTTCATGAACCCCGACACCTTCTCGGACGGCATGCCCGTCTCGGTGGAGCGGATCGGGGAGAACGATCGCTACTATCCCTGGTACGAACTGCGCATCAGGTCGCGTACGCGCGCTCCGGACTGGGTATTCAGCGATGCGCGCGGGCGACTGGCTGGCCTCATCACCGTGCGCGAGAAGCTGATCGAGACCATCGACAAGTACGGCCTCGCGTTCTTCGAGGGCGCCTCAAAAGAATACATCGAGGACAGCCGACGCTATGCTGTGGCGCGCATCCGTACGCAGGCGGTTCCGGGGCGCATACGCAAGTCGCAGTTCAAAGACCTGGCAATGAAGGACAACGTGGTCCTGATGCCGAAGCAGAAGGTCGATCTTCTGTCGAACGTGCCGATGGAGATGAACATCGACGGCAAGGCCAACGTGAGTCTGTCGCTTGCCGGGGCCAGCGCGAGCGTGCCTTTCGGTCAGAACATCACGCCGACGGCGCTGTCCTCGGCGCTGCTCATGGGCTACTCGCACGTGGTCGGCTTTGACATGTTCAACTCCGGGCCGACTTACGCGCTGACGGTGGATACGCCACCGCCGGGTTCATGGTGCAACCCCTTCGCGACCGACTGGTTCGCCTCCACCGGCATGGGCTGGTCCTCGGCGATCCGCTGGCTGAGCTCGCTCTACGAAGTGACGGGGCGCCTCTATTACATGCGCGGTTTCGTGGAGGAAATGTCGGCCGGCGCCGCTACCACGTTGTGCGCCGAGTGGAACGGCATCAACCAGTATGGGCAGTATGCGGTATGCCTCACGCTGGAGCAGGCGAGCAACGGCTCTCCGGCACGCGGCATTTCCGACGGTGAGCCGGCGGCCTGGTGCCTGTACACGGCGAACGCCGACTTCGGCAACGCCGAGGTCATGGAGCTCTACTATCCGCTCATGTATCTCGGCCGGAACATGGAGCCGGATTCGGGCGGCTATGGCAAGTTCCGCGGTGGCATGGGTCACACCACCGTCTGGATGGTGAAGAACTCCCCGGGGATGAACTTTGCCGCTGCCTGCGCCGGGGCCCATAGCAAAATCACAGCCAATCACGGCATGTACGGCGCGTATCCGACGCCGGGGGACCGTGTCGCCTATGCTGCCGGCACGAACGTCGAGGAACTCATCGCGCAGCGCAAACCCCTCGTGCACGATCGCGGCGACGATCCCGAGCATCCGACGCTCGAGCGCAACATCTCCGCGCGCGTCATGAACAACGACGTGGTCGTGCCGGTGAATATTCCCGAAACGCTGCACGAGTACGACCTGGTGATCAGTCCGACTTCCGGCGCGCAGGCCATGGGGGACCCCATCGAGCGCGACCTCGCGCTCGTCAAGGACGATCTCGACAAAGGCCTGACCCGCCCATGGGTCGCGGAGAACGTCCATGGCGTCATCGCACGCAAGGCAGGCGAGGGCGATTGGATCATCGATGTGCAAGCCACGGAGAAGAAGCGCCAGGGTATCCGTGAAGCACGGCGACGCCGCGGCGTGCCGTTCAGGGACTGGTGGCAGCAGGAGCGCGAACAGGTTGCAGTGGGCGCCAACATGGACGAGGCCGTGCTGAGAATGTGGAACAGCTCAATGAAGCTTTCGCCCGGGTATGCCGCTGAGCTCCGCGCCTTCTGGAATCTGCCGGTCGACTTCGAATTCCGGGGAGCCTGACGTGGCCGAGTACGACACTTACGACATCGAGGACATCCGCAAGCTCGTGGACGGAGAGCTTCCCTGGGGGGCCGTTCAGCAGATCATGAAGAACGCCAAGGACAGGGACCGCTTCGACAAGTGGGTCTCTATCCTGCAGGGGCGCGTGCCCTGGAAGGACAAGATACTGCTGCCGCTGACGCCGGCTCTCTACATCGTGCAGAAACCAGGCGAGCGTGTGGTGAAGTGCCGCTGCGGGCACGAGTTTGGCGACTATCGGGTCAACTGGAAGCTCTCCGCGCTGATCCATGTGCGCGACACCGACGAGAAGATTTCCGAGGTGTATCGTGGCTTCCAGAAGCCCGATCTCGCCTGGATGCAGTTGCGCGAGTATTACTGCCCAGGCTGCGGCTCGCAGCTCGAAGTCGAGGCGGTGGCGCGCGGCTGCCCGCCGGACTTCGAGTTCCTCCCCGACCTCGACACCTTCTACCGCGACTGGCTGGGCCAGCCGCTGCCCGACACCGTCGAATTTGCCGACCGGACGCCGGAGCGAATCAGGGAGTGGTCGTCCCGATGAGGCAACGCGCCCGACGCAGGTGAACAAAGGCATGGACACGGAACCGGCACCGTTGGTGAAATCCGGGTTGTCACAAAGCAATTGGATTGAGACCCCGGACATGACATTACTCAGCGGCTACAGTGTTCTCGATTTCGCCAGCGTCGGCCCCGCGGCGCGCGCCTCGCGGATCCTCGCCGACTACGGCATGGATATCATCAAGGTCGCGCCTGTTTCGGCTCAGGGTGCCAAGCAGATCGAGCCGGTCTTTCACGCCTATGGCGCCGGGCGCGGCACGCGCCGGATCCGCGTCGATCTGAAATCACCCGAGGGCAAGCGGACGATCGCAAGGCTCGTCGAGCGGGCCAACGTGGTCATCGAAAGTTATCGCCCGGGCGTTGCGAGCCGGCTCGGCGTCGGCTACGACGATCTCAAGGCCATCAATCCGAAAATCGTCTACTGCTCGACCAGCGGCTATGGCCAGGACGGCCCCTGGTCGCAATGGGCGGGCCACGACATCAATTACGTCGCGGTCAGCGGCTATCTCGCCTGCAGCGGCCGCGATGCCGGGGGCCGGCCGGCCCTGCCCGGAGCGACGGTGGCCGACAGCGCGGGGGGCGGCATGCAGGCCGCACTGGCCGTGATCGCCGCGCTGCTGAACGTCGCAAGAGGCGGCGAGGGCCGTCATCTCGACGTGTCGATCGCGGACGGCATGCTCAATCTGATGTCGCTATACATCGACCGGTATCTCGCCACGGGCGAGGAGACGCACCCGGGCACCGACGTGTTGACGGGCAGGTATGCCTGGTACGGCGTGTACACCTGTGCAGACGGTCGCCACGTTTCGGTGGGCCCGGTGGAAACTCACTTCTTCAGGAACCTTTGCCGGCTGCTCGAGCTGGAGCAGTTCAGCGGCAGCCAGTATGACGATGCAAAACAGGACGAAATGCGTGTGGCGTTCGCACAGCGATTCCTGACGAAGCCGCGCGACGCCTGGGTGGCAGCGCTCTCGGGCGAGAACACCTGCGTTGCGCCGGTGCTCTCGATCGCCGAGGTCGCGGCGAACCCGCATCTGCGGGCGCGGCAAAGCTTCATGCATGCGAACCATGCCGAGCGGGGCCGCTTCGAGCAGCTTGGTCCGGTGTTGGCTGGTGGTGAGCGGCAGCAGCCCGAGCATCAGGTCCGCCCCGCCGGCACCACCGATACGGATGCGGTTCTGGCGGCAGCGGGGTTTTCAGCCAGTGAAATCGAAGATCTGCGCCGCCGCGGAGTGATCGAGTGAGCGGCGAGCATAGTCAGGAGTAATGACAGGTGACAGACATAGCAAGCGATCTGCCCGTCGTGGTGCGCGACTTGATCGGCAAGCCGCACTACGTGGAACAGACCGAGTTCCCGATCGAGATCGGGTACGTCTACAACATGTGTGCCGCGGTGCAGGACGGCAACCCCCTGTATTGGGATCCGGAAGTTGCCCGCGAGATCACCGGTGGGCAGATTGCGCCACCGGCGATGCTTTCGGTCTGGTTCAAGCTGCATCACTGGATGCCGGGTGCTGCAGGTGAGCGCAGGCCGATGCAACTCTATTTCGATATCAAGGATATGGTTGGGCTGCCCGAAGGCATCGTTGCCAGCAACGAAGCGAGCTTCGGCGAGCCCGTGCGCATTGGGGATGTGCTGACCACCAGCCAGTACTGCCGCTCGCTCGGCGAGTTGAAGGACACAAAGCTTGGTCGCGGCCGCTTTTGCACGATGGACATCGTGACGGTCAATCAGCGCGGCGAGTGGTGTGGCACCGACACCTACAACTTCCTCATTTACATCAAGGGTGCCCGATGAGCGCCGTACGCAATCTGACTTTCGCCGAAGTCGAGGAGGGGCAGGAGCTGCCCGTTCTCATCCATCCCGTCACCGCCACGACCGTAGTGCTCGGTGCGATCGCGAGCCGCGACTGGCGCCCGATGCACCATGATCGGGATTTCGCGATCAACCGCAACGGCACGAAGGACATCTTCATCAACACGCCAACCAATGGCGGGTGGCTCCAGCGCTTCGTCACCGACTGGACGGGTCCGAAGGGCCGGCTCGGCAGGATGAAGTTCAAGATGAAGATCCCGGTGTTCCCTGGCGACACGATGAGATTTGCAGGCCGCGTCGCGCGTAAATCGGTGGACGAAACGGGCTGTTGCTGGGTCGATCTCGATCTCTCCATTTCAGTGGGAGACAAGACCAACACCGAGTGCCAGGCACGCTTTGCGTTGCCTGCGGACGCCGACGACAACCCCTGGCAACGGCGCGGCGAGCGCTGGAAGCCCTGACCGTTTGTTGCATGAACGGGGCAGTCGTGGCATTTCCGTTATCGATCAAGGATCAGCTGACACTGCCGGTGCTGTGTTCACCGATGTTCATCGTGTCGACGCCGCCGCTGGTCCTTGCGCAGTGTGTGAGCGGCATCATCGGGTCGTTTCCAGCGCTGAATGCGCGTGGGGACGGGGCGCTCGATGCATGGCTGAGCGATCTCGAGGGCCAGCTGCAAGCCTGGCGCATGGCGAATCCCGGCAAAAAGGTGGCGCCGTTCGCCGTCAACCAGATCGTGCACCAGAGCAACGCACGGCTGGAGGCGGATTTCGAAGTGCTGGAAAAGCACAAGGTACCGCTGGTGATCACCAGCCTGCGCGCCCCCACGGAATATGTGCCTCGCATTCATGCCTGGGGCGGAAACGTGCTGCACGATGTGACCAATATCCGGCACGCGGAAAAGGCGCTGGAGGCGGGGGTCGATGGTTTGATCCTGGTCTGCGCGGGGGCGGGCGGGCACTCGGGGGCACTCAGCCCGATGGCGCTCGTGAGCGAAGTGCGGCGTATCTACGATGGACTCGTGGTGCTCGCGGGCAGCATCACGCGGGGCGAGCACATCCTCGCGGCGCTCGCGATGGGTGCCGATCTCGCCTACATGGGTACACGCTTCATCGCCACCGAAGAGGCGAATGCGACGCCGGGCTACAAGCGGATGATCGTCGAGTCCGGTGCCAGCGATGTCCTGTATACGCCTTACTTCTCCTCCGCCCACGGCAACTACCTGAAGCCTTCCATCCGCGCCGCCGGTCTCGATCCGGACAATCTCGTCCGTGCACCCGGCGAAACGGCCAAGATGGCTTTCACGAGCGCCGATGGATCCCGGACAGTGGGTGCGAAGACCTGGAAAGACATCTGGAGCGCCGGGCACGGCGTGGGTGCCATCGGCGATATCCCGACTGCCGCGGAGCTGGTCGCGAGCCTGCAGACGCAGTTCGCTGCGGCCCGGGCGCGCCTGTGCACGTTGCCCTGACGGGGGCGATGCGAGGAGATCATCGTGAGTCTGTGGCGTGAAATCGTCGCCCGGCGGATAGCCACCCTCCACGACAGCGCGGCGGACAAGCGCATGGGTCTCGCGCAAGCGATCCGCCGCTTTGTCCACCCGGGCATGAAGATCAATCCCGTGACGATGCAGGCGCGGCCGCAGGCGGCCATGTACGAACTCTGCCGTCAGTTCGCCGGAACCAGCCCGGGCTTCGAGTTCATTACCTCGGCTCTGAGCGGCAGCTATCTGCAGCTCGCCCATCTCGGGCTGCTCCGCAAAGCCGTCGTGTCCTTCGCAGGTGAGGGCTACCCGACCCCGGGCCCGAGCCCCGTGACGCGCTGGGCTCTCGAGCGGGGTGATTTCGAGATTGAAAACTGGACCATGCTCACGATCTCCCAACGCCTGCTCGCCGGCGCAATGGGAGTGCCGTTTCTGACCACCCGCTCCATCACGGGCAGTTCCCTCGCGAGGGAGCGACAGACCACCGGCGACTATGCCGAGCTGCCTGATCCATTCAATCCGGGATGCGTGCAGGGCGTGATCAGGGCCTACAGCCCGGACATCGCGTTCGTGCACGTGTGGGCGGCGGATCGCGCGGGCAACGCCCTCTGTTTTCCTCCCTTTCAGGAGAACATCTATGGCGCGCTGGCGGCCCGGCAGGGCGTGGTGCTCACGGCCCACAAGCTGGTCTCGACGGACTTCATCCGCCAGCACGCCCATCTCGCGCGCATTCCCGGAGAGATCGTGCTGTCCGTGAGCGAGGTGCCGTACGGCTCGCACCCTTACGGCAATTACAGCGCGGGCATCCCCGAGCTGCGCGCGTATGCCAATGACTACGCATTCATGAAGGAGCACCGCGAGGCGCAAAGCGCCAGGGAGCGCTACGACGGCTGGATCAGGGAGTGGATACTCGACGTCGAGCACCACGATGCGTATCTCACCCGCTTGGGCCCTGAACGCGTGCGCGCGATTCATCGGGCAGCCGAGCCGGACTCCTGGCGGGAAGATCTCGAGCGGCACGCTGCAACGCTGGACCCCGAGCGCGCCGCGGGTGGCGTCGAGGAGATGATCGTACAGGCAGCCCGTGAGGTGGCGAAACGCATCGCGGCCAACGGCTATCGGGCCGTGCTGGCCGGCGCGGGGCAGGCCTCGCTCATGTGCTGGCTGGCGGCCCATCGATTGCGGGGAGAGGGAATCGAATTTGCGTTGCTCGCCGAGACGGGCATGTACGGCTTCGATCCCCGACCTGCCGACCCATTCCTCACCAGTTACCGCAACCTGCCTACCTGCACGATGCTCACCGATGTCTTCGAAGCACTCGGCCTGCACGGATGCGGCGGGACCAATGCCTGCATGGGGACCATCGGCGCGGGCGAGATCGACAAGCATGGCAACGTGAACTCGACTCGCACTGCTGCGGGCGAGTTTCTCGTCGGATCGGGAGGGGCGAACGACATCGTCACCTCGGCCGCAGAGACGGTGGTGGTCGCGGCGCAGCGCGCTCAGACTTTCGTGGAAAAGGTCTCCTATGTCACGAGCCCGGGGACGAAGATCCGCTGCGTCGTTTCGACCATGGGTCGCTTCGAGAAGCTCGACGGCGACGAGCTCGTGCTGACCGGATATTTCGCGGCGTCTGGCCTCGATCGGTCACAGGCCATCGCGGAAATCCGCCGGCGCTGCGGCTGGGATCTGAAAATCGCCGACGAGCTGCAGGAGCTTCCACCTGCGAATGCGGAGGAACTGACCTTGCTCAGGATGTTCGATCCGGAGCGATTTTTCCTCGGGAAGCCGGCCGACAAATAACACTGCTGCAATCACCGCCCTTCTACCGGAACTTGCAATTGTGGAGCGTGCCGTCGCGGGGCCGATTGCTCCTGCACTGCTATGATGCACGGCCATGGAAGCGCCCAGGGTCGCCCGCCGCCGCAGCACTTTTCTCGCGCCTGTCTGGCTCGCGCTCTTCGCGTTCGCGGCGCTGGCCATTGTCAGCGTCACATTCTGGACGCGCGCAACGACCACGACGATCGTGCTCGTGCGTCATGCCGAGAAACAGCTCGGCACGATTGAGGACCCGCCTTTGACCCAGGAAGGCGATGAGCGTGCGCAACGGCTGGCGAGCCTCTTCGGTGAACGCTCACAGATAGGCGAAGTACGAGCCATCTACGCAACGAAGACCCGCCGCGCGCAGGCGACCGCTGCACCGCTCGCGGCACGCCTGGGTCTTGCCGTAATCACTGCCGATGAGTCGCCTGAAGCGCTCGCGCGCCGGGTGCGCCGCGAGCAGCACGGCGGCGCCGCGCTCATCGTCGGTCACAGCAACACGGTACCGCGAGTCGTGGCTGCGTTGACCGCCCGCCAGGACATCCCGGCGATGGCCGACGATGACTATGGGACGATCTACATCGTGACCGTTCCGGATGTCGGGCGGGCGTCAGTCCTGCAGCTGCGGTACTGAACGCGGCTCACGTGCTCGAAAGTGCGATAGCGCGACTCACGAATGCATCGTGTGCGCTGATACGGAAGTCGGCGAGCACCGCGTCGCGGATGTGGCGCGACGGATCGATCAGAAAGGTGGCGCGGCGCACGCCGAAGCCGAGCGGCCCGTTGACGCCGTACATGCCGATCACTGCCTTGTCGGTGTCGGAGAGCAGCGTGAAGGGCAGGTGGTATTTCTCGCGGAAGCGTCGGTGACTGTCAGGGTCCTGCGGGCTTATGCCCGCAACGGTCAGTCCGACCTTCTGGATCCCGGAGTGCAGATCGCGAATGGCACAGGCTTCGCGTGTGCAACCGGGCGTAAAATCCGCCGGGTAGAAGTAGAGGATGAGGGCACCGCGGCGCAAGAGCGAAGTGAGCGAGGTTTCGCGACCTTCGTGGTCGGGCAGCGCAAATTCGGGCGCGCGTTCACCGGGCGAGAGCATCCTGACCCCCTGCGCGTTATGTTAACGAAAGTGCGAGCCACTACAAATTGATTTTCCGCGCCTTTCCGCGGGGTGCAATCCACCGTGCTACGTCCACGCCGTCGTCAGGACCCCGGCGTTATCCCGATTGGGCAAACTCGGCCGGAATGCGTGCGTAGAAGAGGTCGAGGTGCTCCTCGGCGAGCTGCTGCAGCAGGGAGTCCGCTTGGGCCTCCGAGACGATGAACTCGACCAGGACGGGCACTTCGCCTGCAAGCTCGAAGAAGCGTTGCTCGTGGAGCTGCCCATGGCGCCCGAAACCGGCGATCGCCTTGAAAGCGGAGCCTCCCGCGATTCCAAGGCTCTTCGCGCGACCGAGCAGCCACTCGTAGACCGGTACTCCATGCGTCTTGCGGTTCTCGTACGTGTAGAAGCGAAGGTGGGCACCTTTCATGGCGAGCCTCCCAGGGTCTTCAGCAGTCCGCGGACCAGGGCCATACCGGCCAGCGTCGCGATGAGCGAGGCGGCGACGTGCAGCATGATATGCACGAGCATCCACCGGTATTCGCCCCGAAGCAGCAGCGTGACGGATTCGGCGGAAAAAGTTGAAAAGGTCGTGAGCCCGCCGAGAAAGCCCGTCGTCATGGCAAGTCGCATCGTCGGCGAGATGGCCTCATATTGAGAGAATGCGCCGAGCGCGAGGCCCATCAGAAACCCGCCGAGCACGTTCGCCGCGAGCGTGCCGAGCGGCAGGGTGGGAAACACCGGATTCAGGGAATGCCCGAGCGCCCAGCGCAGCAGCGCGCCGAGCCCGGCTCCGGAAAAAACGGCAACTCCAGCGGTTAGTCCCATGCGTCTCGACTCCTCGTGCCGGAATCGGGTGCGCCTTGCGGGTTTCGCTGGATTGCGACGCCCGCGCGCACCCGTGGACCGGGCGGGCAGGCATCATCAGCCGCGAGCGGCGGTTCGTCCCGGTGAGCCCCGGGACCGGAAGAATGCCATCTCCGGCGCACATCGTCCTCCCGCCTGGCGGTGACAGTCAAGCTACGAGGGCGGGTGGTAGTGGCACGTGCGTGCGGCACGACTTGCAGCGCGCAGCCGCGATGCTAGAATCGCGCGCCTTTCGTTGGTCTGTGGGGCGGTAGCTCAGCTGGGAGAGCGCGTCGTTCGCAATGACGAGGTCGCGGGTTCGATCCCCGCTCGCTCCACCACTTTTTTTCAGGCGACCTGCAGCGGTCGACGGGACAGGTCCTGCACGAGATCCCTGTCGCGTGCAGCAAGGCGGTTGATGCCTGAGAGTACGGCGAGGATCGAGGCGGTGACGATATTGGCATCGATGCCGACGCCGTGCGTGCCGCCCGGCTGATTGCCGCCGGCGAGTTCGATGCAGGCGATGGCGCGGGCGTCGGCACCCTTGCCGAGCGAGCGTTCCTCGTAGGCGAGCACGTGCACCGGCAGGCGCAACGCGCGGATCACCGCATCGATCGGGCCGTTGCCTTCGCCGCTCACCGTGACGCGGCGTTCGCCCATCGTGACGGTGAGCTTCACGCCCTGCGCCCGGCCGTGCTCATAAAGATGGTGCTCGACGTAGCGCAGGGGGTCACTCTCCTGCAGATAGGTCGCGCCAAAGATCCGCCACAGTTCCTCGGCGGTGACTTCGGTGCCGGTGGCATCGGTGTGCTGCTGAACGACGCCGCTGAACTCGATCTGCAATCGGCGCGGCATGACCAGTCCGTAGCCGGATTCAAGCAGGTAGGCGATGCCGCCCTTGCCCGACTGGCTGTTCACGCGAATGATTGAATCGTAGCCGCGTCCAAGGTCGATCGGGTCGACCGGCAGGTACGGGACTTGCCAGTGTTCAGTGGCGTCCCGTGTGGCCATGCCCTTCTTGATGGCGTCCTGGTGCGAACCGGAAAAGGCAGTGAACACGAGGTCACCGGCGTAAGGGTGGCGCGGGTGCACCGGCAGCTGCGTGCATTCCTCGACCGTGCGTGCGATGCGGTCGATATCAGAAAAATCGAGCCCCGGATCGACGCCCTGCGAGTAGAGGTTCAGGGCGAGCGTGACCAGATCGACGTTTCCGGTGCGCTCGCCGTGGCCGAACAGGCAGCCCTCGACCCGTTCGGCGCCGGCCATGAGCGCGAGTTCGGTGGCGGCGACGGCGCAGCCGCGGTCGTTATGCGGGTGCACGCTGAGGATCACGCTGTCGCGGCGGGCGAGATGGCGATGCATCCATTCAATCTGGTCGGCGTAGACGTTTGGCGTCGATACCTCGACGGTCGCCGGCAGGTTGAGGATCACCTTGCGAGCGGGCGTTGCGCCCCAGGCTTCGGTCGCCGCGTCGCAGATCTCACGGGCATATTCGAGTTCGGTGGCCGAGAAAGTCTCCGGGCTGAACTCGAGCGTCCATTCGGTTTCGGGGCGGGCAGCGCAGAGTTCGCGGATCTGGTGCACGGCATCGACGGTCATTAGCACCACGTCCGCCTTCTGCATCGCGAATACCGTCTCCCGGAAGAGGGGTGAGGTCGCAGAGTAGACGTGCACGATGGCGCGCTTTGCGCCGGCCAGCGATTCGATGGTGCGCGCGATCAGCGCCGGGCGAGCCGGGGTCAGCACCTCGATCGTCACGTCGTCGGGGATGTGCCCGTTCTCGATGAGGGTGCGCACGAAGCTGAAGTCGGTCTGCGATGCGGCCGGAAAGGCGACTTCGATCTCCTTGAAGCCGATCTTGCAGAGCATCCTGAACATGCCGAGCTTGCGCTCCGCGTCCATCGGCTCAAAGAGGGCCTGGTTGCCGTCGCGCAGGTCGGTGCTCATCCAGACCGGCGCCCTGGAGAGGGTCTTGTCCGGCCATGTCCGGTCGGCGAGGCGGACGGGCGGGAAGGGGCGGTACTTGCCGGTGGTCTTCATATTTGAATCGTTCACGCGCGAATGCGGTTCAGTTGCGGCAGTTTAAGGGGGGCAACGAGGTGAATAATTGCGAATGACACGAAGTTTCACTGAATGAGGGCAATCGGATTGCGCACGTATAGCGTTTAAAGCAATATACTTGTGCCTGTTTCACATATGCCGCAATCTGGAGCTGAAGACGATGGAACTCGATCGTTATGACCGCCGCATTCTCGAGGTGCTGCAGGCTGACGGCCGCCTCGCGAACCAGGAGCTGGCCGAGCGTATCGGGCTCTCGCCCTCGCCTTGTCTGCGTCGCGTGCGCGCGCTGGAGGAGGCCGGCGTGATCACCGGCTATCGTGCCCTTGTAGATGCCCGGAAGCTCGGCCTGTCGCTGATGGCGCTCCTGCACATTTCAATGGACAAGCACACGCCGGAGCGTTTCGCCAACTTCGAGAAAAAAATCGCCGCGCGGCCGGAAGTGCTCGAGTGTCTGCTCATCACCGGCCAGGAGGCGGACTATCAGCTGAAGGTGATCGTGCGCGACATGGACGCTTACCAGGAGCTGCTGCTGAACCGGATCACGCGCATCGAAGGGGTCACCGGCGTGCATACCAGCTTCGTGCTGCGTCGGGCACACGACAACACGGCCGTGTCGGTCTGAACGACTCTCTTGTGGCGCGCTCTCCTATGGTTCGCGGAGAGGACCGCGCTCGCGCCGCTGCTGATGAGACGATTCGCGAGATCCTCCGTCGCGAGGGCGTGCCGGTGCCGCCTGGCGCTCCTGTTCGCGAGGCTGCGATTGCTGTTGCGGCTGGGCGGGCGGTTGAACGCGTGCAGGCCCGCGCAATTCGCCGCCGTGCCGCGGCTCACGCACGCGAGGCGCCGCCGGCTCCATCGGCCGATTCGGGGCCGCGGGGCGATAGATCGGGCGATTGCCGTTCGATGGCGCAGGAGAGCGCCAGACATCGCGCTCATCGGGTGTCCGCCACTGATTACCGCGACCGCGGGGGGCGTTGTCGGCCGCGTCCACGTGGCCGTCATTCGGTCGTGTGGCGGGTCGTGACATGGGTCGATTGCCCATCGAGGGTGCGGATCGGAGCAGAGGCTCGCGTCGCAGGCGTCGATCAGGCGCCGGTCGATAGTCGGTGCCGCGTGCGGGACGCTCGGGAGCTGCAGGGCGCAACAGACGCCCGCCCGCGGGATCGTTCCAGTAGCGCGCGGTGGGGCGAGTGGCTGCGAAGTTCGCGTTGCCGGGGCGTGCGTACACGTTCTCCGCCCAGCGCTGCGTCGCTGCGTGGCGTGTGCCGAGTCCTTTCACCGGGCGCGCATCGGGGCGATAGTGCGGCGGGCGGGGCGAATGCACGGGTGGGCGATAGCCGCCAGGACCGAACCAGCCACCATCGTGCACGCCGTGCCAGTAGCCGTTGTTGTAGCCGTTCCGGTAACCGCGGTCGTACCCGCGCCCATAGCCCGGGCGCCACTGACCCCAGCCATCGCCCCATGCCCACGAAAGACCGATCCAGCCGGCATTCCAGCTCATGCCATAGTTCCAGCCGTACGGCGAGTAGTGGATACTGAATCCCCAAGTCCAGGGGCGCGGGTAATACCAAGTCTCGCCGTAATACGGACGGTATCTGTACCCCGTGCCGTAAACGACGGCGCCGCCATAGGGGAATGACCAGAGGTAGCCGGGCGTGTAGCCCATGTAGATGACGTCGGGCTGCACGTCATAGATGTACACGTAGCGTGTGTTGTAGGCGGGGCTGCTGGGTGGAATGTCCTCGAGCCCCACGGGTCGCGTCCCGGATACCTCCCAAGGCCCGTACGGCGAATCCGCGATGAACCAGATGCCCTGGTCGACCGCGTAGTAGTGCCCATCCGCCAGAAAGACCTGCGAGGCCGTGTTGACGGCGTAGCGCAGATCCGTGCGCGGGACGGGCTCGAACCGGGCGGGACCGTCATAGGTCGCGCTGAAGTGCGCGCTCTCACGATCGACCGCAGCGACCTGAGGCACCGCGGAGTCCATCACGGCGTCCTTCGCGGCCTCGGTGCCTGCTACGTAGGCGAGTGCGTCAGCCTTCGAAGACGAGGGCGGGATGCGCGCGAAGCTCGCCGGCAGGTGATCTGACTCGACGAACGACCAGTCGCCGTTGAGGGAGCGCGCACGGTACCAGCGACCGGAGACCACGATGTACCAGGTCTGGCTCGGCACGTCGAAGAACAGGTCGCTGTCGGTGTTGCTGACGGTCAGGAGTTCGCTGCCGACGAGCGGCTGCAGGGCGGGGCGACCATCGGTCGAAATGAGCTCAGTGGGCTCGGTCGCAACGAGGATGCGTGCTCGACGCAATTGTTCAGCCGAGAGAGACGGGGTGTCCTGCGCGCTTTCTGTCGCGTCACGTTGCTTGTCGGCAAATAGCGCGACGACATTCGCGGGAGGGTTCGATGCCTGTGACCAGCGGCCGCGCGTCAGGTCGTTCGTCACAAACCAGGTGCTGCTGCCGTAGAAATAGTAGCGCTTCGAGGCGCGGTCGAAGACGACGGGAAAGGGCGTGTTGACGACGCGCTCGAGGCCCGTGCTGCCCACCGATCGCAGGCGCGGCTCGCCGTCGATCGAAATGAGGATCGCGGGCTGGTCCACATAGATGAATTTCGGCGGTGTATTGCGCAGGTCTTCGGTGCTCGCCTGCTGCTCGAGACGCTTCTCGATGTCGGCCATGGAGAGGTCGAGATTCCAGCGCGGCATTTCGCGCTCGAGCGCACTCGACAGTTCGCGGGCTTCTTCGCTGTCCTCGCGCATGCCCGGGAAGCGCACGCGATCGACGGTGAGTTCGGCGATGCGCGCGCGATCACCATCGATGTCGAGTGTCGCGGTCGTTTCAACAGCACCGAAGACCGGCGCCTCGTCGCCGGAGTGCTGGATCGAGACTGCGCTGCGCGAAAGCAGGGTATCGCCGTCGAGCGAGTCGAGCTGGGGCTCGTAAATCACGTAGGTGGTCCCGTCTCCGCGGGTGATTTCGCGCGGCCAGTCGGCCTGCGCCGCATGGAGGTTGCTCGCACAGGCGGCCAGGCAGAGAACAGCAAACGCACTCCTGATCATGGCCGTCATCCTACGCCGACCGGGTTGAACGGTGCCTGAACGGCTGGCCCGGGGCCGTGGCTGGTAAACTGCGCGGCGCGCGCCCCCGTAGCTCAGTGGATAGAGCGACCGCCTCCTAAGCGGTAGGTCGTCGGTTCAACTCCGGCCGGGGGCGCCATCGGGAAATGGTGCCGGGTTTTCGGTTATTCGGTTATTGCCGGTACCGGGCGCGCCAATAACCGAATAACCGAAAACCCGGCACCATGCGGCACCGTGCGTCCGGTCACACATTGCTCCCTCAGTTCCGCCAAAGCGTCGCCGATACCTGACAGGCAGAAGGGAACTCCGAGAATTGATTTGACCAAACCGGACACCAGGATCGACGGGCACCCGTCAGTGCAGGCGCTCGTCGCACGCCAATCCATCGTGAACGCGCAAATGGAGGTCGTTGCCTACGAACTGCTCTATCGCGGCCTCTATGGCATGGCGATGGCGACCGACATCGATCCCGCCGCGGCTACCTCTTCGCTGCTGGTCGATGCGATTCTCGAGCTGGGATTCGAGCAGCTCGCTGGCAACCTGCCGATGCACGTCAATTTCCCTGAAAGCATGCTCGAAAGCGACGCGCCTCTCGGAGCGCCGCCGGATCGGCTCATCATCGAAGTGCTCGAGTCGGTGCGCGGCACCCCGATCGTGCTGACGGCGCTCGCAGCGTTCCGGCAGCGCGGATACCGGATCGCAATCGACGACTACGTGCCGGGGTGCAGCGATGCGGCGCTCCTCGCACAGGCCGACATCGTCAAACTCGATCTCGGGGTACTGAGCGCGGAAGAGGCGGCGGCCAGCGCGCAGAGCCTGCTCGCGCAGGGCAAGGTCTGCGTCGCCGAGAAAGTGGAGTCACGTGCGCAGTTCGTGATCTGCAGGGACGCCGGGATCCAGCTCTTTCAGGGCTACTTCCTGCAGCGACCCGAAACGTTCTATGGGCGGCGCGTCGCGGTCAATTGTGTGACTGCCGTCCATCTGCTTGCGCAACTGCAGCGCATGGACTGGTCGATTCGCGATGCCGAGCGGCTGATCGCGTCGGACGCCGGACTCAGCTACAAGCTCCTGCGCGCGGTGCAGACGGCGAGCTTTTACGCAACGCATCAGGTGTCGAGCCTGTCGCAGGCGATCGTCGTTCTTGGACGTGACCAGCTCATTCGCATTCTCTCGCTCATCATGCTGTCGCGCTTCCGTGGCAGGCCGACAGAACTGATGCGCAACGCACTGCACCGCGCGCGCCTGTGCGAGCTGCTGGCCGGGCGGTCGGGGGTTGACGACTGCGGCCCGTACTTCATGGTGGGTCTCCTGTCCCTGATGCCGGCGATGCTCGGCGAGCGAGTCGAAGAGACCGTGAGTTCGTTACCACTGAGCGAGGACGTCCGCAATGCGCTGCTGACTCACGCAGGCGATCTGGGAGCGGCGCTCGACTGCGTCGATTCGCTCGAGCGTGCCGACTGGAGCCAGGTGCGCTTCGGGGCGCTCAGCCTCACCGACATCAACACCGCCTACGTCGAGGCCTGTGGTTGGGTTGAGGATTCGATGGCGAGGGTTCAGGCCATCTGAGAGTGGCGAGGCTGGGTGCAAAGCAGCGTCGATGCACTTTACATTCCCGTGGGCCGGTCATTCGAAACGATACTGACTTTCCTTGACATCTGATTCAGCGCAGAGGTATCCACTACAATCGGCCGGGATGCCGCGCCTGTCGATTCTGAGTCTGCTGTTTCCGGCATTGACCGGGGCCGGTGACGTATCGAGCATCAAGGGAGTGCGCGGCGTGGGCCCATGAATTGGCAGCGAAGCGACGCCAGCTCGCAGAACTCACCGCCGCGTTGCCAGAGCGCGGGCTCTCCACGGCGGATGCGTGCGTGGCGCAAGTACTGTGCGTGAAGCTCTCCGTGTTCGAGAAGCCGACTGCACCGGGGCTCGAGTGAGGGTGCTGTGAAGACCGTTCGCGCAAGGATCTCAACTACGCGGCGCTGGGTCACGCGCTCGTCGACTGTTTCACGCAGTTACGGCACATCGGGCACTGAGATCCGCTCGCAAACTCGAATCTGCGCGTGCATGTCGGTGTGATAGACGAGGCGGGTGCCCGCGGCATCCACTTCGACCCGATATCCGGGCGTCAGCACCTGGATGGCGAGTTCGCCAGGCGTGCGACAGCCGAGTGCGCCGTCCGACCAAGTGACCGCTTCCACCGCGACAATCGTTGCCTCTTCGGGTTTGATGCCGGTGCGCCGCGCGGCGTCGGCTTTCACGAGAGCCTCGATCTTCGGGAGCAAGCCGTCGATAGCCTGATCTGTGACGGCTGGCGCGGGCACGACTGCAGGCGCCCGCGCATCTGGCGGCGCTGATGCCTCCGCGCGCGCAAGCGCCTTCGCACTCGCAGGAGCTTCGTCGTGGGCTGAAGCTTCCGCGACCCCTTGCGCTGTCATCGCCGCCTGCTGCTCTTTTTCCAGTGACACCACGCGGCTGCGCTCGGCGAGACTCTCCGCTGCGTCCACTTCCGGTGCGGCGGCAAACGGGGCGGAGGGTGCTGCGGACACCGGCGCGGGGCTGGATTCGAGTGCCTCGCGAGCAACGGGGACGTCACGTGCCGGAGCCGGATTCGGAGCCTGCCGCACGAGCAGCAGCGCGATCACGCCCACCGAGGCAGCGGCGGCGAGCGGCACGTAGCGCTGCCACGCGGGACGACGACGCATCGCGCGCTGCGCCGCGGTGCGAATCGCCTCGTCGAGCTGCCTGGACGGCAGCTCGGTCGAGCGCGCGCGCCACTGACGTTCGAGCTCGTCATCGTTCATTGCAGGTCTCCGAGCGCCTCACGCAGGCGCGCGTACGCATAGCGCAGGCGGCTCTTCACCGTCTCCTGCGTGGTGCCGGTGAGCTTCGCGACGTCGGCGAGTGCGAGCCCGCCCTCGACGTGCAGCAGGAACGCGTCGCGCTGGGCCTCGGGTAGCGCACCGAGTGCCGCAACGAGGCGGGTTCCGTGTTGCTCCGACGCCGAGGCGGACAAGGGGTCGTAGCTCTCGGGTGCGGCATGCGCGTCGTCGTCGAGTGCTGCCAAGCGCAGTGGCGCGTTGGCGCGCCAATAGTCGATCAACCGATTGCGGGCGACCGTGTACAGCCAGGTCGTGAAGCGCGCTGTCGGCTTCCAGCTGTCCCGCGCCTTGATGAGCTTCAGCCAGACATCGTGATGCAGTTCTTCAGCGCGGCCCCGGTCGCGGCACTGGCGCAGGAAGTACCGGAACACGCCGCCGCGATGTCGCTCGTACAACCGATCGAATGCGGCGGCGTCACCGGATTGCCAGGCGAGCATGATGGCTTCGTCCGTGGTGGCGTCGTGAGAGTCGTGCAGCAGCATGCGCGCAGCAGTATGGGGCGGCCCTTGCGCTGCGACAATGACTACTCCGGTCACCGCAGGCCCTACGGATCCGCAACGAAGCCGAGCGCGGCCGGAAACGGCTCGGGCCTGTCGCCGGGCACGCGCGTTCGAGGCAGCACGCCCAGTGCAATCAATGATTCGCGGCTCTCGTAGCGCAGCACGACGACCTGATCCGGGGAATCGCTTGCACGCTCGAACGAGGTTCTTTCTGCCGGCGAATACTCGCTGCGGCCGTGCCCGGTGCCGAGCGAAGGTGACGCGGGAGCAGCCTTCTGCGTCATGCGGCTGTCGGCTGCAGTGCCCGCGCTGCGCTCCCCTTCACGCGCCACTTCCGCGATCGGCATCGGTGGCTGCTCGCGCTCGCGAAAGAGCGCGACGCCGAT
>Ga0073903_10000271_pt1 | contig 26946 bp, 22 predicted proteins | sample KloWWTKNB14_bulk_FD_66665 | JGI IMG/M metagenome (GOLD analysis project Ga0073903, IMG submission 66665) | Active sludge microbial communities from Klosterneuburg, Austria, studying microevolution and ecology of nitrifiers - Klosterneuburg... | ecosystem: Engineered > WWTP > Aerobic digester >... | reverse complement strand
GCGCTCGTAGACCACCTTGGTGGGGTCCCCACCCTCCTTTCCGAGGAACAGACAGGTGAGGACGAAGATGGTGGGGGTGCCCGGAGCGGGCGGTTCGGACTCGATGACGACGACGGTTGCACTCATGGAGTCGATTACGCCTCTTGGGGTTGACGGTGTGGCGTAAGAGAGCTAGGTAGGAGTTTCACACGGGCTCGAACTGGCTTCGATAGGGAAGCGAAAGAAACAGAGTTGTGGCCGTTGAGGTCTCGCACAACGTAAATACGCGAGATGAATCCAAATGCGAACGATAATCACGTTCCCGCCTTCCGCGCCGCTGCCTGAAAAGGACCAGCACCGCTGAAAGCCCTGACCGGACCTCACCCCGCTGATGGTGAACCGGCTTGATAAAGCAAGTCAGACAAGCTCCTGAGCCGGTGACGGGCGACGGAGACTGAAACTAACAGCCACAGCGTACCGCGAAGCCTGTCTGGGGCGTCAAAGGTCGGCACCAAAACACAGACAAGGCCACAAACACTCCAATCCGTAATTTCTCTACACCCGGGTTCGACTCCCGGCGAGTCCACTCCAGTTCATACGGTTCCCCACCCACCCGCTCTACCCGTGGGTAGGGTGGGGAACCATGCGATACCCCACCACCATCATCTGCCCTCAATGCGGCACCAAGGCAGATAGAACCCGAGGGGAGGTCAATCAGGCCCAGAAACTGGGCCGTAAGATCTTCTGCTCACAGAAGTGCTCATCCCACCACTCCAATGCAGCCCGAAAATCCGTGGTGTTCACCACGAACTGCCCGTGCTGCAACACCCCGTTCGCCACCAGCACCCACAACAAGGCCGCGAAGTTCTGTTCCCCGTCCTGTGCGAGCAAAGGGAGCATGACCGAGGAGCGCCGTGCTGCCCAACGCCTGGGTGGTCTTGCACGGGTCGCCAACCTCAACACTCCAGAGGAAACACTGAAACTCCGTGAGGATTCCAAGTACTCCGCGGTGAGGGCAGAGCTCACCCAGCGGGAGATCCCTCACGAGTTTGAGTACCGCATCGGAGACGTGATCTTCGACCTTGCCATCACGGACAGGAGGCTCCTGGTGGAGTTCGACGGCCCCTATCACCGTTGTCGCACACAGTTGGTCCAGGATGGTGCCAAGGATGACGTGGCGAGACTCCAGGGGTGGTGTGTCATCCGGGTCCCCACGGACACCGGAGACATCCCCGCCGACGTGCTGAGACCCTTCATCCGGTAGCAGGGACCCACCGGGTTCTGTTCAGGCCCCGGAGCTTCTTGACCCTGTACTCCACGGACTGGGCCTCACTTCTCCCGCTGTACGGGCCGTAGACGGTCGCCAATGACCACGACTGGGTGCCACGGGTGAACTTTGCACCACCGGCAATCTCACCGTTGTGCTGGCGAAGTCTCCTGTCCACATCCGTTGTGCATCCGACGTAGGACAGGTTTCTTCCCCTGACATCCCCCAGCAACACGTAAACCCACCACTGCTCCATCTAGGTGCGTGGCCCCCGCCCGAGGATCCACCCCTGTGCGAGATACTCGGGGAGTTCAGACGGGGGGAGCCGCCGACGAACACCCGCGTCGTTGCGTACCCACACCAAAGCCTTGACAACCTCAGAGATCCGACGGCGCACGTCTTCAGAGCGCACCTCACCCTTCCGGCGGCGGTTGGATTCAACCAAAGCCAATTTTGTGGCATCGGACTTGGGGTTCCCCTTGTGTGCCGCGGAAATCTTCTGCCGTGCGGACTCTGAGTGACGGTGTTTACTGGATGCTTGAGACAGTTTCCTGCGACCCTCATCTGAAATCACCCACCCTCGATTGAGTTGGGCTTCTGACATAGCCTGACGCACCGAGTCAGGCAGCTTCCGACCCTTATTTGCAAGAGACAACTTCTTCCGTGTGGCATCCGAGGGGCTGGTGCTGTTGTTGTGGGCCGACCTTGAGAGGTTTAGGCATCCAGGAGATCCAAAATTCGCGTTCAGCCACGTTTGCTCGGCATCTGTATTCAGGGCAGCAGACTGGCACAATAGGATCTGAGGATCGAACCTACCATGGATGTTGTACACAGCCTGCATGTGGGGGTTCGGGTGGGTGCCTCTCTTCAGGTACCTGAGATGTCTCGCCCAACGGTATCGGAAATCCACCGCCCGACCCCCGTAGTAGTGGGTGTCCGAGAACCAGATGACATACAAACCTCCGGTAGCCATGCCATGGTTGGAGGATAGACCTTCTATTGATCTATGGCCCATACGGCTAGGCTCCCCAAGACGTAGACGAACCATGGCTTGTCCATTGGTTCCCCTATACACCGTTGGGGACAGGAGAACAGCCCCCATGCCCACCCTTCGCTCGTCCCTCATCCGTCTGGCCAGCGCCAACCCCGAGCTCCGACCCCACCTCCTCCCTCTTCTCAAGAAAGAGGCCAAGCATGAGAAGTGCGAGGATGGCACCCACTGGTCGGAGGGGACCCACAAGTGCCTAGCCGAAACGGCCCACGGACACTCCAGCAAAGCTGACAAATCCTCCCAGCGTGCCAAGGAGAAGCAGGAAAAGGGTCAAGTCGCTGGCAAGGACCACGCCGACGCGGCACAGGACCATCATGATGCCGCGTACTTCCACCAGGAAGCCGCGGCAAAGACCTGGAACCCAATCACCAAGTCCAAGCACAAGAAGTTGCAGCAGAAGCACCAGGAGGACAAGAAGTACCACGAGACCATGGCAAGCGGTATGGCGGACGACATCCGAAACCCCAATGACCCTGCTCGAACGGACAAGACCGCCGCGGACAAGCTGGACATCGTGTGCATGGGTATGGCCAACCGTCTGGCGGACATCATCACGTCCGTGGACGACGACGAGCTCAACGAGATCCCCGCCAAGCTCACGGGCATCCTCACCGCGGTGAAGCTGATGCAGTCGGAGTTGGAGGCCCACCCCGACCGAGCCATGGACCTCGTGGTGGCACTCTCCACGGCCCTCTCCCGCCGCCTCAAGATCTTCCTCTGATACCAAGGACACCCTCGAACATGACCACCCTGCGAAGCTCTCTCATCCGTCTGGCAGCCGCCAACCCGGACCTCCGTCCCAGCCTTCTGCCGCTCCTCGCAGAGCCCACCGACAAGGTGGCCTTCGGGCGGCTGTCGCCCCGTGACGAGATGGTCATCCGTCGCTGGTGGGCACGCAAGGAGATGGAGGGTGACCTCATGTACACCGACGGGGAGACCCTGGTGTGTGTCGAGGGGGAGTTCTCGACCCCCCTGGCAGTGTGGAAGGGTTGGGGGACGTTCAGGATGATCCCCACCCTGAGCCCCAAGCGGAGGATGCTCCAGGATGAGGTTCGTGCCCTCGCACCGGGCAACGGGCTCATGTCGGACGACGGCCCCGTGGACGGTGCCGTGTTCAACCGAGTCGCGGCGAAGGCCCCGAAGGCCGCGCCGAAGCTCAAGGGCAAGAAGCTCGATGACGCCATCTCCAAGGCGTACTACCGCAACGGCAACGGCGTCCAGGTGAACATCATGGACATCGGCAAGATCTACGACGCCGGGAAGAAGGCGTACGAGGCCGCTGACACCGTGGAAGCCGCCGACGCCGCCCTCGAAGAGGCGATGAAGGCTGCCATCGCGAAGTTCCGCCAGAACTGACCAACGGTTCCCCGGCTATCCCATCCCCTGGGTCTACTTCTGGTAGGCTACGATTTTCCTACACAGATCCAGGAACTGGTCCTCCGTCCGATCCCACTTGGCGGTGTTCACGTCTTTGGTGACCCATTGGAGGTTCCCAACCTCATCGGACCCACCGATGGCTTTCGGGATTTTGTGGTCCAGGCTGGTATTGATACCTGGGACAAGCACCGTGCCTGTGTAGGCACACCGACCACCCTGGGCCGTGAAAAGGGTTTTGATTGCATCCCCATGAGTGGTGCTCCCTAGTGTTTGACGGGCGACCCCCCGAAACCAGCACCGCTCACATCGGGATGCACACCCCCCGTTGGGGTCACCACACGTCACACAGTGCCCAACAGCTTTTCTGTTCGCTGACAGGGTGGCACGCCATTCATTGCTGGCTTGGTTGTGAGCGTCACACCTCACACGGCCCTGTGTAGCGGGTTTGCCGCAGTCTTGGCAGAAACCTCTGGATGCCCGGCCCCTCCGTTGCCGCATTCGCTGGGATAGGCATGTGTCACATTGTTTGCGACCCTCAGACGTGAGCTCGTTGCACACCCGTTGCCCGGTGATGTTCGTACACCGAGGCCCTGTGGATGAGTCTCCGGGAACCCTCGTTGGTAGGAGCCCATGGTCCCTCAGTAGGATCAGGACTGTCATTGTAGGCACCCCAGTGAGGGTTCGGATCTTCCGGGACCGAGCACCCGACTTGTACAGGTCCAGAACAGCCTCTACGGTCTCCTTTGGCCATTGTCTGCGACTCATAGTGTGACCCTAACCCAAGATGGGGTGCCAGAGCAAGATGAAACCGATAGACATTCACATCGGTAGTTGGGGTATCCATCCGTCTGTGTGATGTCCACCTATCCTGACCCCCCAAAAAATGTCATGGTAGTCTCACCGTTCGTGAAGGGTGGGGTGTTGGATGTGCGTTGGGATGACCCCTCGAACATTGGCAGTAATACAACATGGTCCATCGTCGGGACCAATGTGTATAGGTCCGATGGTTCGGACAGAGGCCCGTTCCGTCGGCTGAACAGCTACCCGGTGAGCGGGACGTTCTTCCGGGACTACACGGACGTGGCCCTGGTGAGCCGTGAGGTGGTGCTCTGGGACCAGTGGCAGTCACGAGGGGACGCCTCGAACCTCGCCCGGTGGACCCTCAAGACCCGGTACCCGATTGCCAAGCCCCGGATGGAGGGCATCGCAGCGAACGCCCCTGAGGACGTGCTGGTCACCATCGACGGCGTACCCGCTTGGGTCACGGGTGTGTTCGGGGAGGGTCACGAGATCACCCTGGACACCTCAACAGTTCTCAACCCGGCCAATGACCGCGGGGTGGACGCCCCGCTCCCCGGCCCGGACAGTGAGGTGATCGTCACCTACTACACCACCCGGAACCTCCTGTACCCGCAGACCATGGTGGACCGCAAGGTGTTCTACAGGGTGACCACGGTGGCGACGGACGCCAGCACCACCACGGGCTACGTCGAGACACCGTTGGACCAGACCGCGCCGTCCAGCGACATGCAGATCGAGCAACTCGACTACATCTGGCGGGAGGCCATGCGCCGCAACCTGTGGATCCTGAACCAGGGTGGCGAGCGGGTGAAGCTCTTCGTCCAGAAGGTCAACGGCGAGGTCTGTGTGTGTTCGACCGAGGTGGACCCCCGGTCCCGGGTCTACAACAAGCAGCCCTCGAACAGGTGCCATGTTTGTTTTGTGCCCGGTACGTTGGTCCGAACCGAGACAGGGTATCGACCCATCGAGCAGGTTCAGGTCGGTGACCGGGTGCTTTCATCAGACGGGTTGTACCACCCTGTCACGGAAGTGATGGAGACCCCGTTTGACGGAGACTTGGTGTCCATCCTACCTACGGTGTCCACCCACCCTATCCTCACCACCCCGGAACACCCGTTCCTTGTTCTGCGCGGAGGGCACACCCCCAAGATCGGATGCGGACCCAAGTGCGACAACTACGTCTCCCGTGGCGACGGACAGAAACGCGGTGGCGGGAGCATCAAACTCCTCCCCAGCGGCAAATGGTGGGCACGGGCACAAGTGAGCGGGAGCCGCGGGTCAGGACGAAAGGCCCTTGGCACCTACGACACCCAAGAAGATGCCGAAACGGCAGTCCGGTCCTTTCGGGAGGGGCAACTGAAGCCCGGACACGTCCTTGAGTGGGACGATGCTCAGAACGTGAGGGCGGGAAACTGGCTGGTCCCTCAGTGGAACCGTGAGACTCGGGACGTGACCGAGGTAGAAGTTCCCCCGGAGTTCCGCAAAATCACCCGGCTAGGCGAGTCCCGTCTGGGGCCTGACAAATTCGCCGTGGACGAGGATTTCCTCTGGATGGTGGGGATCTTCCTTGCAGAAGGCAGCAGTGGTTCTAGGTCACTGAACTTTGCCCTTCATGTCAAGGAAACGGCATTCCAAGACAGGCTGTTGAGAATTTTCACTCGTTACGGATACAACCCAAAAGTGAAACACATCCACGGTAATGGATGCGCTGTGCTGGTCAACAGCACGTCACTCTCGCAATGGTTTCCGATGTGGCTCGGGCGTGGGTGTGAGAACAAGCACATCCCCGAAGAACTCATGGCGCTGCCCCCGGAGAAGACCCGTGCATTGGTGCAGGGCATCTACGATGGGGACGGCTCCAAACGGGAGAACGAAATCACTCAGACATCAGAGGTCCTCGCCCTTCAGATTGCTGAACTCTTGCACAGGATTGGCGAACAGCCCCTCATCCGACAGTTCCACCAGCGTGCTCTGACCCCCAAGGGGAACCAGAGAAAACTGGCCTACGCGGTGAACTGGGCAGAGGCCACTATCACCCGCACGAATCGCAAAGGCCGTTGGGCGTTTCAAGACAAGGTCCTGTCCCAAGTCCGTGATGTCGAAAAGGTCCCCTACACTGGACCCGTCTACAACCTTGAAGTCGAGGGGGATCACACCTACGTTGTGCAAGGAGTCGTGACGCACAACTGCTACGGGACGGGATTCATTGGCGGCTACGAGGGTCCGTACGACATCATCGTGGCCCCAGACGATGCAGAGAAGCGCATCTCACAGGGTTCCACGGGTCGGCGCAAGGAGCACAGCTACGAGGTGTGGATGAGCTTCTCGCCCATCGTCTCGCAGCGGGACTTCATCCTCAAGCAGAACAACGAGCGGTACTCCATCGGCCCGGTGCGGAGGCCCACCAACCGCGGCAACGTGATGCAGCAGCACTACACCATCGCGTATCTGGATCCCCCGGACATCCGGTACGAGGTGCCGGTGGACATCCCCATCGCGTCCCCGAACCTCCCGTGGCCCCAGACGCGGTACACCTATCGCCCCATCCGGGAGACCTACGACCGTGACACCAGCACCCCGTGGCCTGTCACCGCCGATGCAGTTCTCCCGATGTCCACGAACAAGGAGAACGTGCCCGACGGCACCCAGGACCGCAGCCGTACAGGCACCGGGTCGGTGATCAACTACTGATGGGCACCTCGAAACACCTGTGGGTTGGGGTGTCACTCCCCGAAAGCTGGGCCACCAAACACGGACTCACCGAGCGGACCTTGCTGGTCAGCCCTGAGTCCCTGTTTGCAACCCTCCTCATTGAGGAGATCCTCAAGAACCTCCCAGACTTGTCACCATCCCACCTGGACGTAGAGGTGGAGCGTGTCCAGTACGTGGGGGAGCCTTGCTGGGAGGTGAAGCAGCCGGGAGAACTTGTCGTGGACTGGGGGATGAGCAGTGGGGTGACTGCCGCTTTCCTCGCGACCGTGACCTATCTCACGACCCCGTAGGTCACATCCCGAGGTGGATGAGGTACCCGAACACGAGCGCCACGATGTTGAACACGATCGTGTAGGAGACCGTCCCGAACGTGATCTCCTTCTTTGGGTCCTTGGGAGCGAAGATGATGGCGCACGCGAGGGTGATGCCCATGGCGTGGATGACGGTGATGGCTGGCACGCCCAGCGGCGTGATGAACCACTTCCACATGAGCGCCAGACAGAGCCCAGAGACGAACGCCGAGACCCATGTGTACAGGAACAGCAGGAAGTTCTCCATGATGGTGACCTTACGCCCACGGTGAGTTTCCTATGGCCCGCTCCCCGGTATGCAACCCCAAGTTCGTGGCGCGGGTTTCCTGGACTTCCTGAAGAAGCGGGCACCCGCCCCGACCCGGTCCAACCCCCTCTCCAAGTTCCTCAACCCTGGTGTGATCGAGGACTTCCTCAAGTCCAAGACCCACCTGAACATCTCGGGTGTGTCGGTGGAGGCACTCGGGTTTGGGGTGGCTGTCTCCCTGACCGTGTTCGAGGAGATGCCCCTCAATCGCACCCGGAGCCTTGAGGGTGCGATCGTCCCGATGGTGAACGTGATCGAGGACTACCTCGATGCACCCGTGGACGCCCGTGTCTCCCTGGACCACGACCATCCCATGTTCGACCCGTCCGAGGGGATGACGGTCTACAAGATCCTCATCAAGGCCAACTACCCTGACATGGCCCGGAACGCCAGTGCGAGGCGGGTCGCAACCCGTGTGATGCTCCTCGGCCTCGTGGGATGAACCCGTCGCCCCGGAGGGTGGTGGCCCGGTACCTCCTGGCCAACTCGTTCGCACCGGCACCGGGCGGACGCCTCCTGGGGTACAAGGTCATGGCGTGGGACCCTAAGACCCACGAAGCCGTGTCTGGGGCCAACTCGTCCCTTCGCACACCCCTTCGGAAGGGCCTTGCCCACAAGATGCCTGGGGTGGGGGTGTTCCTCGGGGCGACTCGGGAGTATGTGCTACGGCACTACGCACACCACGAGTTCAACGTGCTCATCACGTACACGTTCGACCCCACCGACTTGGTACAGGGGAACCTCACCGACCGTGAGCCCGAGATTTCGGTGACTCAGGCGAGGGTGGTTGGCTGGGAAGTGTTCGACGAAGACCTGAACCCGGTGACCTAGTAGGCGTCCCACGGGGGTGGGAGGGTCTCGGGGGTGAACCGCACGGCCTGCACCGTGGTCCGACCCGTCATCAACGCGCGGGCCACCCGGTGGCACCCGTCCATCAACCACCCTGCGGGGTGGAGGATCACCGGATAGGACAGGTCCGCGGCTTCGATCCTGGCGAGCTCGGGGACCATTTTTGGGTGGGTGGTGTCGCGCCAGTGGCAGATCCAGAGGTTGAGCTCTGTTGTCTCGTCCAGGGTGGTGAGGTCAACCGTCTCGGGGGTGAGTCCCTTCGCGGCCTCCCAGAGAACTGAGACCTCCCAGCACTCATCGGTCCCATCGGGGGCCACCCACGAACAGAAGTGCCCCTCGGGAGTGGGGTAGCTCACTTGAGGTAGGGGTCCCGGGGGCCTGTGTACGACATCAGCACCCCCTCCTCCTCGGGGTCCTGCCTGTACACCTTGGTGTGCTGTGAGAACTCACGGGACCGCCGGTTGGCAGTGACGATGTCCGGGGCGTTGTCCAGTTGCTCACCGCTGTAGGACCGGATGATGAAGGTCTGCTCGGTGTCCATGGTTCAATCCTTGGTGAGTCGTGGGAGGGTAGGGGAAGTCCCCTGGTCCTGGTATTTCCCATTACGATCAGCGTAGGAGACCAAGCACGGACTGGCCGACCGGAAGAAGATGAACTGGCACACCCCCTCTCCCGCGTAGATGCGGGCCGGGAGCGGTGTGGTGTTCGAGAACTCCAGGGTGACGTAGCCCTGCCAGCCCGCCTCCAACGGGGTCACGTTGACGATGATCCCGCAGTTCTCGACGAACACCCCGGCATCGAGGGCGAAATTGCCCGCCTCCGGGACCGTGAGACAGTAGACATCATGGTCTCCCGCAAGCGGTCGCACGCTCACCACCTTGTGGTTCCGCACCACCCCTTGGCTCCTTGCATCATTGAGGATGTGGGGGAATCTCCTGAAGGTGGAACGGTCGCACCCCAGTAGGTTCGCAGCCCCTCGAATGGTCCCCGATTGGCGCAGGGCTTCCCTCACTGCGCTCTCCGTCACGTCCGTGCGGAGGTTGATGCCCCGACCCACGTCTCTCTGCCGTTCTCGTCGAGCATCAACCCCCTCTACGGCCCCCCACGCCCTCCGCATTTTGGCTGCCTGGGCGGCACGGGCACCCGGCTCTGCATACCTGCTGAACAACTCCGCACGCTTCTGTTCACGCCGTTCTTGCGTCCAGGACATGACTTGTGATGCGCGCTGCTGGTTGCGGGCACCCTCGTACTTCTCATCATGCCAGAACGCTTGAGCTTTCTCCCGCTGGAGGCGGGTGTAGTTCTCTTCCCACGTTGGGTCTTGGTTCAACAGTGCCAGTGCTTCCCGGACGGACTCCCCGTGTGCATCCCTGTCGAACCCATCCCCGTAGAACTCGTCGTTGTGATGCCGGATGTGGTCCGTTGCCGCCATCCTCCCGATGTTCCACGGCATGTTGTTGCGTCGGTCATGGTCCTTGTGGTGTCGGTGCTCGCCCGGCAGTGCCTCGTAGATGCCCGCCCGGACATTCCAACCGTCCGCGAGGCGGTGGGTTGCCTCGAAGAACCCTTTGAGGGGCTGGTAAACACCCTCGTAGCCCCGAAACAATTGGCGGTACAGGGGCATGAGGGACTGCCCTGGTCGGATGTCAGCCGCCGCGATAGTGCGACCGTCCCGTAGGAGGAATTTGTGGTCGGGTGTCGTTTTGATGACCCGACCGTTGTCCAGGGTGACTTCCAAGAGGGAGTCCCGCCCCACAAACCTCGGGGCGTCCAACAGGGCGGCTACCACCTCGCCGTTGTGGCCGATGGAGTACCCCCAGATGGGTTCCGTCCGGGATGCCAGTTCCTCGAACGTGGGGGCGGTGCCGTCCAGGAGAGCAACCTGCGTATCACCACTGAAACACCGGGCGTACGTGCTCTTCCCAAGACAGAACACGCTCACGTCGCGAGGGATGTTGAAACGCTCGACGGAGCGCCCCAGCGCGAAGCTGTGCGGCGGGATACGGATGTACCCGTCCTGGGCCACCACGTCCACGACGGAGCGTTCGTCGAAGTTCTTGGGGTCCACCTCGGTCGCCCACACGGGCGTGAACACCTTGAACTCGGGGGCGACACGGGCGTCGTACCCGTACGAGCTCACCCCGTACGAGATCACCCGTTTGTCATTGACCTTGGAGACCTGCTTCGCCTCGAAAGGGGCGATCATCCCCTCTTCTCGGGCCAGACGGATGAGTTCGTGGTCGGGGAGCATCCCTGGAATCGGTGGTGTCATTGGCAGTTCCTGTGGATCCATAGTGTCCAGAGAGTACCTGCTAGGTACCCCCTAAATGTGACAAGCAGTAGAAACCCTGGGGTCCACCAGGAGGCTCCATCCTCCGCGGAGCGAGGCTCTAGGTCGGAGACCGGGCGGGGGTCTTCCTCTGTGCTCATGCTCGATGGATGTGCTGGAGGAACGCCATCGAGAGGTAATGCACCGCGCAGTGGAGGAGCTCTCCCTGCACTTCCTTGGGGACACCGTTGAGGCGAGTGTAGTGGGAGTGTGTCCACTCTTGATGAGTCACAGTCACCAGCACCCCCTCGCGGTTGAACGTGGTGTGGTAGAGACCCCCATGGGGAGTGATGTGCGCGTCAGCCACACCACGAATCTCGTCCTTCATTGCCTCTGTGTCGTACACCGTCACCTCTTCATCCCGAGCATGGTCAGAAGGTCGTAGCCCTCCACGTCACGAGCCGCGTCCCGTAGGGCGTTCTTGGCGCTCTTGGCTGGCGCGGGTGGTGGGGGGGCCTGGGCGGGAGCGGGCACCACAGGCACGGGCCGTGGGGCGGTGGGCCGCATTGCCTCGGCCAGAGACATCCGAGGCTTCACCTCCACGGGGGGCTTTGGGGCAACCACCGGAGCGGGCGGGGGGGCCTCCACCTTCAACGTCGCGGCCTTCCCCCTTGAGCCCTTCGGGACCTTCGGAGGGGCCTCCACCTTCACCTTAGGGGCCTTCGGGGCCGCTTTCCCCTCGGGTGGTGGTGGTAGCCGACGGATTTCGACAGTGCGTTTCTGTGCGTCCCGGATCACCGACGCCATGGAGGCAAGACAGGGGTCGCAGTAGGCGGACCATTCGTAGTCCTCCTGCTGGAACGTCTGCAATGTCGCGGTGGCGTAGGTGCCGTCCCGACACAGCTTGCACTGGGGGTGGCTCTTGGCTGGGTTGATGGGGTCGGGGGTCGTATTCACAGGTTCTCCGACGCCGTGTGGGCTGAAGGGGAGGACGGTCGAGCATTGGCGGTGGGGGTTCGCCGTTCGTCCGTCCCCCTCTTCAACCCACGATGGCACCATACCGGGATTCAGGCGGTGGCAGTCAGGCGAAGATGAGCCTGGACGAGGGCGGTGACGCACTCCTCAACGGAGAGGTTGGGGTCGTTGAACCCAGCCTTGGCCAGGATCTCCCGGAGTACCCTCTCCGTAGAGAGGGTCTGGTCAAGGTACACGACCATTGCTCGGATGAGTAGGTCGTCGGGGGGTTGTTCGCTCATGCCAGCGTTACGCCCGTTGGGTCCGTCACGGGCGTAACCAGTGGACACCATGCCGAAACCACCGCCCTGGACCGAGGAAGACCTCCTGGACCTTGAACACCTGTCTTACCGTGAGGATGGGAAGCACCTGAACTGGGACGCTATCCTCACGAGGTTCCCAAATCGGTCCAGAGCCAGCATCTCCAAGAAACTCAGCCTGCGGGGACTGGCCGTTGACCTGACGTGGACCCCCGCGGAGGACAAGATCCTCATGGATGGGTGGGACGAGTCCTCTGCACGAACCCTCGGGAAACTTCTCCCAGGGCGCTCGAAGATTGCACGGTACGACCGTGCAATGAAGCTCGGCCTCTATGCGGGGGCTCCCCAGGGGATGGTGTCCGTCAAGTCCCTGTCCGAGGACCCCAAGTGGGGCTACGACTACTACACCACGTTGAGGATCCTCAAGGCCGGGATGGTCGTGGTGAAGTCCCGCAACCCTGCCAGCACGCTCAAGCGGAGGGGTGTCCGGTACGTGGACCGGGACGACGCTGTGGAGGCCGCAGAGGCTTGGGAGAAGCGCCGGGCAGAGGTGGAGACCGTGATGCAGGCCGCAGATCGCATCGGGATGATGCCTGCCACCATGTGGCGCTGGTTGACCCTGGAGAGGCTGGTCCCACCCAAGACGAAGGGGTCAAAGGGCGGTGCGGGTCGGAGGTTCACGGCCCTCCCTGAGGTGTTCGACCGGGTGAACAAGAAGTACCGCGTCCGCAGCCTCAGTGGTGGTTCTGTGGTGCCCCGAAAACCCAGCCCCAGGCTTGGGAAAGAGAGTCCGAGGATGGCCGCTACACGGCACCATCTTCGGGACAACACCCTTCGGGAGTGGCTCACCCTTGAGGGTCTCCAGCCGCCGCCGTCCGAAGGCACCCGGCACCACTTCTATGCGCTACCTGAGGTCTATGACCGTGTGGTCGAGAAGTACCGAACCTCCAGGAACGCCTCCAAGGGGCCGCGTCACCCCCCTGTGGCCGATGTAAGACCCGCAGAGAGGAGTTCTACCAGGATGGCTGGGGCGCTCCCCGCCACGATGACACCACCACCCGCGTAGCCGTTGCGGCCCTCCGTGGGCTTGTCCGTGGCCCCTGTGAGCCCTGTGATGACTCCCGCCGTGCCATTGGTGATGAGGAGGAGCACCTTGGCCGACGGGAACGAGATCTGGAATGGGATGTCCAGGTAGGTCTCGATGCGCTTGATGAGCTCCTGGATCTCCCGAACCCGCTGTTCCAGGAACGCAATCACCCTGAGGATCCCATCGGCCACGTCCTGCAACCCCGCCAGGGCTGTGTTCAGGAACCCCTCGACCTTGGTGAGGACTCCCAGCATTGTGCCCGTGGGGGATCGTGCTGAGAACACCCGGACGGTTTTCCACGACCCGTGTGCCGACCGTTGCAGGGCCGACTGGTCTGACGTGATGGCCAGCACCTCACGGGCCTTGTCGTACAGATCCTGGGGGATGAGGTCCCGGGCATACCAGTAGCCGGGTTGGGCACCGTTGGACGGACCCACCACCACGGCGCTGTCTTTGGATGTCCGGTTCAGCACCCCGAACGTGCCCATCCTCCACTTTCCTGCAAGAGGCACAAGGACCGATGCTGGGCTGGCGGTAGACCAGTAGTCTCGGGTGCTGTACCTGTTCCGGGCGAGCACCATCTTGGCAGGATCCGTCTGGTTGAGGGACTCCAGGATGGTCATTTCGAGAGCTTGATTGCCCGTGGCTCCCGCGACATCAGCCTTTGACCATTTCCAGTTCACGAGTCCGTGCAGAGTGTCCTGAAGGCTCGCGAGAACGGGCGCTGGGAGCATCCCCTGTGTGGCCAAGTACCTGTCAGACTGACTCACGATCCTTGGGTAGAGGTCCTGGGCGAACGACTGTGGTGAGGTGCCCCGAGTGCTGAAGTACTCCTCGGGATTGGAGATCCCCATCCAGCGAAACACCTCCGTGGCGTTGCTCTCCAGCCCGTGTGGTGTGTACGTCGGGTCAGAGGTCGGTAGCTCGTTGGCAGTCACCGGGTCCGGGGGCACAATGTCGCTCCGGGTCAGGGCAAGGATGGCAATGGCGGTCTGGAGGGCACGACCGTACAGATCCTGGTCCACACTTGGGATGGCCAGTTCCAGCACAGAACTTGGTGTCCCGAAATCGGCGTCCCCAGGGGTTCCCGTACCGGATGTCCCAATATGGGTCAGGGTGCTGTCATCGCTGGTCCGAGCTTTCGGGGTCCACTTGGTGGCGTCCTGGTTGAAGTTGGTGTCGGTGACGTTGTCCGTCACTGGAGTCACCCGGACATACACCGCCGTGGGCCGTGTGGCCTGTGTGGTGTCAATCTCACCGTCCACGATGGGGCAGTACAACGGGAGGTCTTCAATGTTGAGCTTGAGGGAGTAGTTGCCCCCTGAGACCAACTGGACAAGAGTGCTGTCGCTCCCGACGTAGAACGACCGCTGGTTGTAGTACTTCCCATCGGAGGTCCGTACCCCAAACGCCTTGCGGATCACCTCTGGATTCGAGGCATCCCGGAAGAAGAACGCCGGGTGGTTCCCGGGTGGGAGGGTGTCACCAGTGGCGAACCCGCTGGGCCAGAGAAGATCATTGGTGAGGAGAAGGCTGTCATTGCCACCGAACACCACCAATGGACGCCCAGTGTCCGCAGTGAGGTACTGGCCCGTGGTGTACGACTGAGCCCCATCAGAGCCCGTCCCGTTGGGTCCGCCCGTGCCCGACGTGGTGGGAGCAATCCAGCCTACCTGGAACCCAGTCGGGTAGCAGGAAACCTCGACAAGGAACGCACAGGGTGGGATGGTGGGATTGGGGTCCTGGTCAGACCCGCCGGGTGCCGGGGCCACGTTCCACAGCACTTCGATGGTGGACTTCCCCATGAGGGAAGACAGGGCCGTGGTGAAGTCGTGGGTCGAGGTGTTGGTGGGCGACCCGTACTCCACACGAAGGTTCGTGGCCACGGGTAGCCCCGGGTTGGGGCCACCAAGGGAGAACCCGAACAGAGACGAGAACGCCCGGAGGAACTGCATCAGTGGGGCGAACTTCTTGGTGTCCAACAGGCCATCAAGGAACGAGACATCCACCCCGATGTAGTAGAACAACGCCAGCACCGTGCTGGACTCTGTGAAGTTGGGTCGGTTGGGGTCGTTCCTGTCGTTGAGGCGGGTGAGCATCCGACGCTCGTACGCCGGGTACCCCCCCTTGAGGTTCGAGACACCACGTTTGACGAGGTCGTTGTCCCCCAGGTTGATGTACAGGCCCAACGAGAATAGGTCTTGGATGAGACTCCGCAGGGTGGCGATGAGTTGATTGGCCAGAGCCCGTGCGAGGTTGAGGTTGGACGTGACAAACGCCTTGATCACCTCACCCACCGCAAGGGCGATGCTCAGGGCCTCGTTGACGAGTTCCAGGAAGCTCTTGACCGCCTCAACTGCATCAACAACGTCCTGGGAGACAATCTGGATGTCCAGACCTCCCCATGCTGCAACGGTATCAGCCATCACCCGAGCCCGTGTAGAGAGGGGTTACCGAAGAGCACACACAGGAGCTCTGCCTCATTGCGGGCGGTGTCCATGGACTTCTGCAAGTCTGCCCTGGACGCCCCCAAGGCACGGGCAGCGTCCAGGGCCTCCGCGGCGGCGCGGAACTCCTCGACGGTGCCCCCCATCAGGAACGAGAAGTAGTGGTCCTTGAACACCTGGGTCACGTCCCACCACCGTTCTTGACCCGTTCCAGGTCAATGTGGGCCTGTTCGAGCTTCGTCAGGTCCTCGTCCAACTGTGCCTTGAGGGTGTCTCGAAGCTGCACCAGAAGATCCCGTTGCCGTTGCACTGAGGGGAGCTTGGCAGCGTCCAGGGGCTGGGTCTCCAGCCATGTGGGGGCACCACCCGGTTCGATTCCAAGGGCCTTGAGCTTTGCCAACACTTCGGGGTCAATCACGGTCACACCTTCTTCACAGACTGTACAGCCGCGAGGGCCTGCTCTGCCTCGGCCTCCTGCTTGGGGAGCTCAACATCGAACCGCCGGATGGCGGCGAGGGTGCCCTTCACCCGGTCTGCCCTGAGGGACAGCCAGGAGAACCGAGTCGCCCGGAGCCTGTCTCGCCCGTCCAGGGCGTCGTTCACCCGGTCCACCAGCACCGGCCTCCCACCGTTGCTGGCGAAGGTCGCGTACGGGGTGACAGACGCCGGGGGCGTGAGGGTGTCCAGCCGGAAATCCAGCCCCCAGAAGCGACGGTCCAAGATGGAGAGGCAGTCGCTGGTGTTGACGAACGGGGCGATGTCCCAACGGCCCAAGACCCCGTACAGGTAGGCGTTGGTGAGGATACCCCGACCACTCTCAGGGTCCGTGGTGAGGCCCAGGTCGGTGATGTGCTGGTCCCGTTGGAACACGTAGTACGTGCCGTACTTGAATGTCACACCACGGATCCCCTCCATCCAAGAGAGCATCCGTTCCCGCATGGACAGGATGAGCTCCACCGTCTGGAGGGAGAGCAAATTGGTCGGTCGGATCACCCGGTAGGAGAAGGGCGCAACCGAGTAGGGGGTGGTCGTGAAGGAGTTCCCCACGGCGAGTTGGGTTCTCCGCAGATCCATCTGCCCCTCGTGGGTGCCCGCCGGGAGGGTTGATGCGTTGATGGTCGGGTACACAGCGTACTTGCCAGGGTTGAACCCAAAAATCACGTCTGCCCCGCCCGCGAGCCCACCGATGGCGCTCACCGTGAGGGCGTGTGCCGCCACCGTGCTCACCTTGTAGTAGCCCCGGTTGTCGTCAGCGAGGGCAGGAGCCCCCGCCGTGTACGAACCTGGACGCACACTCACACCGTTGTCCCCGAACGGACGGCGACCACGCTGCAACGGGGTTGCGGGGCCTCCCGGGCCTGCAAGGGGTCCCGCGGGGTCCACCACCACAATGTCGTCCTGACGGACATCCAGGGAGGTGAAGTCCACGCCTGCGTCCTCAAGGACGTTGACCGTTGTGGGGACGCTGCCACCCGTCTGTGCCGTGTAGTCGGCCACGCGGGACACCACCACCCTGTCGGTGGCGTACCCGAGGAGCTCTTCGTTGGACTGCTCGTGGGGTACTGGCGGGACTCGCAGGTACACATCGAAGCGGGTGCCCGGTGCAATGGTCAACCGCTTGGACAGGGTGAGGGTGAGGGTACTTGTGACCTTCACCACTTCGGCTCGGTCCGTGACATCACCATTCACGTCCAGGAACCGCACCTCGTCGCCAGGGTGGACATTCACCGAGGCGTTGGTGAAATCCCCAAGCTGTGTGGCGGTACCCCCCACCAGCGCCGCCGGGGGGACAGATGCATCTACGGGTGCAGCCGTCAGCACGGTGTACCCACCTGACACCACGGCGGTGGCGACGATGCCCCGACGGATCTCGTAGCAGTACCGAAGGGGGAGAAGCAGGGTGGCAAAGGTGTTCCCAAGGTCGTGGAAACGACGGATGCGACGGATCTCCACCTCGGAGAACTCCAGGAGGTACTCCCCAAGTGCAGGGACCGTGGCGACGTAGTCCGCAAGGCGGCGGACCCCCACAGTGGTCGGGGTGAGGGAGTTGTTTGCGTCCACCACGTTGACCAACCCGCTGTTCAGGTCGTTGGCAGTGGTGGGGACGGAGGGCTCAACGTAGATGCCCGCTGCACCCGAGTAGCCCACGGTGCAGACCGTCCCTGGGAGGATACACTGAGCTCCCGTCGGGGTGAACACCGCTCCAAAGGGCGTGTTGAGGAGGTCCCAGTCCGTGATCGAGTTGGCGATGGGGTCCAGTACCCCAGGGATTTCCTTGTACACGGGCGCGTCCGGTGCGAGGAACGTGTCCGATGTCTGCTGGATCTTCTGGTACACATGTGTCTTGGACACCGTAGGTGCGACCGCGAGAAGGAAACCCCCAGCGTGGGCCACCCAGGACAACAGTGTCGAGCCACCACTGTAGCTGCGAGTGAAACTCAGGGTGCGGAACCCGTAGATCGCCTTGGTGCCTGTGATGCTCGTGTAGCCGGGGAAGTTGGAGGGCACCCCCGGCCCGTGGGGGTCAACCGGGAAGAGGGTCATTCCCGAGACCTTGGCCCCGAGGCTCACCAGGGCCACAAACTCCGCAGCGCCCCCAGGCAGAGCCACACCGAGCCCGTCGAGGTAGTTGTTCAGACCCAGGAACTGGCCCGTCACGGTGTTGATGGACGTGTAGTCGGCGCTCACAATGGCTGCGGCGAACGTCGCAGCCACGGTGGATTGGAGCCCCGACTCACTCACAATCACGAACACCTTCCCCGCGGTTGGGAACACATGGGTCTGTGCAGTCGGGACACCCGCCCAGTTCTCGGAGGGGGGAAGGACCTGGATCTCAGACACACTGATGTCCGCGCCCGTGGGGTTCACATCGGTGAGTGTGGGGAACACAAACGGCAACCAGCCATTGTAGTCGCCATTGGCGTTAGGCGTGCTGTATGTGTCCTGGTGCTCCTCGATGGACGTGGTGGGCGTCACAACACCGCGGACAATGTGTGTCCCAGCTTTCCCATTGAGGGTGGGGAGGGGGTACACAGGGTCCATGTTGCTGGCTTGGATGACCGCGATGTCACCTGGAAGGATCTTGGAGAGGCTCCCCTTGTATTCACCTCCAGGGCTCACCATGAGGCGGTTGTCCCCCCACACAGGGACGTAGCCCGCAGAGTTGTCCACGCGGTCGGTGATCGCGAGGGTGGTGCAGATGGCCCCGGCATCCTGACGAGACGAGGGTGCCGCCGAGAACGTGATGCCCGTGCTGGCAATGGGGGTGTTCGACCACCCCTCAAACGGCATGACCTTCAGGAGCCCAATCCCGAGGAGAAACACTCCCACTTGGTAGGTGGAGGGGACGGATGTACGGGGGAGGAACGTGAACGGCAACCCGCCATTCACCGTGCCCACATCGTTGATGGTGCTGTCCAGTTCCAGGTAGCTCGCCGTGGCTGAACTGTAGATCGTGGTCGTGCCGCCCCGTGTAGTGAGGGCACACTCCAGCGGGTCACCGCCACTGGTGAGGGTGCCTCGGGGTCGGGCCGAGCGGGTGTCCACGGGGCCTGCAAGGGTGAGGCGGTCGTTGGCAATGAAGTAGGCGAGGGACGCCTCGGCATCGAGGTCCACGGCGAAGTCCATCGGCCCAAGTTCTGTGATACCTGGACCGGGGGAGGTGCCACCGCCGTACGCCGCGAAGTCGAAGAACTGAACGTCCGTGGTGATGGTGAGGACTTGGTTGGTGAACTTGGCGCTGCCGATGGCCGTGAACGTGGCCCCGCCGTCACCCGACACGTCAAACACACACAGCAGGATGCTGGCATTCTGTGCGTCAAGGCGCAGCACCACGTTGGAGCCCGGCACAAACCCCCCCGTGCTGTCCATCACCTTCATGGTGATGAACGGGTGGATGTCTGATGCCGTGAAGAACGTGTTGAACCCACCAACCGGCGGGAGGAGAGCACCCCCACCCAGGTTGTCGTCAAACACCACGTCAGGGACGCCAGTGAGGGTGAACGTGGTGACGATGGCCCCTGGGACCGTGGCGTCTTCGGCCACCTCGATGCCTGTGAGGTGCGTCCCATCCTCGTATGCCTGGACATTCTCGATGGCCAGGGACATGGCGTGTCCGGGGTTGCTCTGGGAGACGAACCTTGGGGGCTCGATCACCGCGGGCACGCCGTAGTCCACCGCACCCACCGAGTGAATGCCCATGCTCCCATTGGGGAGGGTGTTCACCGTGTCTTGTTGGACGAACACAAGGTCGTACGGCTCCACGGTGCCCACGCCTGACAGTGTGGTGTACGCGGGGTTGAGCACGGCGGTGGAACTGACCAGGGCCGCGGGGTTGCTGGCCACCGACGAGACCACACCGTCATTGGCCAACACCTCGTCGGGGTACACAGCCTGGACGGCGTACACCGGGTACCCGAGGGCGGGCGGGTTGTCCACCACGGGGTCAATGGAGTCCAGGGTGATGAGGTTGGCTACGTCAATGCCCAGTGGGAGGGTCTCCCCTAGCACGGTGAGCTCCGTCGGAGAGATTCCGTAGTACGGAAGGGAGAAGTCCCCAGAGTCCAGACGCGGTTGACCGCGGAGGGCAGGGATGTTGGACGGGGCCGTGTCGCCGTTCTGGAACGTCACCTGTGCTTGGAGCCGGGTGAGTGGGAGGGGCGGCTTCTGCCCCGTGATCTCCTTGATCCCGAAGATGAACGGGTCACTCCATGAGGGCAGCGTGGCGTCCACCAGCGACCCAGTGCGCCCGTCCAGGTCCAGGTCGGTCCCCATCCGGTAGCCCGGGAGGGACTGCGCGTACGTCCCAAGCTGGGCGATGGTAGGTGCGGTGGCACTGGTAGGTGCAGGAACAATCACCGCACCCGTGGTGGGCACCACAAACAGGGTGTCCCCAAGTTCTGCCGTGAGGACGGTCCCGCTGCTGGGTGTGGTGAGGCGCACCAGGGTAGCCGGGTCGGTGATGGGGACGAACACCCCACCAGCGTTGTAGCTCTTGAGGGTGACAATGCACCCTTGCAGCACCGCGTCAACGAACACACCGGCATACACGGGTGTGCCTCCCACGGTGACGGTCGTGCCGACGTAGCCGAGCCCGAACACCTGACCATCTGGCGTACCGAGTGAGACTTGGTCGCCCGGCTGGAACGGCGGGGTGTGGAGTGCCGGGTCACCCGTCTCAAGGTCGTACAGCGTCCCCGAGTTCGAGTACAGCTTGGTGAAATCAGGGGTGCCGTCTGGGAGGACCGGGAACTGCTCCACGGTAAGCACTGTCGCCAGGAACGCAGGGTTCGCCGTGGTGGGGGAGTACCCCGTGGGCGAGTACGAAATCACCCGTGCCCGGGCACGGCGGTCTGACACCACGGCTCCAAGCACGCTGGTGAGGTTGCCACGCACGGGGTTGGACAGTTGGGCGATGGGCTTGCCCGACGTGCTCTGGTAGCTCACAGACCCGGCGCTCAGGTCCACCGAGAGTTTCCCGAACGAGTACACTCCATTGGAGCCCGTGCTTGGGTCGTAGCCGATGCCAGGGTTCGTGGTCGTGAACCCGTAGGTGAGTTCAGGGAAGATCCGTGAGAACACCGAGGGGGAGCTCAGTCCCTGGTAGCTCCCATATTGGGTCACCTGGAAGTAAATGAAGCCCGTGACGAGAGACACCTGTGTGTCCCGCAGCCCTGTGAGAACCACGTCGTCCACGTCGTTCTTGATGTACAGGCGCTGTTGGGCACTGAGGGTGCCCAGGCTGGCCGAGTCCAGGGCAGTGCCCACAGGGTTGCCGTCACCGTCGAGGGTGGCCGTGACCGGGTTGGTCACCGGGTCCGTGGAGATGAGGGCAATGGGGGACGGGCGGTAGCTGTTCCACACGTCACTCCAGATGTTCCTGGGGTTGATGGCACCCGTGATGCTGTCCTCGTAGCCCGGCGGTGTCCAGGGGTCGTCCACGCCCATCCACAGACGGAGCTTGCCGTCCCGATCGCCCACAGGGTTGCCTGTGAGGTTCTCCAGGACTTGCTCGAACGAGGTGATGACCCCGTTGTAGTAGCGGAGGAACGTGCGGGTCACACGGTCACGAGACACCAAGTCCTGTCGCTGCGACGGGAGGCTAGCCGTCCCTTGTGTAGACGGTGAGCTATTGGCGAACCCCCCCACGGAGGGGTTGGTGCCAACCGCGCTCTGGTTCACCCCACGGACGATGGAGTTCGAGGTCTCCGTGATGTACGCGGACAGCGGGATCGACCGTGCGTAGAAGCTGTCGGGCGAGTCGAACGTGTAGGTCGCCTGAAGGATTGAGTGCAAGCGCCCGTTGGTGGCCGACGGGGGATCAATGGCCGCGGCACTGGCGCTCACCCGGGGGTACTGCACCACCCCTTGGAACACAAACGGTGCCAGGGAGTTCTGCACCGTCCGATAGAACCTGAGCGAGCTCCCGGACAACAACCCACTCTGCCGGGGCTGCAAGAGGGTGATGGTCCCCGATGTCGGGTCCATGTTGTAGTCACTACCCTCCGCGAGGGTCACCCCCGGGGTAGTACCTTGGAACAACACCACCTCGTAGGGCTCCGTCGAGACGAACGCCCCAGCCCCCACAAACGTGGAAGCCCCTGCGGGGTACATCGGACGGACGGAGATCCGAACCAGCCCGGTGTCCATCCCAGAGGTCCAGGCCATCGCGATGGGGGAAGGGGACCCAAGGGTGATGTCCGTGTAAATGCCGTCCACAAGGTCGCTCTTGGCGATGAGGTACGGGAGACCGAACATCTCGATGACGTGCCCGACCACGGCGTACTTGGTCAGATCGCCGTTGAACCGGACAGTGGACTGCCCCGGGGTGACCGTCTGGAACACCGGCACCGACGGGAGGCTATAGGCGTCGGTGAGCTTGGGGAGGAACCCGGTGTCCGCCGCGGTGGCAACGGGAGTCCCCGTCGGGTCCACCACAGGTGTGACAGGCCGGTCCGTCAACAAGTTGGCTGGGGGCTCACTTGGTGAGAGGGTGCCGACCCCACGGGTTGGGGCCGGGAACACGGTCACCGTGGTGATGTCCGTGGAGGCGTTGTAGGAAGAACCACGGATGTACGTGAGATAGTTGTCAAGACGGAGAGCCTTCCCGGCTACCATCTCTGCGGTGCGGTTGGTGTCCAGGATGAACGTGGCAGAGCCCGCCGTGATGTAAAACGGCGGACGCCACACTGGTCCTTGGGACACGGTGTACGCGGTCTCCCCACCACTTGCCTCGAACACCGCGTAGGTGATCAACACCCTGGTGGTGAGATCCGGGACCGGGCGGGTCAGGGAGAACGTGTTGTTGCTGGGCGTCACCACCACGCCGGGCGGGTTGCCGTAGCTGACCAGGGAGGCCCCGACCCACACCGACGGGGACACGTCGGTGTCGAGGGTCTTGCCCAGTGGGTTGAAACTGAACAACTGCTGTGAGATCCGGGTGGGCACCTCACGGCGAACGAACACAGACAAGAACTCCGTGACGGACACAGGCTGGCCATCGGAGTCCAGGTACAGGTCCCCTGAGTCGGGGACAGCCCGGTAGTACGTGGCCTCCACCAACTGCCCGCTCTCCATGGGCCGAACGAACGTGAATGCCCCAAGAATGGGGTTCAGGTACACGTCCTCGTAGGTCTGGAGATCCACGAGGTACACCTTGGACCCGGTGTTCGCGATGATGTCCGCTGCGTTGAGGGCGATGTCCCCAGTGAACGGGGAGAGCTCACCCGTGAGGGTAGTGATGTTGGCGTTGGGGAGCACCTCTTGGCGGAACACCACCGATGCCGACTGGTAACTGGCCTCGACGGATGACCCGAAGTTGAGCAGCCCCGTAGTGCTGTTGTACTCGATGGTCCCAGGGTTGCCCGAGAACACAGACACCGGCACCAAGTCCACACCGTGGGAGAACACCTGAGTGCCGACCACCAAGGAAAACGAACCCGTGGTGAACCTGGGAATGGTGGTCGGGACGTACAACGCCCCGTTGGCGAGCACTCCCAGGACGGTGCTGGTGAGGATGGTCAGGGGGTAGTTGGCACCCCCCTGTGCGAACCGTGCGGCGAGGGTGCGCCCTGAGTTCGCAGTAGGGAGATCCACCTCGGAAAGGGTTGCCCCTGCCACACCAAGGCTAGTGAGGATACGGACCTCGAAAGGTTCCGCGGCGAGGTGGTTGAAGTCGTTGTAGACCGCATCCCCCACCACCGCCGGGTTGATGGTTCCAGGGGCCACTCCGCGGTAGAGCTCCCAGGACACGTTGGTTGATGTCACAGGGAAGTTGGGAGTGACCGTGATGGTGTTCGCCGTCTGGCTCACCACCGTGTACGACCCTTGTGACCCCCCTGAGGTCACCTTGAGGCGGTCACCGGCCACTGCCGTGTTGACCACCGAGGTGTCCGTGATGACAGCCGTGCCACCTGTCATCGCCCCGCGGTAGCCCGACTGGAACAGTGGGCCAACCCGGTCGATGAGGATGGCCGTACCCGACCCGCTTGGCACCAGGAAATCGGTCCCCAGGGTGAGGGTGCTCACCCCACCACCGTCCTCGGACACCCTGAGGTAGCCACCCATGTTGGTGTAGAACGTCTCGGGGATCACACCGCCCTGCCCCAGGTCGATGGACGACACCGGGGAGAGAACTTGGCCCGAGAACGAGAACGGCGACAGCCATCCGAACCGTGACTGGTCGAACTGGTACACCACGTCCGTCCAGGGACTGAGAGTGGACTGGACCTGGGTGATCGTGGGGGAGCTCACCCCGGACAGGGCGAAGAACACACCCGTGTCGTAGCCCGCGATGTCCTCCCTTGGGGGGTACGTCAGAAGCTGGTACGGGACCGAGGTGAGATCCTCGGACAGGGTGGCGTCCGTCACCCGGTACGTCGCCCGAACGTCGGGGTAGCCCTGCGAGCCGTCCAGGTTGCTGGGGCTACGAGAGAGCCCGAACGCCACCCCGGAGTCGGGGAGCCAGTTGGAGTCGGTGGCCGAGTGGGTACCCGCAGCGGGGTTGCTGACATACCAGCCGGGGGGGAACCCAAGTGCTTGGCACCCAGCCTCGTTGAACCCGATGGACACGGTCCCACCAGCGAGGGCGGACCCCACGTACAGGTAACCGTTGAGGTTGCCGACCACACCCGTGGGAATCAGCGGGGCCAGGAAAGCCACTGCTTGGTCTGTGGTGTAGCTCCCCGCCGTGAGGGTCACCGTGTACACCACGGCATCCACCGAGAGGGAGAAGGTCTCGCCTGCGAAGGTGAAGGTGTCCCGGATGCGCGAGAACACCCGAGCCTCATCGGGGTACTGCGAGGGGGTGAGGACAGACTGGGAGAAGTACACGTTGAGGCCGGTGAGGGCCTGGGTGAGTCCGTAGCCCATCGCCACCGTGCCGGTGTCCAGGGACACATACGCGGTGTCCTGGGGCATGGAGAAGATGTCCGTCGGGAGGTCCGAGTCCCAGTTGACAGCCTCCAGTTTGGCGACCCGTCCCGCTGTGGTGTACAGGTAGGCATCGCCCATCGGGGCGAGAGACTTCACCAACCCCGACGACACCGGACGGGGCTTCACCGTGAGGGCCGGGTAGGGGCTGTTGCCAGTGCCGTCGGGCACCAGGACGATGCCCGAGACCCCTGCACCCGGGAGGTGGGTGGCCAAGGGGATGGTGAGAGCCCCGCCACCGACTCCAATGAGCACCGGGGCCTGGACGGGCTGCGGGTAGCGGTTGAGAGCCCCGCCGTCGTAGTGGAGGGTGGCCCCCAGGTACAGGGGGTTGAACGACCCATCAGCCGGGTTGGCCAGCGCGGTGTCCGCCGTGTTGAGCTTGACCTTCCCGGTGGACAGGGCGACACCAACGCTCCCGCTTGGCACGGTGAGGGCCGTGAGCAGGGTCTCCGTGGCGACCGTGAGCACTGTGAGTAGTTTCCGGTTGCCAATGCGTAGCAGGGGTCGCTCGGTTGGGGCGGGCACCGGGGCGATGTACAGGGTGTCGAGCACCGACCCCACCACGCCCTTGGAGGTGCTCTCGAAGTCCCTGGGGGAGTACCACACGGTCTCACCTGCGTGGGCCGTCGCGAACGCCGGGTTCCACACGATGGTCCCCTTGGTAGCCGCCACCACGCCCGCGAGGGGGAGGGGCACCGTCGCCCAGTTGTAGCTGGCGTTGGCTTGGTCATCCGAGACCACCTTCACACCCGAGAACGCATCGCCCGCCGTGCGGTACACCACCGGGTAGGAACCCTCACCCGGCGAGCTCCCGAGGCGGACCATGGAGAACTTGGTGAGGGTGTCAGACCCGGGGAGGTACTCTCCCACGGGGACACTGGGCACCGGGGACAGTGTGTACTTGGCAGTTGCAGCCGAGGACAGATTCCCAAGGGACTTCACCGCCCCGCCCTTGTACGGCTCCCACTTGCGGTGAGCACCATTCCATCCGAACCGGGTGCCCGTGGGGTCGTTGCGGGTCCAGTTGAACCGAGCACCGTCCAGGGTGTACGCGGTGGCCGTGAACGTGTCGCCCCGGGCCGCGGACACCACCAGGGTGGTGAAGGTGACGGTGGAAGTCACCGGGTCAAAAGTGAAATCCGCGCCCGTGTACACTACGGCAACCGTGGTGCCTCCTTGGAGGAAGGTCAGGGAGGTGACCCCGGCGATGTCCGCCCCGCCGTTGTCCGTGACCACCACCCGAGGGGTGCCATCCGTGTGGGTGCCCGTGGTGAGGGTGCCCGTGGGGATGGACACGGTCCCGTCGGTGGCGACGGTGCCCGGTGCAATGGCAAGGGGGCCTGTGGAAGCGGCCCACAACAGGTACTCCGTGGTCGAGTCACTCCCAAGAAGCGTGGCGCGGTACCGGGCTCCACCCACGTCCACCACGGTTGCCGTGGGGTACTGCGGGGTCGTGGACGTGGTGACCGCACGGGAGACCCCCGAGGTGACCGCACCTGTGGTGTCCGCGTTGCTGGTCGAGGACCGTGCCCCCGGGAGAACCTGACCGTTGAAGTTGTCCATGCCGCTGCACCTTACGCGATGATAGGCCCGTCACACGGGAACGGACGTGCTGGTCCCAACCGAGGAACTTGGACCCAACGGCCCCGATGGTGCACCACACCCGTGGGAGGGAGTGTCCCGCCCGTGAGAACCACCACCCCCACACCCGCCGCGAGAGCCTCGTAGAAGCCCGGCACCTGGGCACCGCTACCACCCATTGGGCCGCACATGGCACTGTGGG
>Ga0073903_10000267_pt1 | contig 27049 bp, 46 predicted proteins | sample KloWWTKNB14_bulk_FD_66665 | JGI IMG/M metagenome (GOLD analysis project Ga0073903, IMG submission 66665) | Active sludge microbial communities from Klosterneuburg, Austria, studying microevolution and ecology of nitrifiers - Klosterneuburg... | ecosystem: Engineered > WWTP > Aerobic digester >... | reverse complement strand
GCCGTACTGCAATGACTTTGTGTTATCATAACCACATGCAGGAGACAGCTCATCATCTTGAAACGCTCTAGGCTTTGGTCGATTAGTTAAAAGACGTTCCATCTGTGCCAGTCGTCGTGGACTAAGCCAATCTTTGAAAGCTTCATAAACAACTTGAAGCTTTTCGTAACCATTGCACGTCCAGCGCCAAATAGGTTTTCGACGTGGTCCTTTTGGTTGGTAGGGGCCCAGCAGCGTCCCAAGCCCTAGAGCAGCTTGGAATCGTTCTAAAGGTTCACGATCAGTCATTGTGATCGCCAATGTGCAGGAAGTTCCCCCGCCTTGGGGGCCTACGCTACCTTCACCTTCATAAAGTCCTGCGGCCCACGCCACTTCACAACAAGAATCCATGCAAGTAACCTCCGATGTACTACAATTTAACAGATTGATACTACATCGTCAAGTTCGCGCAGATCTTGCGGCTACACCGCAGCGATCGTAGAGTGATGCAAGAGCACGCCCAAAACCACTCGACGCGCTACACGCTGCACCTGCCGGATCGCGTGGGTCCACGAACCGAGTCAGCCCGGTTCCGGGCGACCAAGCAGCTGCTCTGCGAGGAGCTGGATCTGCCCTGCTGGATTTGCAGGAAGCGTCGGGCGGACGGGGCTCAGACCGAAGCTCACCACTTTTTTGTGATGTGGGCAGCCCATGAGGCTGTGGACTGGGACGAGTTTGGGCGGTTCGCCGACACGCTGTTCAACCCACAGACGGGGGAGCACTTGGATCCAGCGTTCGACTGGGCAGCTGTGGCTGCCGACCCAATGGTCTTCGTGGACAGCCCCCAGAACATGGTCGTGCTTTGTAACACGCACCACCGGTCCCGGTCCGAGGGGATTCACCACGTGCCGTTCCCGGAGTGGATCCTCCAGCGGTTCCCCAAGAAGGGGTTCGACTTCCTCACGTCCCCGACGAGCCCCAGCCGCCCCGGATTGACTTCGGGCGCTGAGCCAGCTGAGTAAGCTCAACTTCGAAGACCGGCATGAAGACCAGCTGACCGACACGCTCGCCGGCTTTGACCAGCTGACCCGCGGTCACGTCACGCATGTTCTCGTGAGAGGGACCAGTGTGGCGCTGACCTTTCGAGATGCGTTTGCCCCGCTCGACCCACTCTTCACGAGTGACGATGCTCTGGTCATCTGCGTAGCGGATGTGGCTCTCGGCCCCGGACATGCACTGGGCAGCGACCGCGATGATTTCACGCCAGCGGCAGTCGATCTTGCCGAGGTGGACGTGCAACCCGCGCTTGAGAAAGGTCGAGCTGCGGTCGGTGAGCCAGACGCCCCAACCGGGCGGAAATTCGAACGAGACGCCCGACGGGATCAGTACACGGTCGTCGTGTGGGACGAACGTGTCGACCGAGCAGGTCAGGTCCCAGCCGTAATCGAACTCGTGGTTGCGGACAGGCATCGCGGCCTGCGGGTGGGCCGGGTCGAGCCAGACGCCGATGTTGGGGACCGGAAACGGATGAGGGTTGGTCATAGGGCTCTCCAGGGCGGCGGTCCAAGAGTCGTCGGCTTGTCAGGAGTCTCAGACTCGATGATCAGCCCGGCCGGCCTTGCAGGGCCGGTAGGGGCTTCGGGTGGGGCGGCTCCGATGCGCTGGTCGTAGTCGCACATCGAGCACTTGACCCAGCCGTTGTGCTCAGTGTCGTACGGCACGTTGTGGACTGTGCAGCGCATCAGAGGTGCATCCCGGCGGCTTGAGCAAGCACAACGCCGAGCAACACAGCCCCGATGCTGTCTTCAGCTAGACCGGTGATGATCATGGGCGTTGTCAAAGGCGAGTTGTCTTGCAACTTCATGGCTGCTCGCTTTAGCGCGTTGACTTGGCTAGCCGACGCGGCTAGCAAGATGAACAGGGCTCCGGCGCCGCCAACGGCCAGTGGCCACGGCTTCAAGTAGATCAGCACCACGGACACGACGAAGGCCGTCTTGACCCAGTAGTACGCCGTGATAGCGTTGAACAAGAACTCGGTGTAGTCGGTGTCGTCTTGCTTCTTTAAGCTAGCGACGAGGTCATCCCACATCACTTGACGCTTGGTGGGGACCACTAGCATGTTCACGTTCTTGACCGTCATGAAGACGTACATTGTGAAGATCAGGACCACGAAGGTCATCAAAAACAGGTTCACAGTGCCTCCTTGGGGCGGTCTGCAAGCCCTTCAAGAGGGCTAGAGAAAAATACAAAGGTCACGTCATCCGCGAACCCTGGGGTGTGACAATCCAGGAGGTCACACACGAGCGGCGGCGAACCGTACTCGTGAGACTCCCGGGAAACCTCGACGCAGGTCGGGCAAAAGAGATGCCCTCGAAGACCCTTCTCCAAGGGCGTGTTGTGCTTGCCGCAACGAATCACGCAGGATCCACCTCAAACTCGTCTTCCACAGCCGCGCCTGTCAAGGTCTGGTTGAGAAGAGTGAGCTGGTGGAGGATCGCCAGCTGCAGCCGCAAGCCAGTGGCCTTAGCCTTGGCTTCTTCGTAGACACGCACTTCGCCATCGCTGTCGATGCACGCTTCGACGGCTGCTTCAAGCTGTTCGTACTCATCCATCGAAGTGGTCCTCCTGCGCTTCGACGGCAATCGTGCCGTCTTCAAGATAGCGGGCTAGGTTGTCCGACTCTAAGAACTCGCGGAGCTTGACCGGTTCGGTCACGTACCGTAGCTCTTCATCGGCGACGCCAGCAAGATGAGTGCCCACAGATGCACTGTCCGCCGCAATAGCGTCGAACAGGGCGTCGGTATCCTGGGGCTTAGACTTCAGCACGTAGTTGAAGACCACGCCCCAGGAGTCCTCGTCCTTAGTCGGATGCTGCTCTTTCACAAGCCGCCCCGTCATGCCTTCGAGGTGTGGCGACATCGCCGCGCAGGTGTCCATGTCGAGCAAACGGTTGGCCAGGGCCGGTAGGTCCAAGTCACCGTAGAACCAGATCACATCTTCGCCCTCGAAGGTGAGCCGCTCGAAGTTCTCGTCTGGGTAGTTGAAGTCACGCAGCTCGCGGGCTAGAACCTCGCGAAGATGCTCGACGAGGGCCGGGTCATCCCTGGCCCCCTCTTGCAGCTTCGCGATGACCCGCGCCTGCACCTCGGCCGTCAGCTGAAGGTAGGTAAACAGGCGCGGTAGCACGAGCTTACGCCCCCTTCAGCTTCCGGTCGATGCCCTGCTTGAGCTTCATGAAGCGCATCGCGAACGCGCCGTTGTCGTCCTTGGTCTTCGACACGTCGATCATGGCCTTCGAGAAGCCCGAGCTGTGCGTCTTGTGCATCATCAGGCGAGTGATGATGAGGGCGAAGTCGGCTTCCGGCAACAGCATGCCGAAGTCGGTGAGGTTCTTGAACTGCTCCGGCGAGAAGTCCGAGGGCTCCTTCGTGGCCATGTAGGTGGTCAAGCGCATGACCGTGAGGCTGATCGCGTCCGTCCGCATGTTCTCCGTGTACTCGCGCACACGGGCCTTGTGCTGGGGGAAGTCGTTCAGGATCTCTTCCGGCTCTAGGGGCTTGTGCTCCTTCTTCATGGCGTGCAGCTTGGCCAGCCACGTCGTGCCGAACATCGTCGCACCGGCGAGCTGAAGGGCCGCGTCGTCCAGCTTCAAGAACGGGTAGACGCGCGCGAAGATCATCTTCGTGCGGTCGTTGTCCTTGGGCTTGGGCAGCTCGCAGCGGGGCGCGTCGACCATCGACACGTCCTTCATCCACAGGTTCTTGAGGTCGGAGTCGACGTCCTGCAGCTCCAGCTGCTCGTAGAAGACCTCGTTCGGGCGGTTGTACGCCAGCACGAGGAAGCGGGACTTCTGCGCGTCGTCGGTCGATGTGACGTTGTAGCCCTCTTCCGGGTTGCCAGTGAAGACGAACGTCCAGCCGTCCGGCAGCTCCAGGTCGTTGTAGCCGCGATCGATTGCTAATTGCATGATCGGTTATGTTATCGCCAGGCTCTTTATCCTGACTTCCGGGGCTTTCGCCGCATGACGGGATGTTGATTCATCCCCGGCCCAGACTATATCATCAGGTTCGAGAGTGTGCTTCTCGGTCACCTGCCGCGCGCTCGTGGGCCTTCATCGTCCGGTCTGGACGGTATGACCTAGTCGTTGAACCTTCCACCCGTTCCCGGGAGGCTTGGCTGCTGATTGCCCAATTCCTGTCTGTTTTACGGGTCGCCAGCTGATTGCTCAGGTGGTAGCGTCTACAGGACTGTCAGGGGTTTCCAGCATTTCACGCGGTTATGAACCATGGGGTTTCCCCCATGGGGGCCTTAGCTAATGTTGACAGAAGGTAGTGAACAAATTCCCGGTTGTTCTCTACGGTGTGTTGCCAGAGTTCAAGTTGATTGTACCGTGCTTGTCTAAGTTTGTCACGACGCTCTTGATCCCGCGCTAGTGAAGACTCTTGAAGCTTGTCTATAGGACCGTTTGGGTAGAAGAGAGGATTACAGTGAAAATAGTCACCAAGGACCTCGATCGCAAAATGCCCCACCACGAAGTCGATTTTGTAGAAACCACGCTTGATGTTGGTACCTTCTGCTGAGAACCTGAATTGCTTTTGGTAGGGCAGTTCAAGTTCTTGAAGGAGGTCTTCTACAATACGTTCCGGCTTGGTATTTTCGCGATAATTGCTTTGCTGTAGGCCCAGCTCTGCAAGCTTTATCCTGGTTCCCTTTTCAGAACGACCCAGGTGCACAGCCAATTTTTCAAGAGGCAATTTGCTGTATTGTGCGTGAAGCACAGCTAGTTGGGCGGGTGTCCAGTTTTCTGGTCCTGCGGTGGCTAAACCCATCCGACGAGCCTTGGCTATGATCGTTGCTTCTCGCTTACCTAACTGGGTTGCTAGGTCTCGAAGAGACGTGGATCGATAGTTGATTTTTAGCAACTCTTCTTCTTCGGTGGTCCACTTGGTAGCACCACCACCAAGAGCAGTAGAGTCGCGGGCCAGCGGTACTTTAAGTGCGTATGCTTTTCGCTGAACTTGATCGGCCGTGAAGCCAAGCTGTTCACCGATCTCACGAGCGCACAGGTGTCCGCTTACTTTCAGAAAGCTTATTTGCTCTTCACCCCAGCGCCACTCTTTCTGGAGTCCAAGCGCTTTTGCACGATGGAACACCGAATGGGCCGTACGCTTGAGTTCGTCGGCGATGGGCTTACAACCCATCACAACAAAGTTTTTCTGAACGTACTGGTCTTCTTGTAGCGTCCAGCGACGCTTCGGGGTCTTGATAATCTCTGGCATGGTTGCATCTCCGGGAAGAGTATAGCAACCACAGTACACATTGTCAATATTAGCTGTTAAGCCTGGAGGATGTGCGGCAGGGCGCGGGTGGCGTCGTCGAAGACGACGATGCCTTCCGGCTCCTTCGATTCATCGGGCCACCACTCGGGCTTGGCCATGACGGTCTGGCCGGTGGCCATGTCGGTGCGGTACATGCCCAGCACCTCGGCGATGTCGACGATGCCGCCGAGCTTGCGCTCGCGGTAGCCGATGCCCATCTTGCGGGCGTACTCGCGGAGCTTGGAAGTCTTGCCGTAGCCGGCGTGGCCCGTGATGAACGGCGTGATGGCGCGCGGGCTGTAGTGCGGCTTGGTGACGCTCTCCAGCGTCGCCAGGCGGCAGTAGTGCGTCACGCGCATGACCGTGTCCTCAGCGAAGTGAGTCATGGCGTCCTGGACGCCCGAGGCGTAGTAGGACAAGTTGGTCGGGATGGGGGTGGTGGTCGACATGGGTGAAAAACTCTCCTCTAGGGGTGTAGGGTGCTTGGGTTGTGTAAGCGGGGGTGGCCGCTTACGCGGCCCTAGTGCTTGGGGACAGTGTTGTCGTGGAAGTGAACGGTCTCGCCGGCAGCTTCCGGGGCTGTGATCTGGTCGCTTGAGATGAGCCACAAGGTGCGGAGACCCATGCGCTCTTCGCGCGTGGGGTAGGGGGTTTCGCCGTCGGTCTGCACGATGACGCCGTCGACGACGTACTTGTTCTGCTTGATCCAGCGGAAGATCTCCCGCATGTCCGTGCCGCCACGGCCCTTGACCTTGTAGGAGCTGTCCGCTGCCTTCTTGAAGGGCTGAACGTCCTGAACGCCGTAGTCGACGTACATGAGGTCCACGTCGGTGTTCTGGGCGATCGACTCCAACTCCGCGAGGAACTGGGACAGCAACTGGTCGGAGACCGAGCCAGACGTGTCGATGGCCACAAGGATCTTCTTGTTGGGCTTGAGGGAGATGCGGGGAACCTGGCCGTACTTGTTCTCGCGAGCGTGGGACGGCTTGATCTCCATGCGGCCGAGCTGGCCCGTGAAGTTCGTGAGCTTGTCCTGCCAGCGGATCTTGGGCTTGAGGGCCTTGATCAGGTTCTCGATGTCGCCGGCCAAGAAGCCCGGAGGGGCTCCGGCGTGGGTCGAGGCCTCTTGAGCCATCTCGCCAGCCATGACCTGCGCCATCTCCTTCTGCTCGGGCGTCATCGGAGCGTAGTCCTTGCCCGCCTTGTCCAAGACCTCGTTAATCTTGTCCTGCATGTCCTGAGGGAGACCCGACATCGGGACGCCACTGCCGTTGTTGCCACCCATGCCCGGCGGAGCATTGTCGAGCGCCCACTTGAAGTAGAAGTCGGCGGCTTTGGTTCCGACCGGTGGGACTACGGGCGAGGAGACCGCAGCAGGACGCTGCTGGCCGGTGGAGCCCTCCCACATCTTCCACATCTGCTCGAAAGCATCAGCGGCGTACTCCGGCGTGATGAACGCGGGCTGCTCGGGCTGGTCCGGGTCAGGCGGCATCTTCATGCCGTTGGCCAGCAGCTTCGTGTTCGTCGCCACCTCGCCGGCCAAGGGCCAGAGCGGGTGGTGAGCGTAGTCGCTGGCGCCGTGCAGGTAGACCATGTTCAGCACGTTGCGGGCGAGCGCAAACATGCGGCCGGGCAGCTCCATCTTAGGGAACCGCTCCTTGTCGACCTTGAGCTTGTAGCTGTTCTCGGTGAAGCTCGGGGCCATGCCTGTCACGTTGATCAGGTCGTCCTTGACGACCTCCTTGTACTCTGTCTGGGCGACCCAGTAAAAGTAAAATGGCATTTTGAAAAGATACGCGGACATCGCTTCGTTGTACGCGTCGTAAGTGTTCTTGCTCGGGGGCGTCGTCATGCTGGTTGATCCTCCTGGGGGTTGTTGAGCCTGGCGAACTCGCCGAACAGCTCACGAGCTTTCTGGTTGTAGGCCTGTGCGGCTTTGTGTTCGTTGGCAAACTCACCTAAATGGTGGCGCTTGCCTTGATGACTGATGCGGGCAATCCATTTGCCCTTTCGGGCGTTCCAGGTCACGCCCTTGTGCACCGAGGCACTAGCTTTTCGTTTGGTACGGTTGGCCATGTTGTTGCTGCGTGTGCAGGTCCGCAAGTTGTGCTTTTGGTTGTCGAGGCCATTTCCGTTTTCGTGGTCTACGTGGACGGAAGGGTCTGCGCTCAGCAGCATGCGGTGCATCAAGGCAGTGGTAAACTTCCCTGACGTTGTACGGATGTTTGTCTTAGCGTACCAACCGTACTGAGGCCCTGCCGGGGCGGGCAGAGCAGACCAGCTGTACTGATTAAGGTGGTCATAGTCTTCGTCGTCAACAAGGGCGACGAGACCACGGCTTAAAGAGATCTGTTTCAAGGTCATCTCCTAGTAATGGCTGGTTTCTCAACACACTATAGGTGATTTTCTTTGCAGTCAAGCTTACGAACTAGACTGGGTCATCGAGGGTGACGTCGCCTGGCTTGAGGATGGCCTGAGCGCCGCGAATCTTGAGGTCAACGATGCTTCGCGTGTTCTGCGCCATCACCTCGGCAACCTCTTCGGCTACCTCGATGGCGTGGTAAGGGTGGTCACCGTTTACAGAAAGCCGCATCTGGACATCCAGGTCCACGTCGAACGCTTTCGGCGGTGCGTTCGGATACCGCTTAGCTTCTTGCTCCGGGGTCATTCGTGCTCCTTGAGCAGCTGCACTAGCTGGTCTTCGGTCTGGATGGGGACGTTGTGTTTTTCCGCGGACTTGTACTTGTCCGTACCGACAGCGTCGGGGCCCGCGAACAGGATTGTGGTGGTCTTGGAGACCGAGTCCGAAACGGCCGCCCCGAGGGCCTTGAACCGCTTCTTGTAGCTGTCGCGGCCGCCGGTCATCTTGCCCGTCATGACCACGCTGTAGCCCAGCAAAGGCTGGTTGCGTGTCTCGACAGGAGCTGGGACCGTCTGCAAGTGCTCGCAGATGACGAACAACCAGTCAGCGCTAGCCTGCATCCAAGTCACAAAGTCGATGGCAGTCTTCTCGGCGATGCCTTTGAGACTGAGCAAACCCATCTTGACTTCGACTGGGCTGAGCACGGCGATCAAGTCGTACAAGCTGTACTTCTCGGCGATCAGGTCAGCCTGGGGTTCACCCAGACCAGGGCACCCCAGTGAGTGGAGCACAACGTTCCAGGGGCGTTGCTTAGCCCCTTGGATCGCCGTGTAGAGCTTGTTCGCGCGAGTGGTTCCGAAGGTGCTCTTGCCGTAAGCCATGCCGGCCAACTTGTTCGCCTCAAGGGCGAACAAGTCTGCCAGGTTTGTCACCAACCCCGCCCGGACCAGAGCTTCTGCAACTTCATCGCCAAGCCCGTTGATGTCCAAGTTCGAGCGCTTAGCCGCGTGGACCAGCAGGCCGACGATCTTGGAGCCACAAACAGGATTTGGACAAATCAAGTGCGGTTGCCTGATAACCGTGGCGCGTCCACAATCGGGGCACGTGGCCGGGAAGGGCAGGGTGGCGACAGTCATGGAGTTACACCACCTTTGTGACGTTGCAGAGCACCTCCAAGACCTTGCGGACGCCTAAGAAGGCTTCAGCGACGTCGAGCGAGGGGTCCTGGTTGTTGGGGTCCTTGAGGGCGAGCACGCCCTTGTTGAGCAGAGCGATGGACTTCATGATCTCGGCTTGGAACGGCCGAGCTTCTTGGGGCGGGGCGACGCCGAACTCAGGGGGCAGCTCTTGGGTGGCCGCGTCAGGCCAGATCGGAGCGGGGGGCAAGTTGCCAGGGGTGCCGTACGGGGGCTGTGTCATAGCGCATCTCTCCAAAACTGTGAGGGGGCATGCCAGTAGACTCCCGAGCCGTCCGAGAAGACGTAAAGGCCTTCTTCGGCGTCCCAAACAGCGCCGTCCTGCGTAGGGTCGAGGCTGTCCCGAGCGCCGTTGGTGTTGGCATCGCGAGTCCAGGCTTGGGCTTCCATGTTGGTAGCGGTCCGTGTCATGAGTCCTTCTCGGTAGACTGGGCGTCGTGGGCAGCGATTTCCATTCGCCGGGCAACAAGCCGGTGAATCAGCTCGTCGAGCTGGGTGAGAGTTAGCTCAAAGTTGTGTTGATTCAGCTCGACGACTGTTGCGTGAGGGTGGTCAGCGTAGTGGCTACCACTGGTGTCTCCGCGGCGAACTGTCAGTTCCCGAAGATGCTGGACCCTTGGGTAACTCATGCGAGTCTCCAGCTCGGAAGGCTCGTTGTCAAAAACCCCAGACAGTTTAGGCAAGTTCATCGCACCACTCCTAGACGTCGTTGATGCGGACAGTACCCGTGGTAACCCAATGCGGTGTTACAGTTCATGCAGAGCACTGGTAGCCCTCTGGGAAGCCATCTCGCTTGAGGATGCGGTAGATGTCGAACCCCTCAGCTTTGCGGTGCTGAGATCCTCCACCTTTGATGTGATCGATCGAAAGGAACTCGATGGTGTCTTCACTGCAGCAAGCGCACTTGGGCTGGCCCTGACTATAGTGCCGGAGAACTTCAAGCTTTCGTGCGTGATGTTTGGCTCGGGCTGCTGCTCGGTGCTTGTCACCGTTCTCCTGCCACCACTCGGCGTTCCGCTTAGCTTTACGAGCCTTCGCGGTTTCGCCCGCAGCCTTGAAATTGGCCATGCTCCGCTTCTTAGTGCAGTCCTTGCACTCAGCTTTCAAGTAGGAGTACTTGCCTTTCGAGGTGAAGGTGTAGTACGCCGACTTAGGCTTCTCGACTTGGCAAGTAGAGCAAGTTTTCATCGAACCACCCGCACCACTTCGGGTATGATCTCATTGCTCTTCCGCACGACGATGGTATCACCGACCCGAGCACCCTTCGCTTGGTACTGTCCAAGGTTGTGGCCTGTCGCGCGGCTTACAATCGTGCCGCAAAGCTGAACAGCACGAAAAACATAAACAGGGGTGATCGCACCCGTGCGGCTGGCATTCCACTCGACAGCGAGCAGCTCGGTTTCCTTCTCTTCCGTGGCGAACTTGTAGGCACAAGCCCACTTTGGGAAGCTGCCCGTCTCGCCCAGCTCCTGCTGAGCTGCCAAGCTGTTGTGAACAACAACCACGCCGTCAATCTCGTAGGGTAGCTCGCCAGCCCAGCTGTCTGGGTGCAGCTGCTCTGCCGTCATCGTGCCCAGCTGGCTGTGACCGACGCCCACCGAGGGCGGGACCTCGAAGCCTTGAGCAGCAAGCCAGGCCAGTTGCTCCGGCACGTCCCACTCGGGACCAATGACCCGGTAAGCGATGAACCGCAAGTGCTGCTGCTCGCTGTGAACCTCTTGGCGACGCACCAGGCCGGCGGCCGTATTGCGCGGATTCTTGGTGTGCCCAAAGTGCAAGGCCCAGAGGGCCTTAGGCAAATAGATCTCACCCCGAACTTGCACGGGGTCGGTATAGCCGGTCAGGGTCTCGGGAGCGTGACCGCCTCTGATCAAGTTCTGCATGCTGTGCAGCACGCTCTCGCCGACGGTGCCATCCCCCCTAGACACAGCCATCTGCAACAAGCCGGCGGTGAACCGCCACTCGGCGGACAAGCCGTCGATCTTGGGCATAAGCGTGTAGTGCCCCGGCATCGGAACCCACTTGGCCAGCTCAGCAGAGCTGGTTTTCTTGTCGAGCGACAGCATGGGCACGACGTGCGGAATGCGTGTCAGCTTCTCGCTTGGGCGACCCAGCTTGACCCAGGTTTCCCCGGTCAGCTGCTTGTACTGGGCGACCAGCTTGTCGTACTCCGCATCCGTGAGCGTCGGGTTGTCGTTGATGTAGTAGGCTTCGTCAGCTGCTTCCAGCTGGGCCTTCAGGACTTCGGGCGTCACGGTTGCTAGTCCTCCTCTGTGGGGGTAGGATTCTTGTTTAGGGCGTTGTAGATCTCGATGGCAGAGTCACCGAGCATCTTCATGAACTCCCAAACCGCGGGGGAGACGACCGTACCTCGGATTTTGCTGTCAGTACCGCGCAGTACTAAGATGCCCGTGGGAGCATCTTGAGGAACGCCTGGGGGTAGCTCAACAGGACACTTGTAGAGCGTGTGGTTCAACACCTCGTGAAGGCTGTTAGGCACATTGGTTACGTTTTGTTCGTTGATGATCGTCTGGTTGAGATTGGCCGCTGCAATCTTGAACTGAAGCAGGGCTTGTTGGTCGATCTTGCTCACGGTTACCTCTATACCCAAACAGCTGGGGTCTAGCATAGCGTGCTAGACCCCAGCAGTCAATCATCCCTGCAGGAGACTTCCTACGGGGTGATGCCGATCTTCTGAAGACGCGCAAGCGTGGTGGGGCTGACCTTCGCCTTGCTCGTCTCTTCGGCGTTTGCCTTGAGAGCGTCGCGTTCGGCGGTGACCTTGGTCAGCTCCTTCTGGAGCCCCTCGACCTTGTCAGCCAGCTGACCGAGCAAGGCGTCGATGTCCGAGATCGGCGCCGCACCCTTCCGGCCTGAGCCCTTGTTGGCAGCGAGTTTGGTCAGCGCCGAGCCCGTCTCCGAGATCCCCGTGTCGGTACCAGCCGCTGCATCGTCCGAAGGCATCTGAATCAGACCTTCCGTGATGACCTCAGCGGCATCGGCGGGGGCAGCGGGCGGAGCCGCCGGCGGAGCTTCAGCGGTGACCGTCGCCGTGTTGGTGACCTTGGTTGAGCTGAGCACCGCCGACTTCTGTGTGGTGAGCAGTGGAGTTGTTTCGACTGCGGGGGCGACCACGGTTTCAGCCGTGGTGTCGATGACGTCGCTGTCGTCTTCTGAGGCTTCGGTGGCCGGCAGCGTACCCGAAGAGGCCACGTCGTCGACCAAGCCAGCCAGCGCGCCCAGACCGCCTGCAGCAGCCACAGGCACCGCAGCTTCTTCGACAACCGGGACGGTTTCGGCGGTCTCGACGACTTCGGCGACGACTTCGGCGACGACTTCGGCGACGACTTCGGCGACGACTTCGGGAGTCACTACCGCTGCAGGTGTCGTAGTCGCAGGAGCAGCGTTCTGGGACTGGATGTGCGCTGCGACCAAGTCGCGGATCTTGAAGACCGTCTTGAGGTCCTTGATGCGGTCGTTGGTCGGCAGGCTCAGCTGGGCCTGGGTCTCGTTCATCAAGGTCGCGAAGACCTCGGGCGTGATGACATCCGCGTGCTTCTCCATGTCAGCGAGAACGCCCTTGAGGTGGTTGTTGGCGAGCGCCGGCCGGGCGCCGCTCTCGTTGTCGATGACCGCTTGGATCTGGTCGTGCAGGGCCATTGGGTTACTTCTCCTTCTGGTTGATGCGAGGCTTTGCGGTGAGCCGTTCAAGCCCCCGCTGCAGGTTCATTTCCGCCATTTGGCGGGCGCGCTCGGGTTCCAGCCCCAGCCGAATCAGAGCGCGCGTCTGAGACCGCAGGTTCCAGGGATACCAGACGTGGTAGAGATACCACGCGATGGCTTTGTGCAGGTACTTCACGTTTTGATTACCTGCTCAGCGGGCTTGATGAGAGGTTCGATGCGACACTTAAGGTGCACGTTGGACGGACCACCGTGCCAAGTGATCTTGCCGTCCACGCGGATGGCGTTTTGAAGAACGGCAGGACCCAGCATTTGAGCCCACTGCTTCGGGATGTACCCGATAAGCTCACCACGAGCGTTGTAGACAGCCAAAGCGTTTGCATCGTCGTGGTTGTTGCCCGTGTTCTTTCCGCAAGGATCGCACATCACCGTGATGGGGTGTCCGGTTAGCAGTCCGTCGTGCGCTGTCCTGTAGTACGAGCCCCCCGCAAGATGCGTGGTAAACTCTTGGGGGTCCATGAGTGGCCTCCTCGTGGGCGCGAGCGATCGTGACTTTTTTGGTCTCAGCCGTTCGCTTGTAATTGAACCAGGGTATGCTATGCTTGTCTACTGAAACCTTGAGACCCCCGTACATAGGAGATCCCCTGAGATGACCAAGCCCAACAAGCCGGGACGCGCGGGCAAGTCGAGCCCGCCTGCGAAGAAGCTCACGCACGCTGACTTCGTCGAGATGAAGCCTGAGCCGATTCCGGGAGCTGAACAAGCAGCACCCGAAAGCGACAACCTCGCGCTGACCCTGCCGCCGTCAGCGGCTGTGCTGGTCGCCGGCGTACGCCCGGACGGAGTTCTGTACTTCGACATCATCGGCCCGGCCAACAACATGCTCATGGCCTCGGGTCTCGTGGACTACGCCAAACGCATGGTCGACGACATGTGGAACAACCAGATCTCGGCGATGAAGCTGGCAGCAACAGCTGCAGAAACATCGAAGAAGTTGGCAACTCCGGGGTCGTAACCCCCAACCGGACCAACCAAACCAACTGGGGCAACCGGCGAGGCTTAAGTGCTCGCCGGTCTTTTGTCGCCTAGTTTCCGCCAGGCCAGAGGGGCACCATAAAGGGTGACACACTGCGACCTGGCGGAGGCTTCTCATGGACCAGCAGCACATCGTGACCCAGGCGGAGATGGACGCTGTTCGGTCCGTTCGTCTGCCCGAAGAAACCAAGCGCGAGATCATCCTGCGGTTCAAGCAGGGCCAGACCAAGACTGAGATCAAGCGAGCCATGGGGCTCACAACGTGGTCTGTTCACGTCACGCTTGACGAGAAGGCCCGCGAGCACGGCAAGAAGCAGTCTCTCAAGTACCGAGGTAAGGACGAACCCGACTACAAGAAGAGGGCCCGCGAAGCCGGCGAGACGCCGCCGAAGGAGAAGCCTTCGGGCAAGAAGGCAAAAACCGCGAAGCCTAAGCCAGCACCCCAACCGAGCTTCCGGGCGCGGGCCATGATGGCCGAAGAGTCCAAGAAGTTCAACGAGGGCGCGACTGAAGACGACTGCATCGACGACCTGCGTGCAGTCCAGAAGATGCACCCGTTCAAGTTCATCGATCGAAACTACTACCGGCACGAAGGCAAGTACTCGGACGCCACCTGGAATCGCTTCTTCGGAACCTTCCAAGAGTTCAGGCGTCAAGCCGGCCTGGAATTGTCACGTCACCAGCACCAGCACGAAAAGAACATTGCGAAGCACGCGAGCCTGGACCACTATCCGGAGTGGTACGCGGAACAGGTGGACCCGGTGACCTGGCTGTACCCACGAGCCGAACGGCATCGGGTGAACACCGTTGCTGTGATCTCAGACAACCACGACCTCAAGCAAGACCCGTTTGTCTGGCGAGTGTGGTTGGAGACCGTCCGCGCGATGCAGCCAGACGTCATCTGCTTTAACGGGGACCAGAACGACTGCTACGAGTTCAACCGCTACGGGATTGACCCACGGCAAGCTGACGCTGTGAAAGCTCTTACAGCCACTCGTGAGATGTTCCGGCAGACCCGCGAAGCCTGCCCGGACAGCGAGATCATTTGGAATCTGGGCAACCACGAATGGCGCATCATGAAGCACATGGCTGACGCCAGCCCCTACTTGCGAACTGTGCTTGCGGACTTTGTTGGGCTGAACTGGGCCGACATCTTTGGCGTCCGGGACTTGGGCATCAATATCAACTGCAAGTGGAACCTGAAGGCCTTCACCAAGCCGGATGTGGCCGACCAGGTGCAGAACAACTACGTGGTCTTGTGGGAGACCTTCGCCCTCAAGCACATCTACGAGCCGAACTTCTCGATCTCGGGGACCAGCGGCCACACGCACCGGCCGGAGACGCGCACCTACGCGAACCTGTCGCGGGGTCGGCGAACACCGCTCAACTGGACCGTGACAGGTTCAGGTTGCCGAGGCAACGCTGAGTACGCTGAGGGGCTTGATCGAACCAGCCAGGGCTTTGCTTTGTTTCACGTGATGCCCGACTCAGGTGTTACGGTGCCTGAAAACGTCATCATCCAGGGCGACTTTGCAGCAGTGGGCGGGAAGTACTTCTACCGCATGGACAGCGAGTCTTAGTCGCACAGAACAAGTTGCCTCTTGGGCTGGACCATGGCCCAGAGGGAGGGCGTGACTATGGCGACGAAGGATAACAAGGGCGACGCAAAGAAGCCGAAGCCCGAAGATCCCAAGCAGTTTCAGCATTTGATCACGCCCCGGCCTTACAACCAGGGTGAGATTAGGTCGTTGCTAGAAATCGTCGAGGAGTTTAACCCCAAGCAGATTCAGGTCATGGTTCATGAAACCACAGCTACACGCTACCTGGACGTGCGAACCGAAATCCCGCAACGTGCACGCTTCATTGACTTTCTCATGGACCGCGTCGCGGCCAAGCAGAAAGAGATCGAAGCGTTGTACAACCGTGAAGACCCTGCAACCCCTGACCCCTCCTGAAAGGAGGACCCCATGGATCGCCTGCGACACTTCATGCTCCTGGCGTTTGCTCTCGTAGCGTTGATGCTGCCTGGTGCAGCTCTTCCGGCGACAGCAGAACAACTCAACAGCCTGGCCGACCGGGGTCAGATCGACCTGGTCCTGTCCGGCTCGTTCACGCCACGTGAGACGCGCTCCATTCACCAAGCTGCTCAGGTCTGGAACACGCTCATCGGAAGGCCAGTGTTCATCATCGCGAACAACGGTGCCAGCGTGACCGACGACCACGTGATCTTTGTGACGACAATGCTAGCCTACGACCAGGAAAACACGCTGGCCGTGACCCATCGAGCCTACGACAAGCAGTATATCTCCTACCTGGAGTACTTGCGGTTCGATCCAGTCGTTTTGCGGCGCGTGTTGATTCACGAACTGGGCCACGCGCTTGGTCTCGCGCACGTTGAAGACCAGCAGTCTGTGATGTTTCCTTCGATTGGGACGGCCGACATGCCGACCGCCCCTGAGATCCTTGAAGTACGACAGCGCTGGGCGCTTTAGTGCCCCAGGACGGCCCGCGAGTAGCGGGACCGTGACATTCCCCGGCTAACGTTTGCAGGCCCCCAGCAGTACGCGGTAAGCGCTCTGTGGGGGTCTCTGTCGTAGCGCAACCAGTAGCCACGCAACACGCGACAGCCAACCTTGAGGTTGGTCTTGGGATCCCGCCAGTTTTCACCCTTCCTGAAGTGGAAGGGCATCACCTGCATCAGGCCCAGGGCACCGCACGAGCTGACGCTTAGGGGGCGGAAGTTGCTCTCGTGCCAGACGACAGAGGCCACGACGCTTGCGGGAAGGTCAGCCTCCGCAGCAGCGTCGGCGATGAGGCGGCTGTAGTACTCCGCCTTCTCCTTCGCTTTCGGCTTGGGGAACTCCTTCAAGCACAGCTTGTAGACGAAGTCGGTCAGCGGGCCGGAGGTCGGCTGGCTTCTTGCGGTCCCAGTTGGGCTTGGGGTCGCCAGGGCCGGCGGACAGCTCAGGCTGGCGATCAGGATGGTCAGAACTAGACATGCTTTCAATACTACGTCCTCTTGTATGGTTGGTCAACGGTTGTTTGCTACGAACCTTCTTCATACCATGGAAGACGGTTCGTCGCTAGACACTTAAGCTGAAAACGGCACTGGCCGCAGTAGGGGCCCTGCCCCATTGGGTCGTGAGTAGCCCAAGCAGCAGCGCAAGCTGCCGCGGTAAGAACCAAGAGAGCTGCTTCGTCAGCAGAAGCTTGAGCAAGGTACAACGACGGGTGCAAAGAGCTACCAGAGCGCTTCCACTCGCCCTTGGCGGCCAACTCACCGTCCCAGCACTCGAAGTGCATTACCTTCTTGTTGAAGTTGATCTCTAGCTGACGCTTGTCTTTGCCTGGAAAAACAGTGATGACCGGAGTACCCCGGGTGTAAGTGCACGGGAAGCCAGCGGCGACCAACACTTGAACCATGGCTTGAGCGTACTGGTCGTCGGTCACGTCAGGCCTCTTTCGTCAAGCACTCCAGCTGCAACGGGCAGGTCTTGCAGCTGCCGCCTCGGCCGTTCCCACCGGAGAGCCAAGCCAGCCCGCAGGTGCGGATCAAGTGCACCAAGTCTTCGACGATGGTTGGATGCTCCAGCTTCAGGAACGAGGGCACATGAGTGTCTTTTGGGCTGTGACCGAACGGCGTGAGGATACCTTGATTCACTCGCCAAGCTGGGGGCTCGTTGCAGAAAATGATGATTTCTGTAGAGGGCTTGCGCCCCAGGTGAGGGCTGTAGACAGTGTGCGCTTCTTGCACAACCAGTACGCGATTACCGTCTCGGGGTGGGCACCCCCTAAGGTGCACGGTCAAACTGCTACCCCAGCGTTCGGTTTCGCAGACCCAGCCAAGTTTGCTTAGCTGGCGCTCCAAGTCTTGAGTCACCCCACCAAAGGTCTGGTAGATCATCGCGCTTCGCCTCCCCACTTGTACGTCAAGCACTTGAGCTGCAGCGGGCACGTGAGACAGGTCTCGCCTTGGCCCAGGCTGGCGTCCAAGAAAGCGAACCCACACTTCTCGAAGGCTTCGAACAGCAACAAGGCTGCGTGCTCGGCCTTCTTCTTGCGGTACGGCAGCCACCAGTGAGTCTGCTTCATGCCCTTTGGGCTGACCCAGAGTGCAGTCTGCACGGCCCACAGCAGCGGTCGGATTTCCAAGTAGCGCCCTGTTGACCCGTTGCTGAGATCCAGGGCTATTTGAACTTTGACGCAGTGCCCGGGATCAGCCCCGCAGATGTAAAGCACACCCGCCTGCGTGTTGCCGTAGACCTTGACGGTCACCTTGTATGCCGGGCGGGCCTGGTTGAGCAAGGTCCTAAGATGATCCATGACCTCGGTGGAACGGGCCATGATTACCTCCAAGGGCGCGTGAGACATACAAGTTGATGCTCGCACTGGGGACACGCAGAGCCACCACCAGGCAAGTTGGCCAAGAAAGCCAGCCCGCACGTGCGGATCAGGTTGTACAGCTGCTGGGCGACCATGGCTTCGTTGACGGTGCGGGTGCGGTAGCGGATGCCGCACTCGGTCCCGCGGGTGTTCAGCGGTGAGCCCGGTAAGATGCCCATCGAGCTAGGCCCGGTGTCCCGGTAGATGCCCGTGGGGTGCAAGAAGTAGTCCTGCTGGGCTCGCTTGCCAAAACCGCGAATAAGGGCCCGGACGACCATCAGGTTGCCCGCGGCGGTGACGCGCAGGTGGCGCTGTTGGGGATCCTCAGGTGTAACAGCGTTTGCAATATCCAGCGTGCGGTCACCAGGCCAGTAGAAGTACCCGTAGCCCTCGTAGGTGACATCCTCACCCTCAGGGACCAGATGGGGCTGCATGAGGCGGTGAAGGGCCTGCAAGACGTCGTCCTTGGTCACGGGGGTGCCTCCGTCTTGCTTGTGCAGTAGAGCTGGTAGGGGCACTGGTGACAAAGGGGGTGGTGGCCGGGCATGCCACCGTCGAACCAGATCGTGCCACACCGGAGAATCGGCGTGACAATCTGCTGGATGATCTGCTGGATGTCCCCCACAAAGCTGTAGCTGTGTGGCATAGCGGGCAGACTATCACCCGTGAAGCAACCTTCAGGGGTGACCCGCACGGCCCAGCCCATCTTGCCTGCCCACATCATGTTGAGCACGGCGTACCCGAAAGTGGTGGACACGCTAAAGCTAATGTACCGGTCGACTTCTTGAGTCAGGTCTGTTTCTGGCCCCAGGATTTCTAGGCTCTCGCCGATGCCCCGTGGGGTGGGTCTCCAACGGTAGGTCCAGTCCATGGCCGCAACAGCATTGGCGACGCCCCGCTGAATGCGTTGGGCACGCACTCGGCGAATCTCGTCTCCGTTCACAGTTACCTCCCGTGGTTGGCCACGCATGCTAGCTGGCTGGGGCACTTCTTGCAGCGATTGCCCTCGCCCGGGTTGTTGCCCTCAAGCCACACAAACGCGCACTCTAAAGCTTCTTCAAGCTCCTGAGGCCGCTTGTAGTCGATTAAGAACATGGTGTTGTTCAACACGCGGCCGCGGGGCCCAAAGTACGACCGACCAAGCCGCCAGTTACGCTCATCGTAGGCTATTATTGTGACGCCGTCTTTGTGGCCTTGGATGACCAGGTTGCGACCGGCGGGGATCGGCTTTGTGCTTCACCGTAAGAAAGGGTTGTGGGTAGGCCTGTCGGTCAACCACCCAGCCCTTGTGACGTCGAGGCACCGTAGCTGTGACCGGTGGCACGCAGGTCCAAAACAAGTCGTTGCTCATCGAAGACCTCCCCTACGTGCAACGCACGACTTTCGCGTTCAAGTGCTCGGATGATCTGGCGGTAAGGCCCCAAAACTGCCTGGATCTTCGGATCACAAAACCGACGGATGTAGCTCACACGAGACTTGCACCTGCGGGCGGCCCGAAGACCACCACGCAGGTGCACAACATCGTGACAGTCACGACACAAGATGGCCATGACTTGTTTGAGCTGGTGTTCCCAGATGTCTCGCAAGTAGCGAGGGTACACGTGATGCTTGGTCAGCTCACGTTGGCTTCCGCATCCCTCGCACTGCTTGTGAACCCCACGTCTCGACACGGTTTAGCTCGCCGCCGCCAGCGCCCAGAAGGCCATCGGGGTGAAGCGAGTGTGAACTTCCAGCTCGGCACTAGCGCAAGTAGCCTCGATGCGCGCCCGGTCGTCGGTCGGGTAGTTGGCCAGCTGGGTGCGGAGGTCGTCGATCAGGTTCAAGACCTCACTTGGATCTTGGTAGTCGGCACACAGGAGCAACGCGTATGAGATGGGCATAAAAGCACCTCCGCCTGGCTGTGGGACACAGTATCCCAATGCTAGGCGGAGGTGCAGGGTGAAGTCTGGGCGTGGTGCGAGTTTTAGGCAGCTTCCGCGATGTTGTTGCCATAGAACTCACGGATGGCGCTCTCTGCGTGGGAGAACTCCTCTTCCGAGTTGATCTCCTCGAAGTGGCCGTCGGGCAGGCCGCCGTCCTCGCTGAAGCGCATGATCAGTGCGGCAACCGTATCAGCCGAGGGATCCTGCTCGGGCAGCAGAACGGCGTAGTCCGTCTCCTGCCCGTTGTACTCGACCGTCAAGACGTCCTGGAGGACGTACTCGTTGCCGTCCGAGAGAGTGACCAGGGTGTCTTCGGTCTGGACGTCGGTGGCTTGGGTCATTGTACGGCGTCCTCCGTTACTGGGCCAGGACGGCCAGGACGCGGTCGGGCGTCTTGTACTCGGCGATGATCTGGAGGATGTCGGCGGGGCTCTTGGCCACCGAGTGCTCTGCACCCGCGACAGTCATGGTAATCGCCGAGGCGCCCGCGGGCTTGTACAGCGAGTAGACGCCGGCCACGACAGTCACGCCGTCGTCGAGTTTCGCAGCCATCGCAGCGCGCTTCTCGATGTCACGCAGCTCGGGGGCTTCAAGGATGAGAACTTCGTTCTCGCCGTTGTGGACGGTCTTCATGGGCTTCTCCTGGATGCGTGTGCGGGGGACATTCCGTAATGTACCACGCCGTCAGGCAAGCAACAACACCACGATCTGGGCTGTTTTAGCTAGCTAAAACAACCTGAGACCTGCGTAGGTGCTAGCACTTAGCTTAGTCTTTGACCTGCTGTCTACACAATTCGTTACGAAACAGGCGTGAGCTGCAGGTCGAGCACTTCACGCAGGTGGTTGAGTTGGGTGTGGTTGGGGTGGATTGCCTCAACCTCAAAGCTCCAGGCTTCGACAGGTGGAATCCAGATGGCCCGGATGCCTAGGCTGGCGGCCGGGTTGATGTCCGACTTGATGCTGTCGCCGACCATGATAGTGTTCTCGATGCTGAGGTTGTGCTTGGAGCACACCGCCAAAAACGCATCAGCGTTCTTGTCTTCAGCAACTTCAATCGCGTCGAAGTACCCGTGAAGCTGTGCCCGAACGACCTTGCCGGTCTGCACGTGGACGTCGCCCTTGGTGAAGCAGATGAGCTTGTGGCCGCGGGTTTGCAGCGTCCGCAAGACCTCGTGCGCGCCGGCCAGGATGTGGTGCTGATGGTCGTAGATGCTCCAACCCAAGCCTTCGATCTTCCAGGCTTCGTAGCCGTCGAAGGGGACCTGCTGGCGCTTGCACAGCTCGCCGTACAGCTTCGCTAGCGACCGGGGGAAGCGCTCCTTGGAGAAGCCGTACTTCTTGACGTTGGCCCGCTCAACGTCTTCCAGCACTGCTTGCGCGTGGGTGGTGTCCAAGCCCAGGTCGCTGATGCGGGCAACCGCTTCGGCCTTCTTGAGCTTGTAGACGGGGTACGTCTCGATGAGCGTGTCGTCGAGGTCGAAGATAAACGTAGGGAGATTGGGGTTGCTCATGCGAGGCCTGCCTTTTCTAGCTCAGCCTGCACGTCGATGCCGTACTTGGCCAGTTCTTCTTCGCCTTGCAGCACTAAAGTGCCCCATTCGTGGCACTTGGTGATCTCACGACCCATGCCTGACGAAACAGTGTCGGTGAACTTGAAAAGCCACCGGCACTCCAACAAGTCATCGATTCCCGCGGCGATACCCATCTCGCGCTCAGCCTCAGAGGCTTCGTCCAAGAAGCTGGTGTATAGGACGTGTGGGGCAAAAGCCCGGAACACACCTGTGAGCATGACCAGCCGGCAGTAGAGCTTGGCCCGGTCGATGTTGCGCTGGATGCCCGCCAGGTTCAAGGACCCGTCAGCGTGTACGGCCCGGAGGGGGCTGCAGACAAAGATTTTAGGCTTCGCTTGGCCTTGGGCAATTGCACGAGCAGTCGCCCACGGATTTTTGTCGACGTGTGGTGTGTCCAACATGGGCTACCTTTTCAGACGGTGGGGGTTCGTGGCTTCCACCACGGCTCTTCAAGCACGAAGTTGTGCGTTGTCATGCGCACGGACCGCGTGGGTTGGACGGTCTCGATCCAGTCGATGGCTTCGCGAAGCAGCTCACTCCAGTTTCGCTTCTGCTTGAGCAGTTCTTGACGAGCCTGGTTAATGCGCTTCTTGGCTTCTTCGACCTTGGTAGGATGCACGCGTTGGTCCCGGAGGGCCTGTTGGATCTCCACGTAGTAGCGTGCGACCTGTGGGCGCTCAGTGGCCAGGGTATCCCAGTAAAAGCGCTCGACCAGGGTGTGACACACCTGGCAGAGCGTTACGAGGTTGTCTTTGCCGTTACGGCCGCCGGCTGCCTTGGGAATCACGTGGTGACGCGTCAAGTCATCCCGCCGGTGGCAGGCTTTGCAGCGGCCGATGCGCGGCATCTAGACGCCGGGCTCTGCCACGTCAGGGGTGTCCAAAACTTCTGCAGCCAGATCGGCCGGGATAGCGTCGACGACGGTCACCTGGTCAGCCGGAGGGGTCGGTTGAGCACCGCGCTGATCCTGGAGGCTGTGTTCGCGACCGCACTTGCAGACAGCCTTGACGTTCATGCCGTCCGGCAACGTGATGGTCAGCGGGCCAAGACCCGCAACGGAGAAGACGGTCTGACCGCAGTTGCACAACACGCCGAAAGCCTGGGGCCGCAGCGTCTCGCCAAGGTTCTGCAGCTGGAAGGGCTGGTACGGAGCAGTAGCGTCGGACATCAGGGGTTCTCCTCTGGATAAGTGTAGGCTTGTCTTGCCTCTTACCCGGATTCTAGACCCCTGATGCTTGCTTGTCGATCCCGCGTGCGTTACGTTTCTTAAAGTTGGCTGCTTGTCAGCACAGCTTGGTGGCTCGTTGAATGGCCCCTTGCCAAACACGCGAGCTGGTGAACGCACTTGTTGCAGATGTCTTGGTCCATGTACACGCGACCTTCACGGTGGTGGGTTTCGACCGAGATGATCTGACACACGTCGTCAGCTATGTTGCTTCCGAACCAAGGACAGTCCATGACAACGACGTCATCTTCGCGATAACGAGTTCCGTAGCCTATTTCCAGGCGCGTGTAGTAGCGGTCTGGGTTAAGCTCGCCCTTTCGGTTTCGCTCAGGGTGTGTTGCTTGGTACGTGATGCGCCTGTACGGTTGAGCCTCAAGCAGCAAGCTTAAGTCGCCGACTGGAACTGCTTCTAGGCTGACACGACGCGAAATCGAAATCAAACCCCACATCAGCTCTTCGACTTTGACTAGCCCCACGCTCTTGTTAATGCTTAGTTCTACGTCCTGGCCTAGACGTGCGCTCTGGTAAACCGCGTACTTGCCTGCGGACCACATGGCTTCGCGACCCTTGGCTTCTTCGAGGGTGTCCGCAAACCGCCGAAGTGACCACGGACTCGTCATGTCTACGTGATCAGTTTGGCTTATGAGGTACAAGTGGTTACGCCGCCAAGGGTGAATCCTGAGGTTAATCTTCAAGCCCCAACTGGTTCGGGCTTCCCAGATGTACTCAGTTTGGGTCAAGACGTACTTGACCATGATCTTAGTAGTCTTGCCGCGGTGCTTTCCCCCCGTGTGCCTTTCGGTTTCGCCCGTGTCTTCTTTGGCTTCACGGCCCTGGTGCACAACTGTGAGGCTTCCTCCCATTGGAATTTCACCCCACATCTGAAGACACCAAGCTTCAAACTTGGCCTTGATGGCGGCCCACTTCTTGGGCGTAGGGACGGCTTCCAAGGGCCACGGGTTGCTGTAGTTTGCCACGGGATCCCTCCTATGCGAAGAGGGCCCCGAAGGGCCTTCAGCTTGGTTTATTTGGCTTGTCGTCCGGGTGCGGCCACCGAGGGACCTGGTTCACGGGTAGAGCGTTCTCGGGCACGTCATCGTGTTCGTGCCAGGGCCACGGCCGGGTCTCTGGGTTTTCGGGGCCGATGACTTGAATGCCAAAGGCTTCGCGAATCTGGTGAATCTGGAACTCCATTGCTTCGACATCGCTAAGCATCTGCTCAAACTTGGCTGGTGACCCGCATCGGATGTCAATGTAGTAGGGCCCTGCAGTTTCCAAGAGATCCATGTCTTCGTCGTTGTTCTTGGGATCCAGGTTTTTGATGTCGATGTCGCTTGGCCAGCCGTTGATCTCTGCGTGGATACGTGGGCTTCGAGGATCGAGATTGTTGATAGTCTCGATCATGTCCAAGCAGCGCTTGACTGCAGCCCAGTTCTTGCAGATCCGCACGGTGTTCATGCTGCTGTTCATGGGGTCCGGCATCGGCGGTGTGAACATAGCCGAAGCCGAGTAGCGAACCGTGCGGGGTGCCTGCGGGTCTGGCTCCTGAACTTCAGGTTGGCCAAAGCCTTCAGGCGGGTGTGGGTGCACCGAGCCATCAGGATGCTCGTAAAGCATCGTGGGCTCGCCCAGCTCTTCAGAGGAGCCGCCCCGGATGTTTTCGGTGATGGGCAGCGTGAACTCGCCGTCTCGGACAAAGTCCGCGACGCTAGCGACAAACGTCTCCAGCGGCTGTATGACGAATGACAGCAAGACCAACCGAACGAACCAGGAAATGAACACCCGGATCCGCGACAGGAAAATCATCATGGGGCTAGCTACCTCCGCCCCATGAGAACCTGAAGTGCCCGGGGACTTGTGGGCGACTTCGGTTGAACTTAGGCAATCAGCCTCGCTTGACCGAAGTCACTCTCGTTGGGAATCAGCTTGCGGTACTGGCCCCAGCCGGCAAAGTTGCCGACCCTGCGCGCAGGGTCCGTCAGGGGCTGAGCAACGTGTTCCAGCGGCGACATGTGGCCTGAGGCCAGCAGCCGGTTGGCCAGCGTGATGTCGGCCTTGGGGTCACGCACACCGTCGTGGGTCAGGTAGCTGACCCGGGCACAGCGGCCGGCCGAGATCAAGCAGATGTCGTCGTCACTAAAGCCTTCGGCTTGGAGCTTCTCCAGGTCGACGCCCGTAACTAGGGGAAGGTGCCAGCTTGTGTAGTCGACGTACTGAGGCGTCGAAGCGTCCATAGCTTCGCGCATCAGCCGGGCGGGAGACTGGATCTCGGGCTGTGCATCCTTGTGGGCACGCAGCGCGTAGAAGTTAGACCAGTCCGTCGCTGTGACCAGCACGGTGTGGTACATGAAGGGCTCTAGCAGCCGGTTAGCGACCTGCTTGTGCAAGCCAATCTCCATGAGGCGCTCAGCGTGCTTGACTGCGTCGTTGCGGGCTTCAAGCCAGACGGCGATGCACTCGTCGACGAGGTGTGAGGGCAGCTCGGCCGAAGCGGACATGCCTGCTTCGTTGGCACCCCACCAAATCGGCAAGAATGGGTTTTCGCGGACTCGCTTGAGGATCTTGGCAACCGGGATGGCCCGGCTAGAAGCCGAGTTGCGCGTAAACACCCGATGGGTGTTGAACTCAGCAAGTACGGCTCGCCAGAACGTGACCTCCATGGTGGTCAACCGTTGGCCGTCGGGGCCGACACTGTCGGCCACCACACGAGCAGATTCGAGGCGCGGAGGAAGGGTAATCAGGGCCACTAGGTGTTCTCCTTTGACTTGCGGGGCTTCTGGGGCTTTGAGGGTTCGCTAGGCTTCTTGAAGAAGCCCAACGCGTTGAGGTCAGCTTCTGTGGTCAGCCGGCGGCCCATGCCACCGTCAATCTGGGTGTAAAGCACCAAGTCAGCTTCGACCCAACCAGGTTCGATAACGGCTTTCCAGGTGAGCGCGTTGGGGTGCATCAAGACTCCAATCCACACGCCCGGGCGGCGCGCTCGAAGATCATGCCGACGTACTTCATGTCCGGATCGCCGTCGAACCGAGCCAGCGTCTGCCGGGTGAAGGGGTCAAGCAGATGACGGACGGCCAGCGGCAAGTTGGCAAGCGACAGAGGGGCCGGTGTGGTTGCTTGGGCAAACACGTCGAGCCTCGCCTGCAGATCTTGCTTGTCGGCTTTAAGCGTGTCAATTTGCGAGACCGCTTTCTTGAGACGCTCGCGCAAGTCATCGATGGCTTTTGAGGCCTGGTCGTTGACTTCCTGTAGCTGGCTGTTGACCTGGATGGCCTCACCCAACTGCTGAACCATGCTGACCGAGGGCAAGGTTGCCGGAAGCACCACAGGCCCCATGAGGGCGGCTTCCAGGGCAACGTGGGCTTGCTCATCAGCTTCTGGTGTAACGATCATAGGCACAACCGTAGGAGTGATGACCTGCAGGGTTGCTCCCGATTGAGCGGTGAACTTGCGTTCAGCACGGCGTGCCCGTTCGGCTTCAGCCGCGGCGTTGATAGCTTTCATGCCACCCAGCTTCTTCATCAAACCAAAGCTGGGGAGCACCAGGCCATCTTCAACGCAGCGCCGAAGTGTGCTCTGGTTCCAGGTGCCCGGTCCGCACTTGGGGTACCGGCCGTACTTGGTATGGAACCGTACGAACAGTTCGACGACTTGGGTCAGCGGAACATCGAGGCCCCACGTAGCGACCAGGTTCACGTCGACGAACGGACGCATCAAGGGGTGGTCGCTGATGTCTTTGCCTGACAAGTAGGTTTGAGCCAAGTTGATCAAGTTGTCGTACTCTTCGAAGAAGCACGTGACGACAGCCCGTGGCGGAAGCTTGTAGTTCAGTTCCCTCTGAGACTGCTTGGTGCGGTCATCCCAGTGGTTTGTGTCGACGCTCTTGGGCCACTGGCCCTGGTACTGGTAGAAGACCGCGAGCATCTGAACCCACTCCAGTGGAGTGTACAAGCCCGCGGCCTTGGCAGGAGGCAAGTACGTGGTGGGCGTGGTGAAGGTAGACATGCGGACTCCCTTCAGAGCTTCACGCTGGTGGCCAGCTGCCAGCAGGCAGCGTCGTTGTCGATGACGTGCTGCAGAGCAGCTTCGGTGTACACGAGTGTGGGCTGCGCGTACTGGCGGTTGGTGATCATGGTCACGAACACGTGGTTCACGGCTTTGTGACCCTTCTCAGGAGACCGCCAGCCCTTCGCGACAGCAAGCGCCATCAGCTTGTTGCGCGTCCATGCTCGGGTCGTGTGGCTCTTGAGCAAGTCGACCGCGTGGTCTGTGACCCACATTGGCTTCGAGATGTTGCCCTGGCCCAAGCTGCCAGCAGAGCCTGACTGCGCGGGGGCCGCAGTGATCTTAGCGGTCAGGTGCTGCACGTGAGCCTGCAGC
>Ga0073903_10000257_pt1 | contig 27406 bp, 28 predicted proteins | sample KloWWTKNB14_bulk_FD_66665 | JGI IMG/M metagenome (GOLD analysis project Ga0073903, IMG submission 66665) | Active sludge microbial communities from Klosterneuburg, Austria, studying microevolution and ecology of nitrifiers - Klosterneuburg... | ecosystem: Engineered > WWTP > Aerobic digester >... | reverse complement strand
GTACCTGGACCATCGAGATGATGTGGGACTGTTCCCACTGCGGCACCCGCAACCCCGGCATGAAGGGCAGCGAGCGCGAGAGCCTCAAGTGCTCCAACTGCGGTGGCGAGAAGACCAACGAGCCGTGGGTCATGCCCGACTCCCCGGCGACCGCGCCCCACCTCACCGGGGAGCTCGACCGCAAGGCTCGCGCTGGGGCGAACTGGACCTGTACCTACTGCAAGGGGGAGAGCCGAGAGGGCCACACCGCCTGTGAGGTGTGTGGAGCCGACCGCTACCCCGTGGATCCCAGGTTCATGGTGGGGCCGACCCATGTGGAGACCGCGGTTGCCGCCCCCTCGCCCGCCGTGGTGAAGAAGGCCCAGGAGCCCACGGCTCCGAAGGCACCCAAGGCCGAGTCTCTTGAGGAGGCTCTCTCGGACATCCACGTCAAGTCCCCCGTGGAGGGCGGGTACCGGGCACCGTCGTACATGGCCCCGCCGCGTCGCCCCGACCCCATCGAGGACGATGAGCCCGCGGCCCCGTCGTGGTTCTCCACCATCGACACGGAGCTCGTGTTCAAGCTCGTCCTCGGGGTGGGTTCGGCGGTGTTGTTCGTGTGGTTGATGGTGTGGCTGTTCACGCCCAACACCACCGTCACCAACGTGGACTCGATGACGTGGAACAGGGAGCGCATTCTCCAGGAGCGTCACAACTACGCGGGCGAGGGTTGGCGCACCCAAGCTCCCAGTGGGGTGTACTCGTGGGACCACTGCGAGACCCGCCAGAACGGGACCGAAAACTGCCACCCCCACGACTGCAACTGTCGGGACGTGTCATACGAGTGCAACTGCACCGGGGGCAACTCGTACGAGTGCAACTGCACCACCAGTTCCAACTGCTCAACTTCGTGTTCGTCCAACAGCAACGGGTCGGCCACCTGTAGGGAGCGGTGTTCACCAACGCGGTCGTGTTCGACATGCACCACCCCCCGGGTGTGCCAGACGTGCTCTCGCCGGGAGTGCAGCACCTGCTACGACCAGTGCCCGGTCTACGCCGAGTGGTGCTCGTACCACTACCACCAGTGGGACCAGATTTCGCAGGCAAGGACGGCGGGGCGTGGACACGGAGCCGTGTGGCCTGACCTCGATGTCCGGGGTCCCCTCCAGCGCATCCTGTCGAGCGAGGAGTACAAGGTGCGGTTCACCGACACCCGCTCCGACCGGGCCTGGGTCAAGACCTACTCGTTCAGCGCCTACGAGCGGTTCAACATCGGCCAGCACTGGAACACCGAGTGGACCCGTGCCGGTGGGTTCACCCTCCTGGGCATCGCCCGGTAGGGACCGTGGCCCACCCCGGTAGGGTGGGCCATGACGACCGCGAATCTCGACTGGACCAACCTCCGTCACTCCCTTCTCACCACCGCCCTCAACCAGCTTCACCTCCAGTGGGAGAAGCGGTGCGACGTGGAGTTCACCTCCGCTGACCGCGAAGAGCGCGTCCCGGTGCTCCCCGCTCCCCCCACCACCGAGGAGATCCTCGCCCTCGCGGAGACGTTCCACTCGTTCGTGGTTGGCAGCCGGGTCTGACCAACGTGAGCGAGACTCGTTCCGGCCAATGGCTCCAAACTTTCACGGGGGTGGCGTTCTGGCCCATGGACCCAAGGGCAGACGAGGTGTTCCTGGAGGACATCGCGCACGCTCTTGCCCTCATGAACCGTTTCGCCGGTCACACCCGAGTCCCCTACAGTGTGGGGGAGCACTCGCTGCGGGTGTCCGATGAGGTGTTCCTCAGGACGAGAGACCCCGTGCTCACGCTCTGCGGGCTTCTCCACGATGGAAGCGAAGCGTACTGCGTCGATGTCCCCACTCCCCTGAAGCCCTACCTCACGGGCTACAAGGAGATCGAGGCCAAGGTGATGGAGGCCATCCGGGAGAGGTTCAACCTCCCCCAGGAGTTCTGGCACCACCCCGAGGTCAAGCGGGCCGACCGGGTGCTCCTGTTGACCGAGGCCCGAGACCTTCTGGGACGCCCCCCGGCTGCATGGGGCGAAGGGGACCCCGAGGTGCGGGCACAGAGCACAGTTCTCGTACCCAACCCGTGGGCCGTCGTAGAGGCCCAGTTCCTCCATCGAGCCTACTACCTGATGTCGATCATCGGCGGGACCATCGCCGTGACCGACGCCAACACCGGATGTGTGATCTGACATGAGTTCCAACCCACTGGTCATCTACCACGGGCACTGCATGGACGGAGCCTGTGCGGCTTGGGTCACCCGTCAAGCCCTGCTTGCTAAGGGGGCACCTTCCGTCGATCTCATCTCGGCCTCGTACGGAGAGCCCCGTCCCGATGTCACCGGGCGAGACGTGCTCGTCGTGGACTTCTCGTACAAGCGGGATGTCCTACAGGCCATGGCAGCGGAGGCCAAGTCCCTCCGGGTGCTGGACCACCACAAGACCGCCCAGGAGGATCTTGTGGGGCTGGACTTCTGCACGTTCGACATGGGGCGTAGCGGGGCTGGCCTTGCTTGGGACGAACTGGTGGGAGGTCCCCGTCACTGGCTGGTGGACTACATCGAGGACCGTGACCTCTGGCGGTTCAAGCTCCCGGACTCCGAGATCGTCAACTCGTACATCCAGACTGCGGGCTACAACCTGGATGCGATGGGTCTCCTTGCGGAGGAGGGTCTGTCCAGCGCCCGTGAGAAGGGTGTGGTGGCGATGTCGGTTCGCCGGTCGTACATCGACTCGGTCAAGGACATCGCACTGCTGGCCCAGCTTGCCCCCGACCTCCCCTTGGTCCCCAGCGTCAACGTCCCGTACTGGAGTGTCTCCGAGGTGGTCGGAGAACTTAGCAACGGGCACCCGTTCGCGTTCGGCTGGCACATCTCGAACACCGGGAGGGCCGTGTATTCCCTGCGTTCCCGCGGGGATTTCGATGTCTCTGCCATCGCCAAGCGGTGGGGTGGTGGGGGCCACAAGAACGCCGCTGGGTTCAATGTGGCGTCCCCCGTTCACATTTCTGTTGACGCTCCCCGTACCTGAGCGTAAGACACCCAGACAGGAAGGGCCTGTAGCTCAATTGGGAGAGCGCCTGCTTTGCACGCAGGATGTTGCTGGTTCAAGTCCAGTCAGGTCCACCGCAAAGTAGCTCAGTTGGTAGAGTACGGGAATCATAATCCTGGTGTCGCAGGTTCGATCCCTGCCTTTGCGACAAGTTTCGGTTTTCCTCTTTTAGCCTTGCCTTCTGTTGAGCACTCGTGGTAGGAACGGTCCTCTCACGACTCAATGCGGGATGGAGCAGTCAGGAAGCTCGTCGGGCTCATAACCCGGAGGCCATCGGTTCAAATCCGATTCCCGCGTCCAAGGACACCCTTGATCATGAAGACCACGACAACCACCCGGACGCCAACCGCCGGATGAGCCTCTGACAAGGGTTCACCGGCAACAAGACTCACCATGCCGGTGTAGCTCAATTGGCAGAGCAGCGGTTTTGTAAACCGACGGTTGTAGGTTCAAGTCCTATCCCCGGCTCCACACAGAAGACCCCAGACACAAAGACCACGACCATGCGCCCCCTGACCTCCACCCGAAGCATTACCAGCGCCGCGGCATCGACCGTGGCGACCGTGTATGCACGCCGGGATAGCTCAGTGGTAGAGCAGCCTCTCGATAAGGGGCAGGTCGCGAGTTCGTTCCTCGCTCCCGGTACCAAGGGTATTTGCGCCGTCGCTCTGACGACGGCAGCAAGTCTCCTCCGCGGGGGTAGCACAATGGTAGTGCATCGTTCTGCCAAGTCGAAGGTTGCGGGTTCGAGCCCCGTCCCCCGCTCCACGTCACGAGGGCGTGTCCCTACGGTAAGCACCGTTGGGAAGAGTCTCTCTGCGGGAGTAGCTCAAATGGTAGAGCGCCGTCCTTCCAAGTCGGATGTTGCGGGTTCGAGTCCCGTCTCCCGCTCTGTCTCCATCTGCACCGTTTCACCTGAGTGGAAAGGGCCTGGGTTGCAACCCCAGTGGCATCAACGCCAGCGGCGGTTCGATTCCGTCACGGTGCTCCATCCCATGAATAGACCCGCCGTGCGTGAAGCACGGTTCTGTTCACGAGGATGTAGCTCGGTGGCTGCGTAGTCTACGGATTGAGGGATCTCGTCATGTGCTCCAGGATGAACTCGACGCTGAAGAATCGGACCCCCAAGCTCTAACCGGCTTGGGGACAACGTCTCCGTCGCTCATTCACTGGCAGCACGATGGTCGTGCGAACGGCTGTTAACCGTGGGGTTGTGGGTTCAAGTCCCACCCAGTGAGCTAGTCTAAGCTCCTCAGTCTGTCATGCTCTTCTGCATGGCAGTTCATGCACAGCATGATGCACTTGTCCAGTTCTGCCCGGACCACCTCCCAGCGTCGGGTGACCTGGGAGATCGTGAAGTCCTTCTGAGTCGGGTCAAGATGGTGGAACGTGAGTGCTGAGACGCACCTGTCATATGGGCAGCGTTCGCACTTCCCACCCTTGTAGGCGACGGCTCTGAGCTTCATCCGTTGGCGGTAGTCGTTGACCATCCGGGCATTGTTGTCCCTAGCGACCCTAGGGTGGGTGACGAGCTTGTCCCCTTCGAGGATCTTGGTGTTGTGCTGGCCCCACGGAGAGCAACTGAGGCAGTATTTCCTGTTGCTCAGGATCTTCCGTTTCCCATCCATCACGATGGATGACGGGATTGTGTTGGGGCATTTTCGACAGATGGTCATGTCACTCAGCGTCTCCTAGGCCACTAAGTGACAGTTTCTGTGTCCGTCGATTTCCGTTGACACCCCCTCCTTCATCAAGTAGAGACAAGAGACCTGTCATGAACCACAACGCCAGCACCAACCGAGAGAACTGGCGTACCTCATCTGAACATCCTTGTAGAGGGCGTTCTGGTGACGGGACAGGTCTCCAAAACCAGTCCGGGGAGTTCGATTCTCCCGCTCTCCGCCAACAGCAACAGTGATGCCCTGGTGACGGGTGGCCCTCCACGGAGGGCTCCGTTGCTGGGGTAGTCGTTGCGTTCGCTCGCACTGGGATCGGCCAATGGCAGGCCATCGGTTTCTGGCACCGGCAATGGTGGTTCGAGTCCACCTCCCAGTACACACTCGGGTGTCGTCCAATGGCAGGACAACGGGTTTTGGCTCCGTGAATCAAGGTTCGACCCCTTGCACCCGAACCACGGCGGGTAGCTCTCACGGGCTACCCGCCGGTCTGTTTTGGTACCGTCCGTCCATGGACCTACTTGGACAGGTGGTGGACGTGTACCGGAACCTCCACCGCAAGTGCTGGTCTGTTCGCCACCGCGGCATCGTGCGGTCCCACTGCGAGATGGTGACCTTGGGGAACGTCACCTTCCGTGTCTCTGAGGCGGGTCGCCAGAGAGTCCTGCGAGAGCGTCGGAAGAACGTCCACGCCGTGGTGCGCGGCACCCTGGTGGCCTTCGACGGTGCCTTGGGCGATGGTTCCCTGGAGGTGGTCTACAACCCCTACAAGTCCGACACCTTCCGCTATGCCCTCACGGATTTGCCGGTCCACGGAGCGGAGGTCGTGTACCTGCACAACGGCAAGGTGTGGGCTGGGGCGTAACAGAGAGACCTACCAACCAACTGACGGCTCCGTATGAGGGTGTTCGTGTAGCTGCCCAATCCGGCGGGTGAACGGTGGGCGGCGAGAGCACCCCAAGCCAGTAACGGAGCCGTCAGTTGATCGGTAGTGGGGGCGTAACACAGGGATGAGTGACGAGAGCCTCGGAGAAGTCCCCGCCCAGACCACCAGCGACGAACCGATGTCGGGTCCCCTCCCTGAACTGGACGCCCTCGGGGTCCGGTACCACATGGAGTACGGCCCGGCCCGTGCCCGGTTCGTGAACAACGTCTGCATCCCGTGGACGCCCGCACAGTGGGTGGGGGTCATCCACCGGGAGGGCCAGTGGCTCGGGACGTGTTGCGGGACCATCAGCGCCATCCGTGACCGCCTCATGCAACTCCTGGCGGAAGGCGGCTGGGCGTCCATGCGGAACCTCTCCGAGATCATCGAGCTCATGAAGAGCCACGATGGGTTCATGGACTGGTTCGAGTCCGGGTTCACCCCCGACAAGGACACCCTGACGAACCCCCTGTACCTGCTGGTCCAGGTGTGGGACGTGGTGAAGGACCGGCGCTGGGCGTCCTGGTTGGACGTGCCTGCGAAGCTGACCCCGGAGCGCCGTCAGGAGACGTGTGGGCGCACCCTGGAGAAGGCCCTGAGCTACTACAACATGGTCAGGATGTTCCATGTCGGGGACTACCAGGACGAGGCTGAGAAGACGAAGGCGCAGTTCCGCCACAACCGGGATGTGACGCTGGCGCTGTCTCGGGTGGTCCCGGCCCTGAAGGAGTTCCGGGACAGCATCCATTGCAGAGTCCTGAACCCCATCGAAGGGGTGGCCATCGTCCGCCGCAACGACCGCGGGGTGGTGCTGGACACCATTGGTGGTCCCGCCATCTACCAGGACGAGGCCGAGGCCACCAAGACCATCGGATACTGGTGTACCAACGACCAGAAGATCCAGGGCGAGGAGCCACCCAAGACCGAGGACTTCGAGCTTCGCCGGGTCATGGTGACCCTCCACGGCGGGGTCGAGTTCGTCCCTCCGGTGGCGTAATACCCCCCATGAACCCCACCGACTCTGCCCCGCCTGACAGCCGTGACGAGCTTGGCGACCGGATGAAGATGTACGAGCGCCTGTGGTGCTACGGGCGTCCCGAACCGATCACCCTTCCCGGTGCCCCACCGTCCGAGCGTCTCACCCCTGGTCTGCCCGTCTGTGTCCGTGTGGACGGGCGGGCTTTCCACACCTTCGCGGCGGGCCTTGAACGCCCCTACGACCCCCGGCTGGCGGCGTTGATGGTGAGCACCACACGCCGTCTGGTGGAGGAGACCAACGCCCGGGTGGGGTACACCCAGTCGGATGAGATCAGCCTCGTGCTCATGCAGGAGAGCGACGAGTCCACCCCATACTTCGGCGGGCGGGTGCAGAAGACGGTCTCCATGCTCGCGGCGGTGGCCAGCGTTCATTTCAACCGGGAGCTCCCCAAGTACATCCCGGAGAAGGGTCACCTCTCCCCTGTGCTCGACGCACGGGTGTGGAACGTCCCAGACGAGGATGAAGCCGCCAACACCCTTCTGTGGCGCGAGCTCGACGCCTACAAGAACGGGGTGGCGTCGCTCGCCCGGTGTCACTTCTCCCACAAGGCCCTGGACAACAAAGGCCGGGCGGACATGCTTCAGATGCTGGCCGACAAGGGCGTGGATCCCAAGGTGTACGCGCGGCACCTGTTGGGCGGGACGTTCGTGGTCCGTCGCACGACGGCTCGACCGTTCACCGCGGTGAAACTGGAGGCCCTACCGGCCAAGCACGCGGCACGGACCAACCCCGACCTCATGGTCACCCGCAAGGACTTCGTCACCATGGAGTCCCTCCCGCCCCTCATCCGTCTCGCCAACCGGGTGGGGGTGCTGTTCCACGGCGAGGACCCCATCCTCAACCCCACCACCTACTGACATGGCGGACATCACGGACACCGAGGCGCTCGTCCTGGAGCTCCTGGAGAAGACGGCCAAGGACCTCAACCTCCCCCTGGACGCTGTGACCGAGACCGTCATGGTGACGTGGCGGGAGGTGGGTGCCGACGAAGACGCCTACGAAGGCATCCGGCACATCACCGAGGCGTACCTCATGTCCGCGGTGCTCCGGGCGACATCCCTGGGGATGGACCCCATGGCGTTGATGCCTCGGGACACGGTGGAGTTGTTCACCCAGGAGGTGGCCATCACCGACAAGGGGGCAACCACCCGCAAGCCCACCCCCCCGAAGCGGTTGATGCACTAGCGTCCCGTGCAGGGCGTAATAGACAGTATGAACAGGATCCTCAAGAATTTCACCCTTGTCCTCGCCCTTGGGTCTTTCACGGGCTGCGCCGCGTTCCAACCTATGCCACTGACGGACGGCCCCTGTCGGGATCCATCCACGGGTCGGTACATCTCCTGCGGGGGGGGTGGTGGGTCCGGGGGTGGGACCGGCCCGTCTACGGGCACATGGGTGGCCCTGTCCCTTCTCGGAGTAGGGGCAGCTATCGGGTTACTGGTCTGGGCCGTGTCTTCCTCAGACTCGTCCGCGTCCAGTAACACCCAACTGCCCACAAGCGCTGGTTTCCGACTCTGTCTGGATGACTCTGGGCCGGTAACCATTACGGGCACTGACACATGCAGACAGCATGGATACCGGGACCACAGCTTTCTGGCCCCTTCCGCCCCTCGGGAATCCTGCACCCTCCCCGTCGAGTCTGTTCAGGTGTGCAGATCATCACGGGGGTATCTGTTCGCGATCCCAGCCCCAGGCACATGTGCTGTGGGATCCAGTCCATTGAGGGTCCAACGTCTCAGTTGCTCTGACCTCAACCGCCCCGCCTACCATACGTGCCTAGACGCGATGGGTGAATGGTTCGCGACCCCTTCATGGGAGGTGTGCTCATTGATGGGGCGTATGGACGCCCCTGGCGATTTCCTCCCTCCTGGGAGGAACCCCGAAATTAATGATCGTATGCGGCCAGTCGCACCCCGCATCTGGTAGCCAAACAAAGGCTCTGGTGCGTAACACGGGGATGGACCCCGTACACTGCCCCGACCTCACCAAGTTCGTGAACCTGCCCTGGTTGAAGGACAGAACCATTTTCCTCACCCAGCACGGATCGCGGGCCTACGGCACCAGCCTCCCCACGTCGGACACCGACTACAAGGGCGTCGCCATCCCTCCCACCCCCTACTTCACGGGGTTCACCCAGAAGTTCGAGCAAGCCGAGTCGTCGTCCCCCGATGACATGGTGATCTACGAGGTGCGGAAGTTCATGGCCCTCGCGAGGGACTGCAACCCCAACATCATCGAGGTGCTGTGGACGGACCCCAGCAACCACGTCATGATGACCACCGCGGGTCGGATGCTGGTGGACGCGCGGGACATGTTCCTGTCCAAGAAGGCGCGGCACACGTTCTCGGGCTACGCGATGGCCCAACTCCACCGCCTCCAATCGCATTACCGTTGGCTCAAGAACCCGCCTCTGGCACCGCCCCGCCGGGAGGACTTTGGCCTGCGTCCCGAGAACGAGATGACCGGGGCACAGCGGGAGAACCTCTCGGTGGCCATGTCCATGGTCATTCGCGAGGTGGCGACGTGGCACGACCTCGACTGGACCTCGCTCGATGCGTCCCAGAGCATCGCGCTGCGGAACCGCATGACGGACTTCCTCGCCCGGATGAAGGTGTCCAGCGAGGACGTGTTCGCCAACACCGCCAAGTCCCTGGGGATGGACGACAACCTCATCGCCCTGCTCGTCCAGGAGAAGGCGTACCGGGCCAAGAAGCAGGACTGGGACAGCTACCAGACGTGGTTGAGGTCCCGGAACCCCGCGCGTGCTGCCATCGAGGCCAAGTACGGCTACGACTGCTACCTCGACGATACGGAGTTCCTTACCTCTCGGGGGTGGCTCCGGTACGACGAGGTTGTGGATGGGGACACCCTCGCCACGCTGAACCAGTCCACGGGGCACATTGAGTACCAAGCGTTCACCGACCGCGTGGCCAAACCCCACACTGGCCCGGTCGTGTTCCTCCACCCCCAACACAGCAACTGCGCCGTGACCATGAACCACCGGATGTGGGTGTCACGGGTTCACCGGACGGGAAACAACGGGTTCAGCACGGCCTACACCCATAGGTCGGCTGAATGGACCATCCGGCCCATGGGTGATTTGTTGGATGGTCGTCCATCGTATTTCCATGTGCGGGTCACTGGCACCCCCCGTCACACCGACTACCCCATCCCCGATGACCTTCTGACCCTCATGGGGTGCTATGTCTCCGAAGGGTGCGTGGGCAAGTCCTTGACGGACGGTACCCCTTCCGTGCTTCGGATCTCCCAAAAGGCCGGGGGCCGTTTGGAGCCGCACATGGACGGTTTCATGTCCCGGTATCCGGCGAGGGTCCGTCGGTTTTCCTACCTTCGGGACGAGGAGTCACGAACCACCCCATGCGAAGAGAGGGTGTGGACGGTGGCCGACCGGCAATGGGCCGGGGACGTGGTGACATGGTGTGGTTCCGGGTCCCAAACCAAACACCTCCCCCCGTGGGCTGTCCAACTGTCGGCCCGTCAAGTGGACCTTCTCCTGGATGTGATGGTTGCGGGGGACGGGTCGAACAGGCCCCATAGCCGTATCTACCACACGTCTTCCAAGCGCCTCGCAGATGACGTGCAGGCCATGTGTGTGTCTGCCGGGATTGTGTCCCAGGTGTGGGGACCCTACGGGGATGCCAACGCCACCCCCATGTATCAGGTGTACGTGGGACAACGTCATGAGGCCGTGACGGCGTGTTTCCGGGAGGAAGGGTCTAACCATGTCACGGTGGAGGAAGTTCAGGGGGGTCGCATCGTGTGCTTCACCGTCCCGAATGAGATCCTGGTCACCCGTCGCGGAGGCAAAGTCGCCATCCAGGGGAACACCAAGCACGCGATGCACCTCGTCCGTCTCCTCCGCATGTGCCGGGAGATCCTCACCACGGGCAAGGTCATCGTCCGACGCCCTGACGCGGAGGAGCTCCTGGGCATCCGGGCGGGCTGGTGGTCGTACGAGGCCCTGGTGGAGTGGGCGACCAAGCAGGACCAGGAGATGGACGCCCTCTACGAGAGCTCGAACCTCCCGCACAGCCCGAACATGAAGATGCTCGACCGCCTGTGCATGAGCCTCGTGGGCACCATGACCATGGTCTGACCGCTGGGGCGTAAGGTATCCCAGAATGTCTAACGAACCAACTGTTCCGCAAGATTACAGTGATGATCGCTGGGCCATCCCCCAGACTCTTGGTGAGGCTAAGGAACGCATCGCGGATCTGGCCCTCCAGATTGAGTCAATCCAGAACCAACTGGGTCTGGATTCCCGAGACAGATACAAGAAGGGGCGGGACTGGAGACACAGGGCCACTCATGCCCTGTATCACGCGAAGGCCGAGATGGGGTTTCTCAAGCAGTGGCGGGCTTCGGCCAATGCCAAGGCAACCTGTGCCCCTACAAGGGCCGATTCGGACCCTGCCAGCATGAGGTGGCTCAGGAAGACCCTGGGGGCAGCGGTGGATGTCCTCCATCGACTCCATGCCGAAGGCGTTGACATCGGGGAGGACGGCAGGGATCTCATCGAAGAGATGCCCCGCACGCTGTAAGGTATTCTAGAATGTCACTGGATACCTACTAGGTCGGTATGGTTGGGGATGGCCCGTGTCTCAGGGATCTACCTCATCACCAATCTCACCAACGGCAAGGTCTACGTCGGGATGTCGTCGAACACCCGCCAGAGGTGGGTGGACCATCGGAAGAAACTCCGCAACGGGACCCACGCCAACCCGCACCTGCAAAGTGCTTGGGCGATGTACGGGGAGGGGTCGTTCCGGTTCGAGGTAGTCCAGGTGGAGTCAGACCTGACCAAACTCCCAGACTTGGAACAGCACCACATCATCAACCTCCGGGCTCTGGACCCCGACCACGGGTACAACATGAACAGCGGAGGGGTGAGCAACTATATCATAAGCTCGGAGACTAGGGCTCGGATGAGTGCTGCACAGATGGGTCACACCCGTATGACCCCGGAAGTACGGGCAAAGGTGAGTGCATCGAAGATGGGGCAGGGCAAGGGCCGTGTGAAATCCCCTGAGGAGATTGAACGCATCCGTCAGGCCCATGCACGGAGGGCTGCGGACCCTGATGGGTACAGGTTCCACCGGAGCCCTGAATGGCTCTCCAAAATCAGCACCACCCGAAAAGGTGTGCCGTGGACCCCAGCAAGGTGGGAGGCTCACCTGAAGCAACCCAAGGGCACACACAGGACGACATTGGCCGTAAAACGTACCCCCATGACAGAAGATGCCAAAGCGAAATTGTCTGCTGCCCGCAAGGGTGTCCCGAGACCCCCCGAGGTTGGAGCAAAAGTGAGTGCGGCACTCAAGGGGCGACCCTGGACACCTGAGCGCAAAGAAGCCGCCCGTGTCCGTGCAGCACAGCGTAAGGGGGACTAGCCATGTCGCTAGACACGAAGCACCGCCCTCTCACCTACGCTGACGTTCTCGGCCAGCGCGAGACCATCCAAATCCTCAAGCAGTACGTGGCGAGTGGGGCTGGGTTCCACCAGTCCTACCTGTTCGCTGGACCTTTCGGGAGTGGCAAGACCACCCTCGCCCGGGTGCTGGCCCGGTCGCTCCTGTGCTCGAACCCCGTAGAGGGTGAGCCCTGCGACCAGTGCATCTCGTGTCGGTCCATCCTCGACGGGGGTACCTCGCCCGATTTTTTCGAGATCGACGCGGCGACCAACAGCGGGAAGGACAGCGTCCGCAAGATCGTGGAGGAAGTCCAGTACAGCACGTTCAGCGGCAAGCGCCGTCTGTACCTCCTGGATGAGTCCCACCAGTTGACGAAGGACGCCCTGGACGCCCTGCTCAAGCCCCTGGAGGACACCGTCCCAGGTTCGCAGGACAAGTCCCTGGTCTGTATTTTCTGCACCACCGAGCCCGAGAGGATGCGGAACACCATCCTGTCCCGGTGCGCCCCGGCGTTCGTCATTCGCCCTGTGGCCCCCGAACAGGTGGGGGAGCGTCTGGCCATGGTCTGCGAGAAGGAGGGGATCCCCTACGAGCGACCGGCCCTGGACCTCATCGGGGAGATCACGGAGTGCCACATCCGTGATGCCCTGAAGGCCGTTGAGGGGGTGTCAATGATGGGGGGTGTGACGGTCACCAACGTGGCCAAGTACCTCCACCTGGACTACTCCAGCACCGTGCTGGAGATCCTTTCCACCCTCAAGACCGACCTCGCCACGTCTATCTCCAAGGCCGCGGAGCTCCTCAAGACCATGAGCCCCATCACCGCCTACGAGAAGCTCGCGGAGATGTCCATGCTCGCGTACAGGGCATCTTTGGGGCCTGTGGTGGTTCCCACGTACCTCGACCGTGACGCCGTGGCGGCTCTTGGTCAGGCCATTGGGATGGAGTTGCTTGACTTCGCAGAGAAACTGTCGTCTCGTCCAGGACGGCCCACGTCTTCTATGCTCCTCTGTGACCTGTCCCAACTGCATCGTGGTGTGCGGGTGGTTCTCGCGGAGGTCCCGAAAACCCCCGCCCCCGCCCCAACGGTTTCCAAGCTGGATGGTAACGTCCCCCCGCAGGGCAAGCCGTCCGTTGTGGACGGGGTCTACGTCCAGCCGAGAGCGATCAATGCCAAGGTTCAAGACCACACCCCGCCCGCACCGCCCGCTCCGTTCTCCTCCCTCTATTCTCCCTTGGAGTTCTTTCAACTTGTGCGTCGTCGGGTCGTAGAACTCGAACAGGGGCAGGACGGCGTTGGACAATCGGGACGAGACAACCTGGGCAACACTGGAGCTCACCAAACCGGGTGAGCTCAAGGCCATTGAGGGGAAGCTGGAGAGCTCCCTACGATCCCTCCTCGGGGTTGACGAGACCTTCAAGGTTTTCGTCCCCTATGCCAGCTACACCAAAGGTGGCCGAACGGTTTCTGTCCGTCTGATCGAGGGCTACGCCTTCGTGGCGACGGGGTTGCCCGAGGTCCGCTATTTCGCGTTGGAGCGATCCCCCCTTGTTTCGAGGGTGTTTTCATCCAGTGTTCGTGGATTGCGTGTCATCCACACCCTCCCCAACAAGGAGGTGGATGGGATGAAGGCCCGACTGGCCGAGTCCCTGAGTTCAGACCTGGAGGTGGGTGCTCGGGTGCGAATCACAGGAGGCAACTATCGAGACCTTGAGGGGATGGTGGTGGACCTGTACGACCATCGGGTGGCGGTGAAGATCGAGTTTCGTTCCCTCACCAGCATCACCGTGATCCCCAAGAATCTAGTCACCTTCGCCTCAGACACCAACACCAAATCAACCAGCCCTGACAGCGAGACCGTCTCCCTGAACGAGCTCCTGGAGGGGGGAGAGTCATGGCTGTGAAACACCCGTACAACCTCAGTGTGTTCTATCGGTGCCACACTCCGTTGGCTCAGGCCATCCTCGGGGTGCTGGCCGCAGACGGGTGGGATCCAGCAACCGTCCCTGCACCCCCTCTGGTCCCTGCACCCCCGCCTCCCGAGGCCAAGATGGTGCTGGCCGCACCGGGGGCCATCGACGCATCGGGAATCCTCCCCGAGGTGGTGGACCCTGACACCTGGAGTCAGAACCCCAATCACACCTACCGGCCCCATTCTGCACGCTGCCACATCGACAGTCTGACGACCGATGATGTCATCACGTCTTTCGTGACCATCTTCACGGACCCAGACGAGGATGATCTGCTGGTGATCGACCGAGTGCGGAAGCTCCTCGACCAACTCCCGGTCATCGAGGCCGATTTCATCGACCTGTACTTCTTCCGACACGTCCGTCAGACGGACATCGCGACCATCTTCGGGGTGTCCCAGCCCACTGTGTGCTACCGGCTCCAACGGGCCATCCAACGGATCAAGTACCTCCTGGAGGTCCCAAAGCTGGACCCCAACAGCCTCCGCACCGACCTCAAGCGGTTCTTCACCGACCCCATGGACATCGAGATCCTGGTCCTCATGTACGAGACCACCTGTCAGTCCGAGACCGCCAAGCGTCTCGGGGTGACCCAAGGATTCGTGCGGCATCGGTTCATCCGGTCCACCCGGCGCATGAGCAACCACCCCACCATGGGGTTCTACGGCAACGTGTTCAACTCCGTGTCGGAGAACCTGAACCTCCTGCGAGAAGTCCAGCGGTCGTTCCCAACCATCCGGTCTGGGTTCGTCCTGGACTCCTGACCGCTAGTTCTCCTATCCACCCGCACTGTCAGGTGAGCCCATTGGCAAATTCCCCTTCGACAGTCCGTGTGGTGATGGCCAAGATGGTGGCCAGCCGGTGGCTGGCTGCGCTCTCCAAGAGCGAGTACCGTTTCAACATCTTCGGATTCCAGCACCCAGCCAAGGCCAAGAAACTTGCCTCTTCCCTGCGGTCGCTTCGGGACCGACAGGTTCGGAAGGGTGCCACCGAGGAGAGTGTCCGGTTTCCGATCATCCCCGACCTGGGGGTCCGTGAGACTGGCGACGGGGTGGAGGTGTGGTCCTCCGACGTGGAGGCCCTCCGCAAGCTCGCCAACTGGGCCGAGGGTACGGGCCTCAACACCGACTTCATCTGGTGACCCATGGCCTACCAGCGCACCACGTTTGATTTCTCCTACCGTTCCGGGGTGTCCCCCCAGTTCTACTACTTCACCGTGTCCATCGACCAAGCAGGGTTGATCTCGGTGAAGGACATCCAGACATCCCAGGGGAGGATCATCGACTCGCAGACATCCCTCCCCCAGTCCGTGACCGACGACATCACGTCGGCCATCGCTCAAGTGGAGGACCTAGTGGCCCAGACCAGCGCCGTGAACGGCCAACTCACTTTTGCTGCGGAAACCACCAAGACGGTGACGTTCGTTACCCCGTTCTCGGGCACGGGCTACCGGGTGGTGTTTTCCACCACGGATTTCATCCCTGTCCGGGTGACATCGAAACTCACGACCGGGTTCACCGTGTCCTTGGGTGTGAGCTACACGGGCAACGTGGGCTACGACGTTTTCGTGTGAGGACCAGATGAAACTCTGTTTGCAGTTCAAGCCCGGCGCGGCCATTCTCACCCCTCTCGTCGAGGGGGAACGCTGTGGTGCCGTCGTGGAGACCCTCCAGGGTCTGACCCACGCGCTGGGGAAGCAACTCATCACCCTGGTCAACGCTTCGACGGCCACCAAGCCCAAGGGCACGAGGGGGTTCTCGTTCCACTGGTCGAATGCACAGGCCAAGTGGGATGTCATCACAGCCAACGATGCAACGTGGGGACTCGACGGGGCAGAGTTCATCCTCTACGTCCATCCCACCGCCCTCTCCCCGCTCAACAAGCCATGGTCCCTCAAGGAGATGGAGTACGTCGCGGTGATTCTCCCCGCTCACCCAGGGTTCAGTTCCTCCATGAGGATGGCCGCTCGGGTGGCTGACAGGTACCTGCAACTCACCAGGGGAGAGTGACCCATGGCCCAGCCCAACATCCAAGCTGACGGGGTACGGATCGAACCGGGTTCCGGCCAGACCCTCACGATCACCCGCGACTCCACCACGGGCTCCCTCCGATTCGTGGACGCGGTCATCACCGGGGGCATCAACCTCAAGGACATGGCGGGTCTGTCCACCATCGCAGGGGTACTGATCGTCGGGAAGTCAGGGTCCGGGGCGGGGTACACCACGGTGCAGTCCGCCATCACGGCGGTACCGGCGGACGCCAGCCTCACCAGCCCATACTTGGTGCTGGTCATGCCTGGGGTGTACTCGGAGAACGTGACCATCGAGAAGGCCGGGATCACCCTGCTGGGTCTCGGGCGTGTGGTCATCACCGCCGCGGGTGCAAGCCCCACCATCACGGTGCAGTCCTCGGTGAGCACGACCCCCACGTCCCTGATCCTCAAGGGCCTGACCATTGCCCAGCCCAACGCTGGACAGGCGTGTGTGTCCCTGGTTGGGGCAGCGGCGTCCACCATCGGAGTGGATGGGGTGGTCCTGGACGGCTGCACCCTCACCGCATCGGGTGTGGGGTCGTACACGGTCCTGGCGACCACGGTGAATCTCATCACCCTCCGCAACTGCGAGTCCACCGGATCGTCTGGGACAGCCTCCGTCAGGGCCTCCCAGTGCGCTCTCCTGGACATCGAGGGGGGCACCCACCCGGCGGTCCAGGCCGACTACAGCACCGCTGGGACCCTCCCCTCAGTGGCAGGTTCCCTCTACACCCTGTCCGGGTGCATCACGGGCAACGTCCAGTCCACCCTCACAAGTGGTGGAGCCCTGACCATCGACGGGTGTTCGGTTGGCAACGTGGCCATGTACGGGAACCGGACCCTGGTGGTCTCGGGGTCCACGGTGGGCAACCTCTCCCTCAACGGGACCACTGCCACCACCCTGAAGTTCTCCTCTCGTGGTTCGGTGGCGGGTCCAGGCACCCTGTCCGAGCCCGTGACGACCGGGTCGGTACCGTTCGCCCTGTCCGCCTCTGAGGCGGTCGTGTTCGACGTGCCACGGGCCAGCGGAACCTACGGAGTGTCCCTGGACACGGGGGATGCCACCCCTTCGTACGTGTCCGCGAGGGACGCATCCGGGTTCACGGTGACCTTCTCCTCCCCTGTGACCACCACGGTCTACTGGACCGTCACCCAATAACAGCCCTATGGCTCGCCACTCACTAGGTGGTGACCTGTCCCAAGGTCGCCGCCTAGATGAGGTAGACGTGAGCAATTTCTGGGAAGAAGGTGGTTCTCTCAACTCCAACACGGTCCACACGTTGGATGCCCACCTGTCGGGCAGCACCGTGGTTCGAGACTATGTTCGGGGGTTGACCGCAGCTACCAGCGAGGTTCCGTCCGGGACTCGTGTGGCTTTCGACGGCAAGCTCTCCTCCCTCCTGTGCTACCCCGAGCCTCCTGGTCGAGGTGAGGGCGGGACGGTGGTGAAGGTCCGTACCTCCTCGGGTGACACCACGGAGTTCAACGGTCTCATGTTCGTGAAGTGGGATGACGGTCGGTTCTTCGGTGTCCACCGCAACCACCTCCGGTCGGGCTCCAAGTCCCGCACGGCGACCGCGTACCGGATGACGGTCACGGCAATGGGCGACCTCACGGATTTCATGAAGTCCGGGACCGATGAGGAGCTCGTCCACAAGTCGTCGAAGGACCTGTGGAAGCTCTCCAAGTCAGGTGGTGAGTTCGTCATCGAGAGGCTCTTCGACGAGACCGGCAACCCCCTGAAGGTGTGACAGCATGACCCCCCGCAACAAGCCTGACCCCGCCCGGGTGGCCAACGCAGTGATGTCCCGCATGGCCGGGATGTCCCGCACGGCGGGTGAGGTCCGGTTCATCAAGGACAAGAGTGGCGACGCCAACCAGTGGGCGTGGAACGACGCAGGCCCACAGGAACGGAAGATCTACCCGGACTTCGCGTTTGATCCCAGGAACACCAAGCCACTGGCCAAGGTGCTCCGGGCGACAAATGCGGCCCTGGGGCACTCCATGTCCGCGTACGCCATCTTCGCCAAGCTCAAGTCCGCCGACATCTCCCCCGACGGTTCCCTGGGTGGCAAGGGGTACATCGCCAAGATCGCGGAGATGCGCCGGGCCTACATGAACTGTGTCGAGGCCCTGAGCGCCCTGTCCGACACCCTGTACGATGAGATCCGTGCCCCGCACTGGGCGGCGGTCTCCCGTCAATCCGACCCCGAGGAGCGGGCCGAGGTCGAACAGATCGTCGGGGACGCCATGGAGATCAACGATGATCCCGAGGCGTGGGCGGAAGAGCAAGAAGAAGAGATGGATGAAGACAACGAGGAAGAGGTAGCGAAGGCCGTGAAGACCGCCTCCCTCAAGGCACGTTCCACCCGAGGTACACGATGAGCTCCCGTACGCCTGACGGCGGCTACATGCCCACCTTCGGCAGCAATTTCATGCTGGACGGTTTCGCGTTCTCTGAGGAGTACGGCGAGGGTGCGCTCACCAACCGCAAGGACACAACCACCAGCCGCACAACCGGGGCACCCGCGGCCCCACGGTCGGAGAGTGGCATGGCCAAGCTCCCGGACGGCATCGTGACTGCGGACCAGGACTACGACGACGACATGGGCTGGGACGTGTTCGGCGGGGGAGCCAACTCCGATGTGGGCGACCTGTCGGAACTGGTCAAGACCGCCAACCAGATTACGGACCTGTCGTGGCTGGAGGTGGTGGAGCAAGACCCCGACCGTCTCCCACACCACCACAACGATGCGGTGCTCCAGGGTCTCGTGGACGCATGGGGTACCCGGTCCCGCACGGACGGCGTAGAGCTCGTCCCCAACGTCGTGGTCCCGCCCCAGCCCCGGTCTCCCGTGGCGCAACTTCCCGGTGATCAGTACCGGGAGGTGGTGGCGTCTGCCATGCGGAAGTCGGCCTACGGAGCACCGTTTGAGAACATCGTGGCGGGTGTTGCGGCTCACCTCGGTGAGGCCATGAATCATGTCCACACGGACCCCCGCCTCCAGAAGCTCGCACAGGCCCTCCGGTCGGTGAAGGCCGAGCACGGGGTGGTGGGTCGGGTGTACGTCCGGGACAGTGCGTTCCCTGGGCTCCTCACGGGGAAGTGGGACAGGGAGATCAAGAAGCGGTGCGCGAGCGCCCACTACTGGCTCACCAAGCCCGGCTCGAAGCTCGCAGCCTACCAGAACTACCTGGGCAAGAAGGTGGTCACGGAGATCCCCTGGGGTGAGGCTCTCGCCCACTACCGTCCCACTCTCGAAGCCTCGGGACGGAAGCTGGCCAGTGGTGACCCGCGACGGGCACTTCTTGCGGCTCTCGCTTCGGAGCCCACTCGGGTGTCCCGTGAGACCTCCTACACCTACAACCTCGCCCCGGCGGACCGTGTGACCATCAAGGAGGCATGGCGAGTGTTCGCCAGTGCCCCAGCACCCACCCGCGAGGTGGTCGCCAAGCCCGTTCAGGGGCTCACCCAGGAGCAGGCCACACGGCACTTCGCCCGGTGGGTTCACGCGGGGCTCCTCCCCGTGAAGACCGCCCGGCAGATCCTGGCATCTGGCCATCCCCCCCAGAACATGGTCGAGTACGGGGCCTGGGTCATCGAGGGGGGCCGCAAGGCTGGCACCTACGATGGCACCGGCGTCGGGGTGAAGCCCCTTGACCCGAAGATGGTCCGCAACTCGGACTGGGCCAAGCAGGAGGGTGCTCGCATCGCGGCGCTCGCACAGGCACACGCACAGCGGGTGGCGAGTGAGCGCGCTGCGGAGGCAGACCGGGTCCTGGCCCACATGGCGTCCCTCTCACAGAGGGCCAACTACCAAGGGGACGGGGTTGGGGCGTCCGTGTACTCCGGGAGCATCCAGAAGCTGGGCTCCGGTGAGGTCACCGTGTCCCGGGAGAAGGCGCTGTCTGTGGTCAAGGGCTGGGTGAAGTCCGGGACCCTGACTCGCGATCAGGCCGCACAGATCCTGTCCAAGAAGGCATCCGGGGCTGAGACCCTGTTGATGGGGAGCACCTTCATCCTCAGTGCGAAGAAGGTCGCATACGAGGGACAGGGAGTGGGCGTGAAGGCTCCTGTCGCACGGATGGCTGCACCGGCAACCGCACCCCGCGACCCGAAGGTTGGTCAGGTGCTCCGGTACGCCCGGACCCAGATGAACGAGGGCGTGACGGGGAACGACCTGGACTCACGGATGGTGTCCAAGTTCTCGCAGGAGTACCTCAAGGGTGCGGGCGAGCAACTGGTTCAACTCCGTCGCAAGCACGAAGGTCTCGCGGGCCACCTCTACGTGGACGCCAGCGCCTACGCGACGCCCACTGGCACCTCGGGATGTGACAAGGGTGCTGCCATCCACCGGGCCAGCCCCATCCGTTCGGTCCTTCAGATGGACCGTTGCGGGTCGTGCTCGCAGAACAGCGGGGGAGCCTGCCAGAAGTACAAGAAGTCCCTGGTGACCGCCGCCCCGGTGAAGGACCCGGCGAAGTACCAGCGGGAGACCATCCGGCTGGCCAACGCCGACGACTCCGAGCGGACGGCTTCGATGTTCGCCAACTACAACCCCGAGGAGTTCGACCTCCAGAACGACTCCCTGGATTCGTTCGACTACAGCAACCTCCCGGGCAACGAGAACCTCACTGAGGTCTCGTTCGGGGGAATGCTCATCCCCGAGGAGTGACCATGCGATTCGCCGCGCCCCCACAGTTCAAGATCCTCGTGGCCAACCTCGCTGGAAGCAGCGACCCAAGCCGTGGCCCAGCGGGCAACCCCGTGAAGCTCCGTACCGGGTTCGTCCTCCAACAGATGGTTCTCCCGGATGGCACGGCTCGCACCAACGGCCCCACACAGGCCATCCCCCCGGTGGATGCCGTCAACCACACCGCGGCTATCCAGGTCCTCTCCGCGAGGTACTGGGATGCCACGGTGGCTCCCCCTGGACCGTTCTACTACCAGGAGGAGTGCCGGATGTTCAACCAGTACCCGACGGCGGGTGTGGACTTCGGTGATGGCAACGGTTCGCTGGCCGGTCCGGTGAACACCATTGCAACCAAGCTGGCCCTCTGGGTGAACGAGTCTGTGGAGGGCGTGACCGCCCTTGCCGTGGGGGACACCGCGTACCTGACATCGTCCAGGGCGGACGCCCAGTTCCCGGTCCAGGCTACCAATGACATGTCCACCCTCCTCGGTGGGCTCACGTTCGAGGTGCAGGGGCCGAACGGCGAGGTGCTCTCAGGCGCGGGTCACCAGCGGGCGAACTTCTACGTGGTCAAGTCTGTGAAGACCCAGGAACCCCCGACCATCCTGTGACTTGGTAGCATGAGCCATGGCCAATGACATCGACGACGCCCTTGGGGATGACCTTGCAGACCTTGTGAAGGAGGGGGCGAACACCCCCAACCCACTCGTCACGGTCGAGCCCAGCGGTGTCCGAAAATTCCAGGGGTACGTCATCCCTCCGACGGCCCAGAGGGTCAAGGTACTCGACGACAAGGGGGCGACCCGCCTCCGTAAGATCGAAGAACTCAAGGCTGGGGACACCCTCTCCCTCAACGACACCGGGCTCCCGGTGTTCGTTGAGGGCCAGATCGGGAAGCCCCCAGCGACGAAGAAGACCGACGACGCCATGCCCCCGGCGTCCCCCCTCATTGGGGACATCCTCAGGATCAAGCAGGGGATGCTCCGCAACGACCCCATCATCCAAGCCGCGGAGACCACACCTGAGTCTGCCGAGGTGCTGAACCAAGTTCTCCTTGGCATCAGTGAGGAAGCGGCATCCCTCCGGTTCGAGAGGATGGAAGCCGAGCGCAACGGGGAGGACACCTCACAGTTGTCCATGCGTCGGGTGCAGGCCCTCAAGGCCATCGGTGACACCTGGATCAAGCGCAAGGAACAGATCCAGCACCGAGGGATCGACATGGAGTCCCCTGCGTTCCGGGCCGTGTTCGAGTTCATCTCTGAGACGTATGCCAGGGCGATGCAGGCCGCGGGTGTACGGCAAGAGCTCTGTGACAGCGTGACGGCCCAGTTCTCCAAGCTCCTGGACGATGCTTGGATGACCGAGGCGAAGTCCAGGATGAAGGAATGACACTCGCTAGCCTTGCACTCTCCGGTGCCCGTGCAGCGGCACCTGTTGCTGTTGGGGCGGCACCTGTTGCCAGCATCATTGAGTTCGTGGAGGAGGCATGGGGCCTGGGGGGCACCCCTGACCCGGTGACGGGCGAGACCAACGGGATGCGTCTGTTCCCGGTCCAGAAGATCATCCTGAAAGCCTCCTACGGCATCCCTCTCGATGACGTGGATACCTTCACGATCACGGATTGGAGCCGTGAGAATCCCAGGCAGTTCACCGAGAAGACCTACCTGGAGTACCTCTACGACGAGAAGCGGTCGAACATCCGGGAGGTCATCCCGGGTGTGCAGCGCCGGGAGATGGTGTTGAGCTTGGGTCGTCGGTCAGGCAAGACCGCACTGTCGGCCTGTGTGGCCGCGTACGAGACGTACAAGCTCATCAACAAGGGGGACCCGCAGCGGTTCTACGGGCTCCCCCCGGCCAACAACATCCAACTCATCTCCATCGCGACCGACAAGGACCAAGCAGGTCTCCTCTACCAAGAGGTGTCCGGTCACTTTGGGGGGTGTGCGTACTTTGGCCCGTACACCGCCAACAACACCCTGTCGTACGCCCGGTTTCAATCCCCCGTGGACATCGAGCGGTACGGGGAATACAAAGACAACCCCAGCGCGAAGGCCACCATCAAGGTCACCTTCCGTAGCTGCGTGGCCAAGGGTCTCCGTGGCGCTGGAAACATCCTGGTCATCCTGGACGAGGTGGCCCACTTCACAGACAAGGGCCAGAGCTCTGCCGACGCGGTGTACACCGCGGTCACCCCGTCCACGTCCACGTTCGCCCCCAAGGATCCGAAGGACCGCCGGAAGCCCATCGGTGACGTTGAGGGCCGGATCATCCTCATCTCGTCCCCCCTGGGTCGTCAGGGGCTGTTCTACAAGATGTTCCAGATCGGGATGGCCGGTGGCAAGGCTGCGAGCAACATGCTCTGCATCCAGGCCCCGTCGTGGGAGGTGAACCCCACCATCCCTGCCAGCGAGTTCGAGAAGCACTACCTCAAGGACCAGACAGCGTTCTTCACCGAGTACGGCGGGGAGTTCTCCGACCGCACCCGTGGCTGGATCGAGCGCAACGCGGACCTTTTGACGTGTGTGGACCCGGCGGCACGGCCACAGGCTCGCGGCATCCATGGCCGCAGCTACTTCCTGGGGCTGGACTTGGGCCTTGTGGGTGACGGCACCGCCATCGCGGTGGGTCACCTGGACGACAACGGCAGGATCGTCCTGGACCTTGTCGAACAGATCAAGGCCGGGGTTGGGAAGTTCGCGGACAAAGAACGTCTGGAGTTCGACGACGTGGCCGACTGGGTGCTGGACCTGTCCAAGAGGTTCCTCATCCAGGAGGGGATGTTCGACCAGTGGGCGGGCATCCCGTTCGAGCAGGCCCTGTCCAAGCGGGGGCTGTCTCAGATGAAGGCCACCCAGATGAACAAGAACATCACGTCCCAGATGTTCCAGAATTTCAAGGACATGATGTGGGACGAGAAACTGGTCCTGTACGACTTCCCCGTTGCGCCGGGAGAGGGTCACTGCCCGTACATCAACGAGATGTTCGAGCTCCAGGCCACACAGCACTCCAAGTACGTGGTCACCGTGGAGGCCCCGAACATCGAGGGCAAGCACGACGACATGTCCGACGCCCTGGTGAGAATGGTGTGGCTGGCATCGCAGAGGCTCTCCAAGAACATCCACATGGCGGGTGGGCGGAAGTCCATGGGGCCAGTAGTCCCCGCATACAACCGTGTAGCCGTGAGGCGCAAGCAACTCCAGAGCGGGTCCGTCGAGGCTCGGCAGATCCCGCGACGGGGTGGCGCTGTACGGAAGGGACGGTTCCGGTGAAGAAGGCCAAGCTCGACCCATTGAAGCCCAGTCGGGCAGACTATCGGCTCATCCACAGGATCTTGGAGAGCACGTTCTCCGGTAAGGTCATCCACACCAACGAGGGCTACGAACTCGTGGTGGCGGTGTTTCAACGGGCTGGTGGTTCGTGGGAGAAGCTATTCATGGGGTCATCCAAAGACCTGGGTCTCCTCAAGACGGTGCTGAAGGTGGCAGTCAAGAAGGAGCACATCCCCAGGGCTCCCGAGTGGCGGTGACCTTGTGAGCCGTCTCCGAGCCACGCTGTCGTCGTCTCCCCTGGATCGGGAGATCGCTCAACGGGTCGATCAGGCCCAGAGGGCCATCCAAGGGGCTCTGAAGCTGTGTGACGGCGCACCCGCAGCCACCCCTGAGGGTCGCCGCCGGGTGGGAGCCACCCGTCGTGACCTTCTCCAGGCACTGGGTGCTCTGGCCTCTGTGAGGCGCACACAGCCCTCCTACGACACGTCCGACCCGGATCTGACAGAGGCCCCGCCAAAGCCCAGGGACGGGCCAAAGCTCACCCCTCCCGATGTGATGGCAGAGATTCTCAGAATCCAGAATGGTGACGACTGATGCCCAGACTCAAGACCAACGAAGGCGCTGTTGAGGTGAAGAAGATCGCGAGCCGCACCAAGGGTGCCACCGTGGGGAAGCCCGCGCGCATCATGCTGGGGTCCATGCGGTCCAAGGTCGCGTACCCTGCAACGGGTGGCACGGCGAGTGGTAGCGGCGGGAACTTCTACTCCCCCGAGCTCTCAACCGACTTCCTCGAACTGCCCCAGAGCCTGGACGAGAAGCGGAACTACTTCAGGTTCTTCTACCAGACGAACCCGTTCGTGGGTCAGGCGGTGGACCTCCAGACGGAGCTCCCGCTGTCCAAGATCCGCCTGTCTACCCCGAAGGCCAAGGACGAGGCGCTCGCCCGGAAGTCCCTGGCGTTCTGCACCAAGTGGGCACAGTCCATCGGGCTCCTCCACCGTCTCCTGGAGATCGTCCACGACTACAACCTCCTGGGTGAGGCATTCGTGTTCTGCGAGGACACGTCCCCCGACATGCCTGAGGACATCACCCATGAGGTGATCCGAGAGCTCGACACAGCGGGGAACCCCACGGAGCGGACGGTCCGCCGCGAGGATGCAGACGCCCGTGCCGAGAAGTGGCTCAAGCGTCACTACCGTGGCTGGACGGCGATCCGGGTGCTGCCCCCCGAGCAAATCCACATGGAGAGCTTCCCGTTCACGGACGAGAAGATGGTGGAGCTCATCCCCGACTCCAAGACCAAGGACATCGTCAACCGAGCGGATATGGGGGACGAGCAGGCCCAGCGCATCGTCAACTCCATGCCCGAGGGGGTGGTGGAGGCCATCCGGGAGGGAAGCAACATCCCCCTGAACACGGACCCCGACGCCGGGTCGTTCGTGTACTACATGTCCCGCAAGAAGTCCCAGTACGAGCCCCGTGGGCACTCGATGCTGGAGCGGTGCCTGAACACCCTGGTGTACCGGGACAAGCTCCGTCAGGCCCAGACCAGCATCGCTTCGCGGCACATGACCCCCATCCGGGTGATCTCCGCGGCGGATATGTCTGCGAGCGACACAGACGCCCTGCGGGACCAAGTGGACATGGCCCTCCAGGACCCTGACTACTCCATCGTGACCAACTTCGAGGTCAACTGGAACGAGATGGGGTCGAACGGGCGACTCCTGGAACTGTCGTCCGAGTACGAGATGACCGACCGGCAGATGTACGCCGGGCTGGGCGTCACGGAGTCCCTCCTGTCGGGTGAGTCCAGCTACAGCGGTGACCGCATCAACCTGGAGGTCATCAACACCCGGTTCATGCTCCTCCGTGAGGTTCTCCAGGACATGGTCGAGGACCGGATGCTCCGACCGATGTGCCGCCGTATGGGGTTCATCGAGCTCGATGACGATGGCAGTGAGGTGGTGGTCTGCCCCTCGCTGTCGTTCACCCGGCTGGCCCTGCGAGACAACAGCGACACCTTCGACGCCCTGTTCAACCTGTACCAGAAGGGCTCGCTGGACATCGACGTGATCCTGGAGCTCCTGAACATCGACCCACACTCGACCAAGGAGAAGCTCAAGCGTGACGCCCTCACGTTCAACGACTCCAAGTTCAACGACGTGCTGGGTGGGCTGTACGGCGAACTGGGACGGATGCTGGCCGAGAACTCCGACGCTGTCGAGCTCGTAGCCAAGCAACTGGGTCTGACCTACAAGAAGAAGGAAGAGGACGCCGAGGGCCGGTTCTAACCGAGCCCCGTCCCCCGGTTCCGACCCTATCCTCCAAGTAGGGGAGGAGCCCACCCTGTGAATCGACTCGCTGCCGACCTCCTCCCCATCATGCACCCCCTGTACAATCTCAGGGAGATTTGCAAGCAGTGCGCGTTGCTGGAGGACCACCTCAACAACGAGCGCAAGCGGTGCCAGGACTGCATTCGCAAGCATTTCCTGACCATCGAGGCCCTGTTCGAGGAGGCCACGTCCCTCGACAACAAGGCCAAGTGGGCCGACAAGATCGACGGGAAGGCCGAACTCGTACGGGAACTCCAGTACCGCTGGATCGACGGTGACGACCCCCGTGAGATCGCACAGGACATCCGTGCTCTCCGCAAGGATTTCGCCCCGGAGTGTTTCGACCTTCGGGAGATGACCGAGGAGTCCCGGATGGCCAGCACGCGCGGGGCATCCCTCGCCTCCCTGGTAGCCGAGAGGCTCATCGGGCGCGAGCGTCACGTCTGTGGTTCATCGAACCCTGTGCGCGACCTGAGGGAGCTCCTGGAAAGGTTCCATGCACAGGCCATGGGGGGAGATCAGGAGCTTCACACCCCTCAGAACCAGCAGGCCCTTGCCAACCTCATGCAGAGGGCAGACGAAGCCCTGACGGGGAAGGTCATGTTGGGTCGCTCTCCGTACAACGACTACGCCCGCCGGGTGTTGGGGTTCGACGGCGTGGTGATGCAACTCGCGGACGGGGGGTACTCTCGACTCATCGTGACGGTGGTGGAGGAGCCTTTCGTGAGGTTGGATGAGCGGTCCAGCCTCCCGGTGGCGGTCCAGAACTGGAAGCTGTTGAGGGTCTGATGTCTCCCACCAAGCTGGCCATCTTCGACTTCGACGGGACCCTGTTCCGCAGCCCGACCCGTCCCGAGGGCTGGAGCGGTGCATGGTGGGGGAACCTGGAGTCCCTCACTCGTCCGTTCGTCCCCGAGGAGCCCAGCGTGGACTGGTGGAACCAGACCGTGGTGGATCGGGCGATGAGGGACATCGCCAACGAGAACACCTT
>Ga0073903_10000237_pt1 | contig 28503 bp, 29 predicted proteins | sample KloWWTKNB14_bulk_FD_66665 | JGI IMG/M metagenome (GOLD analysis project Ga0073903, IMG submission 66665) | Active sludge microbial communities from Klosterneuburg, Austria, studying microevolution and ecology of nitrifiers - Klosterneuburg... | ecosystem: Engineered > WWTP > Aerobic digester >... | reverse complement strand
GCTCGGTGCAGGGCTCCGGCGACGTCAAGTACCACCTGGGTGCAACCGGCACATACGCGGGTCCCAACGGCGAGTCCATCCGGCTCGAGCTGGCCGCCAACCCGAGTCACCTGGAGACCGTCGACCCCATCGTGCTCGGCATCGTGCGTGCCATCCAGGACGACATCGACCCGCCGGGGTCGTTCCTGTCGCTGCCGGTGCTCATCCACGGCGATGCCGCCTTCGCCGGGCAGGGCATCGTGGCCGAGTGCCTCGCCATGAGCGACATCGCCGGCTACCGCGTCGGCGGCACCATCCACCTCATCATCAACAACCAGATCGGCTTCACCACCAGCCCGCAGCACTCACGCAGCTCGCTGTACTGCAGCGATGTGGCCAAGACGGTGCAGGCGCCCATCTTCCACGTCAACGGCGACGACCCCGAGGCCTGCGTGCGCGTGGCCGAGCTGGCGTTCGAGTACCGCCAGCGGTTCCACAAGGACGTCGTCATCGACATGGTGTGCTACCGCCGCTTCGGGCACAACGAAGGCGACGACCCCAGCTACACGCAGCCGCTCATGTACAAGGCCATCGCCGAGCACCGCAGCGTGCGCAAGCTGTACGTGGAGGCGCTGGTGAAGCGCGGCGAGCTGTCGGTCGAGGAAGCCGAGGGTGCACTCGCCGACTTCCACACCAAGTTGCAGGTGGCGCTCGACGACACGCGTTCACACGCCCCCGAGGCCGTGAAGGTGGCCAAGCCGCCCAAGCCGGTGGGCGTGCGCCCGCACGTGGAGACCGGTGTCGCGCGGGCCTCGCTCGATGCGATCTTCGATCACTTCACCGCCTACCCGGAGGGCTTCACCCCTCATCCGAAGCTGGCCCGCCAGTTCGAGACTCGCGCGAAGATGTATCACGAGCAGGGCGAGATGGAGTGGGCCACTGCCGAGTTGTTGGCCATGGGTTCGCTGGTCGTCGAGGGCACACCGGTGCGGCTCGCCGGCGAGGACAGCCGCCGTGGCACCTTCAGCCAACGGCACGCAGCACTCATCGACTTCGAGAACGAGCAGCCGTGGGTGCCCATCAGCACGCTGCCCGACAAGAAGGCCAGCTTCTGGGTGTACGACAGCCTGCTCAGCGAGTACGCCGCGCTCGGCTTCGAGTACGGCTACGCGCACGAGCACCACCAGGCGCTGGTGATGTGGGAAGCGCAGTTCGGCGACTTCGTCAACGGGGCACAGATCATCATCGACCAGTACATCGTGGCCGCGGAAGACAAGTGGGGCCAGGAGAACGGCCTCGTGCTGTTGCTGCCGCACGGCTTCGAGGGCCAAGGCCCCGAGCACAGCTCGGCGCGCATCGAACGCTTCCTCACCCTGTGCGCCGACGACAACATCCAGGTGTGCAACGCCACCACGGCCGCGCAGTACTTCCACCTGCTGCGCCGCCAGGTGCGCCGCGACTTCCGCAAGCCGCTGGTGCTGTTCACCCCCAAGGGCCCGCTGCGCATGAAGGAGAGCCGCTCGCCGGTCACGGCCCTCACCCAGGGCTCGTTCCAGGAGGTGCTCGACGACCCGTTCGTCGCCGACCCGGCCGCGGTGCAACGCGTGGTGTTCTGCAGCGGCAAGGTGGCATGGGACGCCATCCGCGAGCGCGACGCGCGCAGCGCGCCGGTAGCAGTGGTGCGGGTCGAGCAGCTGTACCCGTTCCCCGGCGACCAGATGCGCGCCGTGCTCGAGCGCTACCCCAACGCCAAGCAGTTGGTGTGGTTGCAGGAGGAGCCCGACAACATGGGCCCGTGGCGCTTCGTGGAAGCTCGCTTCTGGCGGGTGAAGGAGCAGGGCTACGACCTGCGCCTGGTCAGCCGCATCGGCAGCGGCAGTCCCGCCACCGGTAGCAAGGCCATCCACGACCAAGAACTCGCCGACCTGATGGACGAAACCTTCCAAGCCCTGTGAACCAACCCTCACCCCTGCTTTACGTACACGCTGTCGGGCGGTGACCTGGTGCTGTGAAGCCAGGTTCTTTACGCAAAGCCCAGGAGGGCGCTGAGGTCGGTGATGGCTTGCTGGGCGGTGAGCACCTTGATGGTGGTCATGCCCATCGCGGCTGCGGGCTTGAGGTTGATGCCCAGGTCGTCGAGGAAGATGCACTCGTCTGGCTGTACGCCCAGCAGCTCGCAGGCGATCTCGTAGAAGCGGGGCTCCGGCTTGCGGACGCCCACCTTGCTGCTCTCCACCACCACATCGAAACGAGCCATGATCTCGATGATCGTCGCCGTGCGTTCGCTGGTGACATGCTCGCCGGCGATGTTGTTGGTGAGGCATGCCACCTTGTAACCGGCGGCCTTCACCTGATCGAGCAGGTCGACCATGTCGGGCCGCACGTAGCCGGCCAGCAACGCGAGCACGTCGCCGCCACCCACCCGGTGCCCGAGCGCGTCGCTCTCGTCGGCGAACTCCTCGTCGAACTGCTGGGCGGTGATGTCGCCGCGCTCGAGGTGTGCCCATGCGTTGTGGTGCGGATTGGTGGCGTTGACGGATCGGATGAAGTCGGTGGGCAGACCATGCTCGGCTTCGTAGCGGTTGAACGCTTCGAACGGGCTGCTCAGGATGACTCCGCCGAAATCCCAGAGGACGGCTTTCTTCACCGGGGCATCGTAGGCTGGCCGAGTTATGCCTCACCATGTCGTCGTCGACGGATCGAACCTTGCTACCGAAGGTCGTACCGCTCCCAGTCTCAAACAGCTCAACGAAGCGGTGCTCGCCTACATGGCAGAAGACCCCACCGCACTGATCACAGTGGTGGTCGATGCCACCTTCGGGCACCGCATCGACGCCAAGGAAGTCGCCGAGTTCGACGAAGCGGTGAGCAACAACGAGCTGGTGGCACCACCGGCGGGCGCCATCGGCCGTGGCGATGCGTTCGTGCTGAGCATCGCGCACAAGGTGAACGCCAACATCCTCACCAACGACAGCTACCAGGAGTTCCACGCACAGTACGACTGGTTGTTCGACGAAGGTCGCCTCATCGGGGGCAAGCCCGTTCCTCACATCGGATGGGTGTTCGTCAACCGTCTGCCGGTGCGGGGGCCGCTCAGCCGAAAGGTGACTGCGGAGGCCAAGCGCCAGGGCAGTGGTGGGGGCGTGGGTCGTGGCCGGGGTCGCGCGGCCGCCTCCGACGCAACCGTGCGCGTGGGCAGCCCCGAAGCCAGCCTGCCGATGCCCGTGCCGAAGTCGCCGCCACCTCGTGCCGCCGCGCCGAAGGCCGCCCCGGCCGACGTGGCGCCGGCAAAGCCCAGCCGTCGTGGTCGTGGGGGCGCCGATCGGGCCCCCAAGGCAGCGGCGTCGGCTCCAGTGGCGCCGGTAGTCGCCGAATCGCCCACAGCGCACAGCACGAAGTCGACCGTCAACGACCTGTTGTCGTTCCTCACCTTCGTCGAGCGCCACCCGGCCGGTACCAGTGTGAACGCCGTGGTCGATCACTACTCGTCGCACGGCGCCTACGTGCGCATCGATGATGTGGTGGGCTACGTACCGTTGCGCCTGATGGCCCACCCCGCCCCGCGTAGCGCTCGCGAGTTCATGAAGGTCGGCGAGTCGGTGACGTTGGTGGTGGAGAGCTTCGTGCCGTCGAAGCGCAGCGTGGATCTGGCCGTGCCGGGCATGGGCAGCGCGGCGCCGTTGGGCGAGGCAGCGCCGGCGAAGGCGGCGAAGGCGGCGAAGGCCTCTCCGCGTGCCCCGAAGAAGGCCGCCGTGGCGGCGCCCGAGGTGGTGGGTGTCGAGTCGGCGGCCGCGCCGAAGGGGCGTGGCCGCAAGCCGGCCGCCTCACCGGTCGCCGAGTCGATGGCCGCCCCGGTTGCCGCCCCGGTGACGAAGGCCGCCAAGCGCGGGGCCGGTGCCACCTCGTCCGCTGCGCTCACCGCGTCTGCCCCGGCCAAGGCGCCCGCGGCGAAGAAGCCGCCCGCGGTTGCCAAGGCCCCCAGGTCGCAGGCTGCCAAGCCCGCAGCCACTCAGCCCGCGATCGCCCAGCCGACACCCACCGACTCGTCGATCGCCACATCGCCGGCCACCAAGTCGGCCCCGGGCAGAGGGGCGACCACCAAGTCGGGCACCGCCAAGTCGTCCACCAAGTCGGCGTCGGCGAAGTCGGCGCCGGCCAAAGTTGCGCCGGCCAAGGCTGCTCCGGCCAAGGCTGCTCCGGCCAAGTCGGCGCCGAAGCCGGTGGCCAAGAAGACCGCCAAGCCTGCCGCCGCGGCCGCCGCGCCTCGGCGTGGTCGCACCAAGGCCTGAGTGGCTACGGTCGAGCCGTGCGCCTCGCTACGTGGAACGTCAACTCGCTGAAGGCGCGCCTTGCGCGTGTGGAGGAGTGGCTGGCCGACGTGCAGCCCGATGTGCTGTGCATGCAGGAGACGAAGCTCGCCGACGACGCGTTTCCCGCACTCACCTTCGCTGCGCTCGGGTACGAGAGTGCCCACCATGGGCAAGGCCAGTGGAATGGTGTCGCCATCTTGTCGAAGGTGGGCCTCACCGATGTGGTGGCCAACTTCGCCGACGGTGGCGAACCCGACCCCGATGCGCGCATCATCACCGCCGTGTGCGGCGGCGTGCGCATCAGCAGCGTGTACGTGCCCAACGGCCGCTCGCTCGATCACGAGCACTACCAGTACAAGCTGCGCTGGATGGCGCAACTGCGAGCGCACGTGGCCGCGCTCAGCTCGCCCGACGAGCAGGTGGTGGTCACGGGCGACTTCAACATCGCCCCCACGGATCTCGATGTGTACGACCCGAAGAAGCTGGTCGGTGCCACGCACGTCAGCGAACCCGAACGCGCCGAGCTCGCCGCGCTGGAGGCCTGGGGCTTCACCGATCTGTTCCGCCAACACCACCCGGAGGGCAAGTTGTTCAGCTGGTGGGACTATCGCGCCGGCGACTTCCATCAAGGGCGCGGCATGCGCATCGACCTCGTGCTGGGCACCGCCTCCGTGGCCGCGCGCTGCGACTTCGCGATCGTCGACCGCAACGCCCGCAAGGGCACGTCGCCCTCTGATCATGCGCCAGTGATCGTCGACCTCGCATGATGATCGCCGATGGGCAACGCGCCAGGCTGGAGGGCGACTCTCGCGCCGGCCTCGCCGAAGCATGTCGGCGCATCATGGATGAGCTGGCCTCCAGCACCGCCGAGACGCAGGCCTTCGCGCAGGCCAGCGAGCTCGTGCAGCAGGCGGTAGGCATCTTGGCCGGCGCCGACCATGGCCGTCCCTACGACGGTGGCGAGGGCTCGCTGGCGCACTACCAGGAACACATGTTCATCGATCACAGCCCGCTGGTGGGCCCACTGAACCCGCTGGCGCCACCGATTGCGATCAGCGCCGATGGCACGAAGGTGACGGGCGTGGTCACGTTCGGGGCAGCGTACGAGGGCCCCCCGGGGTGCGTGCACGGTGGCTTCATCGCTGCCGCCTTCGACGAGGTGCTGGGCCTGGCGCAGGGCATGTCGGGGCGCCCGGGCATGACCGCCCGTCTCACCGTGCAGTACCGCTCGCCGTCGCCGCTGCTGCAGGAGCTGCACTTCGTCGGCGACATCGACCACGTCGACGGTCGCAAGATCTTCACCAAGGGCGAGCTGCGCGTGGCCGCCGATGGGCGGCTGTGCGCGGAGGCCGAGGGACTGTTCATCTCGATGAACCCCGAGATCTTCCAGCGGCTGATGAACGACCGCGCCGGGTCGTGAACTGCTCAGGTCGGTAACGGTCGCAGGCGGGCGGCGGCGGTCTCGGTGATGCCCAGCCGGCGAGCCAACTCGGCGGCATCGGCGGGAGGGGCCTGGGCCAGCGAACGGAGCACGCGGTCGCTGCACACCGCCAACTCGGGTTGACCCGAGACGCGGGCGATGGCCGCGCGCCACTCGCGCAACGGCAGCAACGGATCGGTGGGCAGACGTGAGCGTGTGGGCGGCGGCGCGGGCACGTCGAGGGCGGTGCTGTCGGTGACGGCCTGCAACCATCGGCTGGGGGCGGCCGGCTTGCGTTGGCGCTGGGCGCAATGCGTGACCAACAGGTGCTGTGCCGCGCGGGTGATGGCCACGTAGAACAGCCGGGCCTCTTCCGCGAGCTGCGCTTGCGACCCGGCCGAGCCGTGCGGTATCAGGCCTTCCTCCGCGCCGGTGATGACCACGCCCCACCACTCGCGACCCTTGGCTGCGTGAAAGGTGAGCAATGCCACGGCATCTCGCTGGTCGGCCGGTTCCAGGTCGTCGAACGGGTCGCGCAGCTCGACCCATGCGCGGAACTGACCGGGATGGCCAGAGCTGAGGAATCGGTCGGCCTCCTCTGCGACGCGACGAGTGAGCTCGTCGCCCTGAGTGAACGAGGTATCGACCCAGATGGCCAGTTGCTCGCGGCTGGCGCAGCGGTAGGCGGCGCGCAGGGCAACCTCGAGCGGCGAGCGCCCGGTGCTGCGTTCGGTGTCGATGCCGAAGCTGGCCAACACCTGTTGCAGCAGCGTCAGCTGCTCGTTGGTGCGGGCGAGCACGGCCAGATCGCGACCGCGGTGGTGATGCAGCAACCCGCGTAGGTGGCGGGCGACGGCCTGCGCCTCGGCTGCCTCGTCGACGTGCTGCTGCACCAGCACCGTTGCCGCGCCGGGTTGCCGGCTCTCGCTGTCGTCGTGTTGCCCGCTGGCTGCGAGCGCAGCCGCACCGGCGCGCACCACCTGCGGCGAGCAGCGGTAGTTGGACGTGAGGGCCACCACGGTGACCCCGGGGTAGCGCACCTCCACCTCGGCGAGCGTGGTGGGGTCGGCGCCGTTCCAGCCGTAGATGGCCTGACGCGGGTCGCCCACCAGGCACAGATCCGGGCGGCCCGCACGCAGGGCTTCGAGCATCGCGTGCTGCAGCGGGTTGAGGTCTTGCACTTCGTCGACGAAGAAGTGGCGATACCGCCAGTGCACCCCTTCCGCCCACGGCCGATCGGTGCGCAGTGCCTCGATCGTGTGAGTGAGCAGATCGTCGAAGTCGACCACACCGCGGCGGCGCTTGAGCCGCTCGTAGGCGGCTGCGAAGTCGGCGAAACGGGCCGGCGGCAGCGAGGTACGTCGACGCGTGATGCGGATGGCGCCCTCATAACGATCGGGGGTGACCATGCGCGCCTTCGCCCAGTCGAGGTCGGCGAGCGCACCGTACGGCTCGACCTGCAGCTTGAGCTCGCTCGCCACCTCTCGAGCCAGGCGCAGCCGGTCGTTGGCCACGTGCGGCGGAGCGTGATTGGCTGCCAGCGCGCGGTCGCGCAGCAGGCGCAGCGCGACGCCGTGAAACGTGCCGGCCTCGATGGGCTCGCGGATGTCGAGCCGGCGCAAGCGACGCTTCAGCTCGGCCGCGGCCTCGCGGGTGAACGTGAGCGCCAGCACGTGCTGTGGAGTGGCTGTGCCATGAGCCGACCGGTACGCGATGCGCCGAGTGAGCACCGTGGTCTTGCCCGACCCGGCTGCGGCCACGATGGCGAGTGGGCTCGCCAAGGTGGTGACGGCCGCACGCTGTTCTGCATCGAGACCGTGCAACATCGGGTCGGAAGGCACGGTCGTCACGATAGAGGTTGGGTGTCACGCGATTGCCCCCTCGCCCAAGGAGCGAGCGCTACAGTTCGCTCATGCCGTACCCGAAGAAGAACCTGAACACCGACGAGACCATCGCGCTCGACATGCATCCGCATTGGTGGTACTTCGCGCAGCCGGCAGCGGCACTGCTGGGCAGCATCGTCATCGGGATCGTGGTGCTCACCCAGACCGATTCGGGCAGCACCGCCCGCAAGGCTGCCGGCATCGCTGCAGTCGCGCTGCTGGTCATCACCGCACTGTGGCTCATCGGCCGCTACTTGAAGTGGCTCACCACCAACTTCGTCATCACGTCGCAGCGCCTCATCTTCCGCCAGGGCATCGTCGCCAAGCGGGGCATCGAGATCCCGCTCGAGCGTGTCAACAACGTCAACTTCAACCAGGGTGTGTTCGAGCGGATGCTGGGTGCCGGCGACCTGCTCATCGAGTCGGGCGGTGAGGACGGTCAGCAACGGTTCACCGACATCCGCCACCCCGACAAGGTGCAGAACCTGGTGCATGCCCAGGTCGAGGCACTCATCCACCACCGTGCCGGCTACCGGGCAGGGGCTACCACGGGCGGCGGCGATGTCACCGTGCAGCTCGAGCGCCTGGAGGGGCTGCTGCAGCGAGGCACCATCACCCAGCAGGAGTTCGACTCGCAGAAGGCCAAGCTGCTCGGCTGAATCGAGCGGCACGAATCGCGCAGGCGGAATCGCGCGGGCTGAATCGTGTGCGAGCCGCGCCCTACGGCCGGCCGGCGTGGCCGACGTCGACGCGGGTGGTGAGGATCTTGCCGGAGCGTTGCACGCTGGCCTGTGCCGGGTGCGAGGAGGCGGCGGTGATCATGAACAGGGTGCGCCCGTCGTCGCCGCCCAGCATGCACGCGTAGCACGGCTGCTCGGTGTCGACCACCTGCAGCACCTCTCCTCCTTCGCGGGCGCGGATGCAGCGCGGGCCAGAGGCGTCGGCCACCCAGACGGCGCCGGTGTGGTCGAGGCAGATGCCGTCGGGCACGTAGTCGCCGAGGTCGGCCCACACTCGCTGGTTGGAGAGTGCGCCGTCGATGCCGATGTCGAACGCGGTGAGGCGCCGCCCCAGGCTCTCGGCGACGATCATCGTGCTGCCGTCGGGGGTGATGACGGTGCCGTTGGGAAAGCGGAGACCGGTGGCGGCGGTGTGAATGCTGCCGTCGGGGTCGACGCGGGCGATGGCGGCGCCCTCGTAGGCGGCCAGCGCGCCGGCGAAGTCGCCCGACGTGACGGCGGCATCGAGGTCGAAACCGAAGTTGCCGACGTACGCACGACCGGCCGTGTCGACCACCATGTCGTTGCAGTGGAAGGTGGCGATCTCGGAGAGGTCGGCGTGCACCACCAGTGCGTCGTGCTCCAAGCGCAACAGCATCCGGTCGGTCATCGAGACCACCAGCATGCGCCCGTCGGGCATCCACCCCAGCCCGCTGGGCTGGCCGTCGACGGTGAGCTTGGTGGCCACCGTGCCCTCGAGATCGACCGTCTTCACCGCGTAGTCGTAGAAGTCGCTGAACCACAGCTTGCCCTGGTGCCAACGTGGGCCTTCGCCGAAGTGGAGATCGTCAGCCAGGATGTCGACGCTCATGTGGGCCTCTCGCCGTCGTGTGAGCGCGATGCTACTCGCTGCGCGCCGCGCGGCCTCGCCGCTCAGGAGGCGACGAGCGTCGCACCTGCCACCGCCTGCACGACCCAGCCGGTGGTGAGCGCGCCGGGCTCGGTGAGCGCCACGATGCAACCGCCGAACCCGCCGCCGGTCATCCGCGCGCCGTAGACGCCCGGTGTGGCGACGGCCCGTGCGACGGCCGCGTCCATCGTGGGCGTCGACGTGTCGTACAGGTCGCGCAGGCTGTCGTGGCTCTGCACCATCAACCGGCCGGCTGCGCCCAGGTCGCCGGCGGCGATGGCGTCGGCGAAGTCGATCACCCGACGGTTCTCGCTGGTGACGTGCATCGCCCGTGCTCGCACCAGAGGGTCGGCGATCGACTTGGCGCGTGCTGCGGTGGCGTGGCGCAACGGCCCGATGGCTCGCTCGGCCGCCGCGCACTCGGCGACCCTGTCGGCGTAGGGGCTGCCCACGAGCGTGCGATGAGCGATGAACTGCACGATGATCTCGACGTCGCGCGGCAGGGCGACAGGCGTGACGGTGAGCTCGCCGCAATCGATCATCAGTGCATGGCCGGCCACCCCGGCGGCGATGGCCAGTTGGTCCATGATGCCGCTGGGCACACCCGACGCCCGGTTCTCGGCGCGCTGACACAGTTGAGCGAGTGCCAGGGGTGTGCCACGGAACCCGAGCGCGAGCGCCACGGCCACTTCCAGCGCAGCGCTGCTGGAGAGGCCGGCGCCGATGGGTATGTCGGTGGTGACGTGGCCGCGGAACGCATGAGGGTCGCTCATCTCGGAGATCACACCGGCGACGTACTTGCCCCACGCCGGCTCGGTGTCGTGCGGCCGCTCGACGTGCAGCGGCAGGTCGACGGGTTCCGGTTCGTCGAAGGAGGAGAGGTGCACCCGATCGCCGGTGCGCGTGCCTCTGATCTCCGTGTACCGGTCGATGGCCATCGGCAGCACGAGGCCGCCGGTGTAGTCGGTGTGATCGCCGATCAGGTTGACCCGGCCGGGAGCGAGCACGTGCAGGTTCATGGCGCCACCGTCACGACAGCTGCAGCGCGTCGCTGAAGCGTGCCGCGGCCTCGAGGTTGAACGGGGCGCGCAAGGCGATGTTGACCTGATCGGCCCCGGCGTCGACGTACTGCCCGATGCGGTCCATGATCTCGTCGTGGCTGCCGGTGAGCACGCCCGGGCGTACGAAGTCGCTGATCGCGCCGAACTGCTGCTGCAGGCTCTCCTCGGTGTACGCGAGCCCGACGTTGATGGCCCGCTTGATGTCGTTGGGGTCGCGCCCCACCGCTGCACAGTGCTCGTCGAGGATCGCGTTCTTGTGTGCGAACGCATCGGGGGCGATGAAGGGCACGTTCCATCCGTCGGCGTACCTGGCGGCGATCTTCAGCGTGCGCTTCTCGCCGCCACCGCCGATCCAGATGGGCAGCTTGGCCTGCACCGGCCGCGGTTCGTTGCGCGCCTCGGTGAGGGTGAAGTGCTGGCCCGCGAAGTCGGTGACGTCGTCGTGCAGCAGGCCACGCAGGCACTGGATGCCCTCTTCGAGCTGGTCGAGGCGAGTCTTGGCATCGGGGAAGGGGATGCCGTAGGCGTCGTACTCCACCTGTGCCCAGCCGGCGCCGATACCCATGTCGGCACGGCCGCCGCTGAGCTGATCGATGGCCGTGATGGCCTTGGCCAGCACCGCCGGGTGCCGGTACCCGACGCTGTAGACGAGCGACCCGACGCGCACCTTGCTGGTGGTGCAGGCAAGCGCGGCGTGCATCGCGACCGCTTCCAGGCAGGCGGCATCGTCGGGCTTGCCGGTGGCCCCGTAGAAGTGATCCCACACGCTGATCCAGCCGAAGCCGAGGTCTTCGATCTGGCGCCACACCCCGCGCAGTTCGTCGGCGGTGGTGTGCTGCAAACCGACGTGGACCCCGAAGACAGTCATGTTCCGGAAGCTAGCCTGCCCCGATGCCTCGCGCCCTCGTCCAGACCGGTATGGAACTCGAGTACGACACGTTCGGCTCGCCACTGGATCCGGCCCTGCTGCTCATCATGGGCTTCACTGCGCAGATGACAGCCTGGGATGTGCGCTTCTGCCAGATCCTGGCCGACGGCGGGCACTTCGTGATCCGCTTCGACAATCGCGACAGCGGGCTCTCCACCAAGCTCGATGGGCAGGTGCCCGATGTCGCCGGTGCGATGGCAGCGGCACTCGCCGACACGCCGGCGCCGCCGCTGCCGTACCTCCTGGGCGACATGGCCGCCGACGCGATGGGCCTGCTCGACGTGCTGGGCATCGAGCGGGCGCACATCATGGGTGCCTCGATGGGCGGCATGATCGCGCAGGTCGTGGCCATCAACCACCCCGAGCGTGTCATCAGCCTGATCTCGGTGATGAGCCAGCCCGGCGAGATCGAGGTCGGTCAGCCGTCCGACGAGGCCGCCATGGCCATCTTCTCGCCGCCGCCCACCACGCGCGAGGAGTACATCGAGGCGTCACCGCGCTGGCTGGTCTGGGCATCGAAGAAGTACCGCGACGTCGCTCGCACCAAGGAGCTCGCGGCTCGCGAGTTCGACCGCTCGTTCTACCCCGAGGGCGCGCCGCGCCAGATGGCCGCCATCTACGGCAGCGGGCGTCGCTCGGTGCAGCTGCAGGCGCTCGACGTGCCGACGTTGGTCATCCACGGCCGCGACGATCAGCTGATCATGCCGTCGGGTGGGTTTCGCACCGCCGAGCTGATTCCCGGCGCGCACCTGTTGTTCGTTGCCGACATGGGCCACGACCTGCCCGAACCGCTGTGGCCGCTGCTCACCGACGCCGTGCTCAGCCACACTCGGCGAGCGTGAGGCGGCCGCCGGTGGTGGCCGGCAGGCCGACGACGCGGCGCTACTCGCTGCCGCATCCTCGGCGCAGGTAGACGGCGGAGCCGCCCTCCACGAGCAGCCAGTCGAGCTCGGCCGTGATGCCGCCGCTGCGGGTCTCGATGCCCACGTTGCACAGTTCGGCCACCGCCTCGGTCTGCAGTGCAGCGGAGATCGGCACGGAACGCTCGCGAGTGTTGCGGTTCACGGGCCAGAAGGCGTTGTTGAAGTACTGGGTGCACGTGGATCCGGTGATGCTGGCCAGGCACTCGTCGATCAGCGTTTGAGCAGCGGTGCCGGAGTAGGCGCAGACCAGGTCGAACTGCAGTTGGCTACCACTGTTGGTGGTGACGATGCCCAGCCACCAGCCATCGGGGAGGCGTTCCCCGATGGTGCCGTCGGCACCGCACCCGCTGCCGCTCACCGGTTCGCTGCCCAGTTGCGGCACCGACCGGAAGTCGCCGTACACCCACCGCGGCCCGGTAGACGTGGGTGCGGCCGGCGCAGTGCTCGGCGGCGCCGGAGTGGTGACCGCATCGCCCGCAAGCGTGGTGCCCGGTGCACTCGGGTCGCCGGGCACCGTGCTGGGCGCGAGCAGTGTGCTGGGCGTGGTGACGCCGGGCAGCGGCTCGAGCTCGCGCCGGGCGGTGCTCTGCGCACCGCACGCCGGCAACACGAATCCGGTGGCGAGCAGGAGCCCGAGCGCAAAGCGACGCATGTGGCCGATGGTACCCGCAGGCCTCGTTCCGCCGCCGCCGGGCGCCGAGATCGTGGCGCGATCGTTCGCTCCCGAGCCATGCGTCCCTTCGAACCGTGCATTCACGGTTGGCGACGTTGGCAGCGTTGAATTCACCGTTCGGCCCCGAACGACCTGCTCGCTCGCCGGCCGCCCCGGATGCAGCCTGCGACCGCCTCGATCGCGCGGGCGCACCCGCCGCTGCCGCCTCGATGGCGGGTCGACCGCCTCGCCGTACTAGAACGGCAGGCATGTCTGGACCGCTCACTGGGTACCGAATCATCGAGATCGCCGGCATCGGCCCCGGCCCGTTCGCGGCAATGATGCTCGCCGACATGGGGGCCGAGGTCGTCCGTGTCGAGCGTGCGCAGGCCGTGCGCGGCCCGGCGCCCGACACCGCGCACTGGGACGTGCTGCTGCGCGGCCGTCGCAACATCGCGCTCGACCTGAAGCACCCCGATGGCGTGGCCACCTTGCTCGACCTGGTGGCGCAGGCCGACGGTCTCATCGAAGGCTTCCGGCCCGGCGTGATGGAGCGCCTCGGGGTGGGGCCGGCCGAGTGCCAGGCGCGCAATCCGAAGCTGGTGTACGGCCGCATGACCGGCTGGGGGCAGGAAGGCCCGTACTCGCAGGCGGCGGGCCACGACATCAACTACATCGCGCTGGCGGGCGCACTCGCGCACTTCGGTCGCGTCGGTGAAGCGCCGGTGCCGCCGCTCAACATGGTCGGCGACTTCGGGGGCGGCGGCATGTTCCTCGCGTTCGGTGTGGTGTGTGCACTGCTGGAAGCGCAGCGCAGCGGCGAAGGCCAGGTGGTCGACACTGCGATGGTGGATGGCGCAGCAACACTGATGAGCATGTTCTGGGCGATGAAGAGCATCGGCGTCCACGACGAGAACGCTCCGGGCACCAACCTGCTCGACACCGGCGCCCACTTCTACGACGTGTTCGAGTGCGCCGACGGCAAGTACGTGTCGTTGGGTTCCATCGAGCCGCAGTTCTATGCGGAGCTGATGCGCATCACCGGTCTCGCCGGCGACGCCGAGTTCGCGCAGCAGATGGACAAATCGCACTGGCCGCACCTCAAGACACGCCTGCGCGCGGTGATGCTGGCCAAGACGCGCGACGAGTGGTGCGCGGAGATGGAGCACACCGATGTCTGCTTCGCGCCGGTGCTCACGATGAGCGAAGCGGCCGCTCACCCGCACAACGTGGCTCGCAACACCTTCATCGAGGTTGCCGGCACCCCCCAGCCGGCGCCGGCCCCCAGGTTCTCGCGCACGGTCGCACTGGTCGACTCGCCGCCGGCACACCCGGGGCAGCACTCGCGGGCCGTGCTCGCCGACTGGGGTTTCACCCCCGAGCGCATCGAGTCGCTGGTGGCCGGTGGGGCTGTAGCGTCGTCTTGATGGGCACGCTGGTCTGTTTTCACGCACACCCCGACGACGAGAGCATCAGCACCGGGGGCACCATGGCGCGCGCGGTTGCCGAAGGCCATCGCGTGGTTCTGGTGGTCGCCACCAACGGCGATCATGGCGAGTCGCCCGACGATCTTGCCGAGGGCGAGTCGTTGGTCGATCGCCGGCGAGCCGAGACGGCGCTGTCGGTGGCGGCCCTCGGCGTGCATCGACTCGAGTGGCTGAACTACGCCGACAGCGGAATGACCGGCTGGGAGCAGAACCATCACGAGCGTTCCTTCCTGCAGGCACCGGTCAACGAAGCGGCCGGCAAGCTGGCGGCGATCCTGCGTGAGGAGGCCGCCGATGTGCTCACCACCTACGACTGGCACGGCAACTACGGCCACCCCGATCACATCAAGGTGCACACGGTCGGCCACCGCGCCGCCGAGCTGGCCGGCACGCCGGCGGTGTTCGAGTCGACGATGAACCGCGATGCGATGAAGCGCTTCTTCGACATGGCCCGCGAGCAGGGCGAGGCCAGCGGCCCCGACGGCGAGGACTGGGACCCCGATGCTCCGGCCGACGACGGCAACCCGTTCGGTACGCCCGAGAGCGAGCTCACCCACATGGTCGACGTCAGCCAGTACGTGGCGGCGAAGCGAGCCTCCATCCGTTGCCACAAGAGCCAGATCACCGATGCCGGGTTCTTCAGCTCGCTGCCCGACGAGCCGTTCGCCATGGCCTTCGGTACCGAGTGGTACATCCGTGTGGGGGCCAACCACCCGCTGCGCGAGGGCTGGCTGTTCGAATGACGTCGTTCGCATGATGTCGTTGTCATGAGGTCCTGCTGAGATGCCTCGCCTGTATCTCGTGCGTCACGGGCGGGCAGCTGCCGGTTGGAACACCGACCCCGACCCGGGGCTCGATGCCGTCGGGCGCCACCAGGCAGCGGCGATGACCGCTCGCTTGGCGCCGCTGGGCCCGCTCGAGCTGGTGTCCAGCCCGCTGCTGCGCTGCCAGGAGACGGCCTCCGGTCTGGCCCAGGCGTGGGGTGTGTCGGCGCGCATCGAGCCGGCAGTGGCCGAGATCCCTTCGCCGGAGGGCGTGGCGATGGCCGATCGGGTGGAATGGCTCCGCCTCGCGATGGCGGGTAGCTGGGCGGCACTCGGCCCGCGCTACACCGAGTTCCGCGATGGCGTCGCCGCCGCGCTGGCGGCGCTGCCACACGACACGGTGGTCACCAGTCACTTCATTGCCATCAACGCGGCCATCGGCGTCGCGACCGGCGACGACCGCCTGGTGATCCGCAGCCTCGACAACTGCTCCGTGACGGTCATCGACGTGTTGCACGGGGCGCTCCACCTCGTTGAAGGTGGCCACGAAGCCGACACCCTGATCCGTTGATGGGCAGTTCCGCTGGCAGACTTCCGGCCATGACGTCTCGTCGAACCTTCCTGATCGCCGTGTGTGCTGCGGCCTCGCTGATCGCCGGCTGCAGTGACGAGAGCAGCGGCCCGGGCACCACCACCACTGCCCCAACCGCCACCACCGTGGTGGCGACCACCATTGCGGTCACCACCACTGCCGCTGCGACCACCACGTCGACCACCTCCACCACCTCGACGGTGCCGGCCACGACGACGACCACCATCGCGCCGGTGCTCGGTCTCTCGCTGTCGGCGACGGGCCTTGGCGACGCCCAGTTCGGTGCCGACGCCGATGGTGTCGTCGACTACGTCAACTCCATCCTCGGCATCCCCACCACCGACTCCGGATGGGTCGACCCGGTGGCCACCGGGGTTGCCTGCCCCGGCACCGCCGTGCGCTTCGTCGACTGGAAGGATCTGTCGCTGTTCTTCACCGACTACCTCACCGGTGTGCGTCACTTCGCCTCGTTCACGTATGGGCAGGCATTCGGCGATGTCATCGCTCCATTCGGTCTGGCCACGAGTGCCGACATCGGCGTCGGCTCCACGGTGGCGTCGTTGCGTGGGGCCTACCCGGCGGTCAACGTGAAGCCCGAAGACGAGTTCAGCGGCGCCGGGTTCGAGATCGAGCCGGGGCTCTACGGGTTCCTCAGCGGCACCGCCGACACCGACACGATCTTGTCGTTCGTGGGTGGCGCCGGATGTGGTGAGTAGGTTCGGCGCGATGCTGGCCAACGGTCTCGCGACGACGCGGAGCATCCACGAGAGCTGGGCCTGGGTGGTCGTGCTCGGCAACGGCATGGCCGGCGTGTGGGCGATCGCAGCTCACTGGCTGGCTGCGTTGCGTGTGCGCGCGCTGTGGTGGTTCATCGGCGCGGCCCAGCTGACGGTGTTCGTGCAGGCCGTGCTCGGCGCCGTGATGGTCGGTCGCTACCACGTGCCGTTGCCCGAGTTCCATGCCTTCTACGGGTTCGTCGCCATCATCGCGATCGCGATCATCTACAGCTACCGCATCCAGATGCGGCACCGCCTGTACCTGTTGTACGGCTTCGGCAGCTTGTTCGTGATGGGTCTGGGCATCCGCGCGATGCTCATCGCGGTCAGGGGATGAGCCCGCTTCGGTGAGCGGAGATCAGAGCGCGGCGGCGAGCCGCTGCAGCTGTGTGGTGAGCTCGGCGGGCAGCTTGTCGCCGAACTGGGCGAGGTGCGCCTCGAACTGCGGCAGCGCAGCCTTCCACCCATCGGTGTCGACGGACAGCAAGGCCGCCATGTCGGCTGCGCTGACGTCGAGGCCCTCGGTGTCGAGCCCGTCGAGGGTGGGCAGGTAGCCGATGGCGGTCTTCACCGCGTCGGCCGTGCCGTCGAGCCGTTCGAACACCCACTTGAGCACTCGCGAGTTCTCGCCGTAGCCGGGCCACAGGAAGCGGCCGTCGTCGTCGCGACGGAACCAGTTGACGAAGAAGATCTTCGGCAGGCTGGCTGCATCGGCGGCGTCGCCGAGGGCCAGCCAGTGAGCGAAGTAATCGCCCATGTTGTAACCGCAGAACGGCAGCATGGCCATCGGGTCGAAGCGCAGCACGCCGGCGGCGCTCTGCTGCGCGGCCGTGGTCTCCGAGCCCATCGTGGCACCCAGGAAGACGCCGTGGTTCCAGTCGAACGCTTCGTTCACCAGCGGCACCGTGGTGCGCCGGCGCCCACCGAAGAGGATGGCGCTGATGGGCACACCAGCGGGGTCCTCCCACTCGGGGGCGATGGACGGGCACTGCGCTGCCGGAGCGGTGAAGCGCGCGTTGGGGTGCGCCGCCACCGACTCGGACTGAGGTGTCCACTCGTTGCCCTTCCAGTCGGTGGCATGGGCCGGCTGGTCGTCGCTCATGCCCTCCCACCACACGTCGCCGTCGGAGGTGAGCGCGGTGTTGGTGAAGATGCTGTTGCTGTGCAGGCTGTGCATCGCGTTGGCGTTGGTGTCCCAGCCGGTGCCCGGTGCCACGCCGAAGAAGCCGGCTTCGGGGTTGATCGCGTACAGGCGGCCGTCGTCTCCGTGCTTCATCCAGCAGATGTCGTCGCCGATGGTCTCGGCCTTCCAGCCCGGGATGGTGGGCACCAGCATGGCGAGGTTGGTCTTGCCGCAGGCGCTGGGGAACGCGGCAGCGATGAACTTCGACTCGCCGGCGGGGTTGGTGAGCTTGAGGATGAGCATGTGCTCGGCCAACCAGCCGTTGTCGCGTGCCATCACCGACGCGATGCGCAGCGCGAAGCACTTCTTGCCCAGCAGCGCGTTGCCGCCGTAGCCGGAGCCGAACGACATGATCTCGCGCGTGTCGGGGAAGTGGACGATGTACTTGTTGTCGGGGTTGCACGGCCAAGCGCTGTCGGCCTGCCCGGGTTCGAGCGGGGCGCCGACCGAGTGCACGCACGGCACCCACTCGCCGTCGCCGAGCACATCGAGAGCGCCTTGACCCATGCGGGTCATGATGCGCATGTTGGTGGCCACGTAGGCGCTGTCGGTGAGCTGCACACCGATGTGTGCGATGGGCGAGCCGAGCGGGCCCATGCTGAACGGCACGACGTACATCGTGCGGCCCTTCATCGCGCCGGTGTACAGCGTGGTCATCTCGGCGCGCATCTCGGCAGGGTCGCGCCAGTTGTTGGTGGGGCCGGCGTCTTCTTGCAGAGCGGAGCAGATGAAGGTGCGGTCCTCCACGCGAGCCACGTCGCCCGGGTCGCTGTGGGCCCAGTAGCTGTTGGGGCGTTTGGCTTCGTCGAGCCGGGTGAAGATGCCTGCATCGACCAGGTCCTGCGCGAGACGGTCGTACTCGTCAGCCGAGCCGTCGCACCAGTACACGTCGGATGGCTGAAGGATCGCGGCCCAGTCGGCCACCCACTGCTGCAATCGGGTGTTGCTCGTGGTTCCGGTCATGGGGGGTAACTCCTTCGGGGGATGCGCACCCGTGGGTGCTGCGCTCATTCTGACAAAGAGCGAGGCAGAAAGAGAAAAGCCCGGCCTCGCGGCCGGGCAGTTCGGGTGGCGCACCGGTCAGTGACCGGGCGTCTCCATGTCGACCTCGCTACCGAGGCGCAGGCGCGTGGCCCTGCCGGCGGTGTCGAGATCGAACACCACGCGCTGGCCTTGGCGCAGCATGCGGAAGATCGAGCCGACGAGTGCATCGTTGGCCAGGTCGTAGTCGGCGAGATCGGTGTCGCACATGACGATGCCGTCGCCCGAGGCCGGATCGAAGCTCTTGATGACGCCCTGCACGGGAAGGCCTCAGCCGGCCTTGACGATCTTGCCGCTCTTGATGCAGCCGGTGCACACGTTGAGGCGCTTCGGGGAGCCACTGACCAGGGCGCGGACGCGCTGGATGTTCGGGTTCCAACGACGCTTCGTGCGACGGTGCGAGTGCGACACGTTCATGCCGAAGCTCGGGCCCTTGCCACACACTTCACATACTGCTGCCATGACGTAACTTCTTCCAGGAGCGATCCAAACGAGCGCAGAGATGCTACCAGCGAAGTTCCCGCAATCGCCAAGCCCTCGCAAGAGGTGACGGGTGCTGGGTACGAGTCGGGCGTCAGTAGTCTGGCCGCCGTGCCGACCCTGGAACACTTCAGCCCCGATGCGCTGCGCCACACCGTCATCACGTTCCGCGATGCGATGAAGGCTCACGCCCCTGGGATCAACCGGCTCAACGTCTACCCGGTTCCCGATGGCGACACCGGCACCAACATGGCACGCACGCTCGATGCGGTGGTTGCCGAGCTGGAGGGCGCCGACCACGGGCTGGAGCCCACCTGCAACGCCATCAGCCACGGCAGCCTGATGGGCGCTCGCGGCAACAGCGGGGTCATCCTCAGCCAGATCCTGCGCGGCCTCGTTGGCACCCTCAAGGAAGCCACCGAGGGCACCGGGTTGAAGGTGGCCGAGGCGCTGAAGGCGGCCTCCGCGGCGGCGTACCAGGCAGTGCTCAAGCCCATCGAAGGCACCATCCTCACCGTCGTTCGCGAGTCTGCAGATGCCGCGCACGACGCCGCCCAGGAGGGTGGCTCGCTGGTGATGGTGCTGCGTGCCGCCCGACATGCGGGCAAGTCGGCGCTCGATCGCACCCCCGACATGCTGCCCGTGCTGAAGGATGCCGGGGTGGTGGATGCCGGCGGCGCCGGTTTCCTGCTGCTGCTCGATTCGGCGTTGCACGTGGTCGACGGTGTGCCCATCCCCGAGCCCGACGACATCGAGGGGCCGTCCGCCGATCAGCTCGACGCAATGTCGCAGCACCGCGCCGCCGAGGCCCATCTCCACGGTCAGCTCGATGTCAGCGAGCTGCGCTACGAAGTGATGTACTTCCTGCACCTCGACGACGGCAAGATCCAGGCCTTCAAGCAGGACTGGGGTGAGATCGGCGACAGCATCGTCGTCGTCGGTGGCGACGGCATCTGGAACTGCCACGTGCACACCAACGACATCGGCGCTGCGATCGAAGTGGCCATCGATCTCGGCGGCCGCCCCAAGCAGATCCGCGTCACCGACCTGTTCGAGGAAGTGGCCGAGGAGCATGCGCATCGCGAAGCGGCGCTCGGTGGGCATGCCCCGAAGGCAGGCGCCGGGCTGCCACCCGTCACCTGCGCCATCGTGGCGGTCTCCAGCGGCGACGGCCTCTCCGAGCTGTTCGGTCAGCTCGGCGTGCAGGGCGTGGTCACGGGCGGTCAAACGCTGAACCCCTCCACTGCCGAACTGCTCGACGCGGTCGAAGCGGTGAACGCGCAGCAGGTGGTGGTGCTGCCCAACAACAAGAACATCATCCCGGTTGCCGAGCAGCTGGCCGGGCTCACCACCAAGACCGTCTTCGTCGTGCCCACCCGCTCGATGCCCGAAGCGCTGGCCGCGCTGGTGCTCTACGACCCGGAGGCCGACGCCGCGGCCAACGCCGAGCAGATGACCGAATCGGCGGAAGCGATGGCCACCGGCGAAGTCACCCAGGCGGTGCGTGCCACCAAGACCGATGCCGGCGCCGTCGCCGAGGGCGACTGGATCGGCATCGTGCGCGGCGATGGCATCGTGGCCATCAGTGGCACGCTCGACGGGGCCACCGTTGCCCTGCTCGAACACCTGGTGGGGCCGGCACGCGAGATCGTCACCGTCATCGAAGGCGCCGATGCCACCGGCGGCCACACCGACGTCATCCACGCTTGGCTCGACCAGCATCGCCCGGGTGTGCAAGTGGAAGTGCATCGCGGCGGGCAACCGCTCTACCCCTACCTCTTCGGCGTCGAGTGAGCCAGATCACCCTTCGCGACCTGTCCGCGATCGGGGTCGATCGGTTGAAGGGGGTGGGCGACAAGAAGCTCGCAGCGCTGCGCGAGGTGGGCGTCGAGAACGTGCTCGACCTGCTCACCACGTACCCGCGGCGCTGGGTGGATCGCACCAACGAGTGCCGGGTCAGCGACCTGCAGCCCGCTCGCGAGGCGCTGGTGCTGGTGGCTGTCCGCACCGTCACCAAGCGCGTCGGGCGCAACCGTCGGTCCATCGTCGAGGCCGTGGTGGGCGACGGCAGCGGCCGTCTCCACGTGGTCTTCTTCAACCAGCCGTGGCGCGAGAAGCAGTTGCGCGAGGGCCTGCAGATCGCGCTCTTCGGGAAGCCCGAGGTGTACCGCGGCGGGCTGCAGATGACCAACCCCGTCGTCGACATGATCGGCGACCGCACCGGCCGCATCGTGCCCATCTATCCGCAGAGCGAGAAGGCCGCGCTCAGCACGTGGGAGATCGCGGGTTGGGTGGAGGACGCACTCAAGCGTTGCGAGGCCCGTGGCCTCGCCGATCCGGTACCCGTCGGTGTTCGCACACGCCTCGGCCTGATCACCCGCCACCGAGCACTGCACGACATCCACGTTCCCGAGACGATGGGGGAGAAGGAGCAGGCTCGTCGACGCCTCGCCTTCGATGAGCTGCTGCGTGTGCAGACAGTGCTGGTGATGCGCAAGCGGGCGATCGAACGCGAGTCGCGGGGCATTCGTCACCGGCTCGACGGCGAGCTGGTCGGGCGTTTGCGGGCGGCGTTGCCGTACGAGCTCACCGGCGCGCAGCAACGAACGATCGCCGAGATCGAGGCCGACCTGGCCGGCCCGCACCCGATGCACCGCCTGTTGCAGGGCGATGTCGGCGCCGGCAAGACCCTGGTTGCCGTCAGCGCGATGCTCACCGCGGTGCAGGGCGGCCATCAAGGTGCGCTGATGGCGCCCACGGAGGTGCTCGCCGAGCAGCACGCCACCGGCGTGCGCCGGCTCCTCGATGGTGTCACGGTTCCCGACCCGGGCAACCTGTTCGGCGATCGCCCGCTGCGCGTCGAACTGCTCACCAACCGCATCACGGGCGGCGATCGCCGCGACGTGTTGGCCGGCCTCGCCGACGGCACCGTCGACATCGCGATCGGCACCCATGCGCTCATCCAGGAAGGGGTGCAGTTCCACAGCCTCGGCGTGGTGGTGGTCGACGAGCAGCACCGCTTCGGGGTCGAGCAGCGCGCGGCCCTGCGGGCCAAGGGCGACGGCGACGTGGTGCCCGACGTGCTGGTGATGACCGCCACGCCGATCCCTCGTACGGCCGCGATGACCGTGTACGGCGACCTCGATGTGAGCGTGCTCGACGAGCTACCGCCGGGTCGCACGCCCATCGTCACGAAGTGGGCCAACGGGCCGCTGATGGAGCAAGGTGCGTGGGCCACCGTGCGCGACGAGGTCGCCGCCGGTCGGCAGGCGTACGTGGTGTGCCCGCTCATCGAGGAGAGCGAGAAGCTGGAGGTGGCCAGCGCACAGGAGACGTTCGAACGGCTGCATCACGACGAGCTGCAGGGCTTGCGCATCGCGTTGCTGCACGGTCGGATGCCGTCGTCGGAGAAGGAGGCCGTGATGGATGCGTTCCGTCGCGGCGACATCGACGTGCTCGTGGCCACCACCGTCATCGAGGTCGGCGTCGACGTGGCCAACGCAACCGTGATGGTCATCATCGATGCCGACCGGTTCGGCATCGCCCAGTTGCATCAGCTGCGCGGCCGAGTGGGCCGTGGCGCGCACGCATCCACGTGTTGGCTGGTCACCCAGCAGGTGGAGGGCAGCAACCCGCGGGTCGAGGCGCTGGTTGCCACCACCGACGGCTTCGAGCTCGCCGAGGTCGACCTCGACCTGCGCGGTGAAGGCACGCTGATGAACACCGCGCAGAAGGGTCGTAGCGATCTGCGTCTGGCGTCGTTGCGTCGCGACCGCGAGCTGGTCGCGCTGGCGCGCGAAGTGGCGTTCGGGATCGTCGATCCCGATCCGATGCTCGACGACAACCCGCTCCTCCTCGACGAGCTGCGCCTGCTCTTCACTGCCGACGACGAGGCGTTCCTCTTCAAGAGCTGACGCCGCACTCGCTCGCTCACCCGACAGAATGCCCGGATGCACCGTTCACTTGCTGCTCTCCTTGGCCTTCTGCTGGTGTGCGCCGCGTGCGCCGACGACGGGGGCGGTGCCAGCCCGGCGAGCGGCGGGTCTTCGGTGGCCGTCGCTGCCGAGCCGGAAGGAACGCAGACGTTCACCGATCTCGAGCGCACCCACGTCGACACGCCGGTGGACTACCCCCAGACGCCGCCGGTCGGTGGCCCGCACAACCCCGTGTGGCAGACGTGCGGGTTCTACGACGTCGAGTTCCCGAAGGAGCGCGGCGTGCACTCGATGGAGCACGGCGCGGTCTGGATCACTCACGCTGCCGATCTTCCCGCCGCGGACGTGGCCATCTTGCAGCAGTTCGCCGAGACCGGCAAGGAGGTGCTGGTCAGCCCGTTCTCCGGTCTCCCGGCGCCGGTGGTGGCGTCGGCCTGGGGCAAGCAGCTGCAGCTCGACAGCGTCACCGACCCCCGGCTGGCGCAGTTCGTCGGCTACTTCGACGACGGGCCGCAGACACCCGAGATCGACACCCCCTGCGCGCAAGGCACCGACGCCACCGACTGATTCGACCCGACCGCGCGCTGCACGTGCATGCGCCTCACCAGTCGCCGCTGCGGTCGGGAGCGCCTTCCTCCTCGTCGGGAAGTACGAGGTCCCAGCGGTCGCGGCAGTCCTCGCAGCGGTAGGCGACGATGTCGCCCGGCAGCCAGATGCCGTCCTCGGGCGGGTAGCTGAGCAGGTGACAACGACCACCGCAGTCGACGCAGACGATGGTGGTCTCTGGCTGCAGCACACCCGTAGTCTGGCCCGGATGGAAGCAGTGACGGCATGCGGGTGATCTCGGGCGAGTTCGGCGGGCGTCGATTGGTGACGCCCGAGGGCGACACCACCCGGCCCACCACCGACAAGGTGCGCCAGGCCGTCTTCAACTCGCTCGCCAGCATGGGGGTGCTCGAGGGTGCCGTCGTGGCCGATCTGTTCGCCGGCTCTGGTGCCTTGGGCATCGAGGCCGTTTCCCGCGGTGCCGAGAAGTGCGTGTTCGTCGAACGCGATCGGGCGGCGCTCATCGCCTTGCGCGAGAACATCGCCACGTTGGGCATCGAAGACCGTTGCACCGTGCACGGCACCGACGTGTTGGCGTGGGTGCCGGCGATGCGCAACGTCGATGTCGCCTTCATCGACCCCCCGTACGCGTTCGAGGCCTGGCCGGCGCTGCTCAAACTGGTCGATGTCGGCCTGGTCGTGGCCGAGGCCGACGACCCGGTCGACGCGCCCGAAGGTTGGTCGCAACTGCGCGCTCGCCGCTACGGCCGCACGTGGGTGACGCTGCTCGAGCGCTGACAGCGCCGGGTTGCCGCCGCCGTGCTGTGCGCTGCTGGAAACCAACGCAGCATGAACGGCTAGCGTGATGCCGCCATGGCGACCGTCCTCTATCCCGGCAGCTTCGATCCGCTGCACCTCGGCCACATCGATGTCATCGAGCAATCGGTGGCGCTCTTCGGCAAGGTGATCGTGGGCGTGATGCACAACCCCACCAAGCCCAGTGGCATGTTCTCGCTCGCACAGCGCAAAGACATGATCCGCGCCAGCATCTCCTACCTGCCCTCGGTGAAGGTGATGGCCTTCGAGGGTCTTGCGGTCGATGCGGTCAAGCAGGTGAAGGCGGCCTTCATCGTGAAGGGCTTGCGTACGGGCGGCGACTTCGAGGTGGAGCAGCAGATGGCTCACACCAACCACGCAGTCAGCGGTGTGCGTACGGTCTACCTGCCCTGCAAGCCCGCGCTGGTGTCGATCAGCAGCCGCTTCATTCGCGAGATCGCGCAGTACGGTGGCGACGTCACCTCGCTGGTCCCCGCTCCGGTTGCCGCCGAGCTTGCCAAGTTGTTCCCCGGTACACCGTTGCCCGCCACACGTGCCGCCTCACCAGAGCCGGCACCTGAACACCTCTGAGAACTCATGAGCCACGACGACCAGTACGACGACGACTACGACGACGATGAGCTCGACGACTCCGACGCGTTCGTTCGCTCCACCAACGGCTACGTCGGCGACGCGGAAGCAATGCTGCGGCGTGCTGTCGACATCATTGCCACCGCACCGACGATGCCGCTCTCGTCGTCACCGCGCATCGACCGCGACGAGATCATCGAGCTGCTGGAAGAGACGTTGCACCGGCTGCCCGACGAGATGCGCCAGGCCCGCTGGATGATCAAGGAGCGTCAGGAGTTCGTCGCCAAGACCCGGCGCGAGGCCGACGAGCTGCTGGAGGCCGCACGGGTGCAGGCCGAACGCATGGTGCAGCGCACCGAGGTCGTACGTGCCGCCGAGCAGCGTGCGCGCCAGATCAGCGAGGCCGCCGACACCGACGCCCGCCGGCTGCGGCACGAAACCGAAGACTTCCTCGACCAGCGGTTGGGCAGCTTCGAGATCCTGCTCGACAAGCTCACCAAGACGGTGCAGGCCGGTCGTTCGCGACTGGCCATCGGCCAGCACCACGAGGGCGACGACCTCGAGGAAGAAGACCCCACGAAGGGCTTCTTCGATCAGGATCGGTAGCAGCGCATGGCAAACCCGCTGCGAGTCAATGCCTCCGAGCTGCTGCGCCGGCCGGGCAGCCAGAAGACCGTCGAACTGTCGTCGCTGCTTGCCGAGCTGGAGGTGGTCGACCCTGTTCGCTTCGCCGACGACGCAGAGGTGAGCGTGCGGCTGCATCTGGAGGCGCTCAACGACGGCATCGTGGTCGACGGCGAGCTCAGCGTGCCATGGCATGGCGTGTGCCGCCGTTGCCTGGCCGACACGGGTGGCACGCAGGTCAGCGAAGTGCACGAGCTGTACCAACGCACCGTCACCGACCCGGAGGCGTTCGAGATCGTGGGCGACCAGCTCGACTTGCGCGACGTGGTGCGCGAGCTGGTGCTGCTCGATGTCCCCAGCACCCCGCTGTGCCGGCCCGACTGCGCCGGTCTGTGCCTCACGTGCGGCGCCAACCTCAACGACGGCCCGTGTGGTTGCGCCGCCGCGCCGACCGACCCCCGTTGGTCGGCGCTCGACCAGCTGCACGATCTCGCCGATCCTGGCGACTGAGCACGGTTGCGGGTAGCAACCCGCCTCCCTGCGCCGCTAGCCTCTCCTAGCTCGTGTGCCGAGGGAGCTTCCCTCGTCCGATTCCGGGAGTCCTCATGGCTGTTCCCAAGAAGAAGAAGTCGAAGATGAAGACGCGCAGCCACCGCGCTGGCGCGTGGAAGCTGGCTGCGCCGTCGCGCAGCATCTGCCCGCGCTGCGCCGCTGCCAAGCTGCCGCACACGGTGTGCCCCAGCTGCGGCTGGTACAAGGACCGCGTTGCCGTAGAAGTCGGCTGAGCCGCGAGACTGTGATGCTGCCGATCGCGGTCGATGCGATGGGTGGCGACCGAGCGCCGGGCGACATCCTCGCCGGCGCGCATGCCGCCGCTGCGTTGGGGATTCCTGTTGTGCTCGTCGGGCCCGAGGGGCTCGAGGGTTGTGGCGAGCTACCACTCATCCGTGCCTCGGAAGTCATCGAGATGCACGATGACGCGGCGCAAGGGGTTCGCCGCAAGAAGGACTCCACGCTGGTGCGCGCCGCCGAGGCCGTGCGCGACGGCACGGCCAGTGCAATGGTGTCCGCCGGCAACACCGGGGCCACGATGGCGTCTGCCCTGCTGCGCATGGGTCGGGTGAAGGGTGTCAACCGCCCCGCCATCGCCACGCCCATCCCGGTACCGGGCGAGCGGCCCAACATCTTGCTCGACGCGGGCGCCAACGCCGAGGTGCAGGCCGAGTGGCTGGTGCAGTTCGCCGTGATGGGTGCCATCTACGCCCGTCATCGCTACGGCATCGAGCATCCGACGGTCGGTCTGCTCTCCATCGGCGAGGAGCCGGGCAAGGGCGATTCGCTGCGCAAGGAGGCCTTCGAGCTGCTGTCCAACGCTCCCGGCATCGACTTCATCGGCAACGTCGAAGGCCGCGACCTGATGAAGAAGACCGCCGACGTCATCGTCACCGACGGTTTCACGGGCAACGTGGCGTTGAAGACGCTCGAGGGCGGGCTGAAGGTGCTGTTCAACGCTCTGCTCACTGCGTTCGCGAGCGAGCCGCAGTACAAGGAGCCCGCCGATGCGCTGCTGCCGGCGCTGTTGCCGCTGCACACCGCGATGAGCCCCGATACGCAGGGTGGCGCCGTGCTGCTGGGGGTCGACGGAATCTGCATCATCAGCCATGGCTCGTCGGGAGAAACGGCGATCGTCAATGCCATCAAGCTCGCACAGGAGATGGTGCACACCGGCCTGGTCGCCGAGATCACGGCCGCGTTCGCTGCCACCCCCTGAATCGGGCGAGGCGCGGTTCACCGTCAGGCCCTCCCGGCGGCGCTAGCCTCCTCCCGCTCACACATGACCGCCAGGAGTGCCCAGGTGCCTGCAGAACCCAACGTCGAAAACGATCCACTCGACCGTGAAGGTGTCTTCGAGATCGTCCGCGCCAACCTCGCCGACATCTTGGAGATCGATCCGTCCACCATCTCGGAAGGTCAGTCGTTCGTCGACGACCTCGACGCCGACTCGCTGGCGCTCATCGAACTGGTCGAGGCGCTCGAGGAGGACCTGGCCGAGCGATCGGTGGGGTTCCGCATCGAGGATGAAGACCTCGTCGACCTGAAGACCGTGCGCGACGCCGTCGACTACGTGTACGACCGGGTCAAGGGCAACTGACAGTTCGGTGCGGCCAGACCCAGATCTCACCGAGCTCGGTCGGCACCTCGGCTACGAGTTCCGGGATCCTGGCCTGCTGCGCCGTGCGCTGGCTCATCGCAGCTGGTGCGCCGAAGTGGGTGGCCCGCCCAGCAACGAGCGGCTCGAGTTCCTGGGCGACGCCGTGCTCGGCTGGGTGGTGGCCGACCTGGCCTACCGAGTGCACGGCGATCTCGCCGAAGGCAAGCTCACCGACCTGCGCAAGAGCGTGGTCAATGCATCGGCGCTGGCCGAGGTCGCGCTCGAGATCCGGCTGGGCGACTGCATCCTGCTGGGCAAAGGCGAAGACGCCGCCGGTGGTCGATCCAAGCCGTCGATCCTCAGCGATGCCTTCGAGGCGGTGCTGGGTGCGGTGTACCTCGATGGTGGGCCGCCGGCGGCCTTCGGCCTCGTCGAGCGCCTGTTCACCGATCGCATGGCGACCGCCGCGCTGCGCCTCGACCGGTTGGACTTCAAGACGGTGCTGCAGGAGCTCACCGCCCGCCTGCACGACACGGCTCCCGTGTACGTGCTCAGCGACAGCGGCCCGGACCACGACAAGCGATTCTTCGCGACGGTGATCGTGGCCGGCCAGTCGGTGGGCTACGGGGAGGGCCGATCGAAGAAGACCGCCGAGCAGGCCGCCGCCGAGCAGGCCTGGGTGTCGCTGTCGGACGACGGCGACCCGAACGACGGCGACTCGAACGACAGCG